>OLOG01001985.1_pt1 | contig 10540 bp, 5 predicted proteins | sample 1672351 | NCBI WGS metagenome assembly OLOG01 (sample SAMEA3136674, study PRJEB25190) | human gut metagenome | biome: human gut; feature: human-associated habitat; material: faeces | place: Austria | collected 2013 | reverse complement strand
CTCGGTCTTGGTCAGGGTGGGGATGCCCGCCACGAAGGTCTGGAAGGCATCGGGCACCGACTCGTTGCGGCACACGTCTGCCAGCCGGGAAAGCTCGGTCTGCATCTGCTGGCGCTCCATTTGCAGCTCGTCCATCCGCCGCCGGGACTCCCGCCGGTCTTCCTCAAGCTGCCGGAACGCAGGCGAAAGGATGTGCCGGTGGAAGTAGATGCAGCAGAATACCACAAAAAAGGTGATGAACAGGCCGATCAGCAGCATTTGCAGATCGCCGGACAAGACCAGACGCTGGTAGTCTGCCATGGGGATGCAGACAGCCAGCCGGTAGGACTGTTTCTCGTTCAGGCGACAGATCTCCGTGATGCCCGCATAGGCGCCGTCGGCACCGATCAACTGGGTCAGCCCACCGCCCATGCTGCGCAGCACCAGCGTATCCCGGAGGGCATGGTAGTAGCCATCGGTGGTGCCGCTGCTGAGAGCGGCTCCGGCGCTCAGCTCGCTGCCCGCCGGAGCAAGAAGGCAGCTCAGACGATCAAAGCCTGTGGGCTGGGCAAAGCTCTGCTTGAAGTAGCTCTCACTGATCTCAAAGCCGCACAGCCCGTACATTGTGCCGTCCTGTCCCCGCAGGGGCAACACGAACAGCTGCACCTCCTCTGAGGTGCCGGGAATGCTGAACCGCTCGGTCAGCGTATAAGACTGGTACAGCGGGGTGTCGCTGGAGGTCATCCAGCGGTCGTAGTCCGGGAACTGGTCGGTCTGGAACTCCATGCGCCATTTGCGGTGGGGCATCACGCTGTGGGTCTTGCCCACCTCCGCACTGCCCCGGTAGAGCAGCAGGGGCACAGTGGGGGTGTCGGCCCCGCTTTTCTGCACATACAGCCCGGCGCGGGAATGCCCGGCACCCTCCATGCGGGTGTTGACAGTGGCATCCAGCAGCACAAAAGCGCCGGAACAGCTGCTCTGGCGCAGCGTGCGGCAGAGCGGCTCGATCATTTCCTCTTCCAGCGCGTTCAGCACTTCGGGGGAATCGTTCAGCTGGTCAAAGGTCATCTCCCGGCTGGCAAGCTGCCTGTCTACAAGGCTGCCCATATCTTCGGAAAGGTTCACGCCCATGATCGCCAGCTGGTCAAAATAGCGTTCCATATCGTTCTGGAACACCGAAAACTGGATCTCCATGCTGCGGGTGATGTCCTTTTTGGTGTTGTGCAGACTGGCAAACAGGAACAGCGCCGCACCAAAGGTCAGCACCAGCAGCACCACCAGAAGCAGGCAGGGCCACAGCAGCCGGGAGCTCATGGAACTCTGGCGGATCTTCTCACGTTGCCGGGCAAAAAAGTGCATCAAAGTCCCTCCTTTCCGGCTGAGCGGCAGACTCAGGCATTGTCACACAGCAGCTGCCATGTCTCCTCGGTCAGAGCCTCCAGCGTTTCGCCATTGGCCAGACGCCGGGGGTAGTCCTTCTGGCGCTGGCGCAGACTGTCGTAGAAGGTTTTCGTCTTGGCATGGTATCCCACGATCCCCGGCTCGGACACCGGGGTATTCTGGATGCGCATCTCGTTGTAAACATCGTACAGCCGCTGATAGCTCGGCTGCTCGAACGGATAGTCCGCAATGGCATCAAAGGCATCACGAGACACCGGCATATACCCGGTATCGGCGGCAAATTCCAGATTGCGCTGCTGTTCAGTGAGCCAGCGCAGGAACACTGCAGCGGCTTCGGCCTTCTGGTCGGTAGTCTTAAAGGCGCACAGGCCCACACCGGCCTGCGGCATCAGGGGCGTGGTGGTGCCTGCGGCGTGGGGCAAAGGAGCCAGCATCAGGTCGGTGGGCTCGGTGGTGTTGTCCGGGTAGGTGACGACATCGTTGTAATAGAGGATGGCCGCAGAGCTGCCAAGGCCCGCCAGCGTCTCGCCGGTCATCACCTGCGTGTTGGAGTACAGGTCCGACACCAGAATATTGCCCTGCACCAGGGCCTTGGCAAACTCCATCCACGAAGCACGAAAGGCCTTGTTGGTCAGGTCGTACCAGCTGCCCTTATACAGCTCTCCGCCGCCCTGTTCCAGCGCGTTCAGCTCCACCAGACGTAGCGGATAGTCCAGCGCGCAGAAAGGCTTGCCCTGCGACCACTGCCGGTAGGCACCCGCCGTTTCAAAAAAGCCATCCCATGTGGCAAGGGTGGAAAGCTGCGCCCCGGTGTCCGCCGCAAACCGGGCGTACTGGGAGCCGTTCAAAAAGATGAGCTGGGTGGATTTGGACACCGGGAACACCACCTGCCGCCCGTCAATGATGCCGTCCTGCACAAAGCCGGGCACATAGGCCGCCATGTCCTCGGCGGTGAACCAGTCGTTCCAGTCCACAAGGTTCTCAATGCCCAGACCGCTGGCGTCCGAGGGGTGGGCCGAGAACAGGTCCGGCAGGTCCAGCGCGCCGGGCTTGCCGGCCTTGGCATCCTGCAGCTGGCCTCCAATGGCGGCGCTGTTGGTCATGTTGGTCACGTTGAGCAGGATGCCCTTCTCCTTTCCCACCGTATCGTTGAACTCGGTGAGCAGACGGTTCATCGGCGAATCTGCCTGCTCGCCATACACATGCCAGATGCTGAGCATGGTGGGGTCCTTGGCAGAGAGCAGGGTCTTGCTGCCGCCGCAGCCCGCAAGGACCAGACCGGGGAGAACTGCCGCAAGCTTCAAAAATGTCCTTCGTTCCATGTTCGTGATTCCTTTCCGCATGTTGCAACCAAGGGAAAACCAGCACAAGAAGGGCCGCAGTTTCCCGTTTTGGCGGAAAACCGCCCCGAAATCCCCCCAATTTTTGGCTTTTTGGGGGGATTCCTTACGGGGAAGGCCCAAAATCCCCAAAATTTATTTTCAAATTGCCCCCCAAAAACGGATTTTCTAGGGGGGCAATTTTCTCTTGAGTATGATACAGTACAGACAGAAGATTTCCCATGCCGGGTGCTGGGTGCCCGTTGTTATGCACAAGGCATCTCAACAAGTACCAACAGATTCTATCTATAAGGATAGCACAAGATGAGACAGACCGCAAGTGCAGAGAACGCCCCAGAACCCGAAGCCCCACCCTCAAAAACAGAGGGAGCAAAGAAAGGAGCACCCTATGAAGGAGACAAAACACCGCAGTACCCGGTGGGCCCTTGGCGCATGGGCGCTGGTGCTGGCTGCGGCCCTGCTGCTGACCGGCTGCGGCGGCACCCAGAGCAGCCCCAGCGCCGCTGCCGACCAAAGCTCCGACAGCAGCCGAAGCACCCCCAGCGCGGCGGCGTTGGCCGCCCAGACAGACCGCATCACCGACCAGTACACGCTGGAAAAGAACGTTTCGGGCGTGTGGGAGGAGGACACGGGGGAGTACATTTCCGTCCATGTGTCCGTCCATGTGCCGCAGCTGGAATGCGACAGCCCGGATGCCGCCTACATCAACGATGAACTGAACGACATCTATGCGGCACATTTCCGGGAATATGAGGCCTACGAGGAAGCCGGACAGACGGGCAGTGAGTACCCGCAGATCGGTGTGAACTGGGATGCCTACTGGTACGGCGACTGCGTCAGTCTGGTGATGCGCAGCCGCTATGGCGGCACCGCCCCGTGGTTTTACAGCGGCTGGTGCTTCGATTTTGCCACCGGAAAGCAGGTCTCCGTGGCTGAAATGCTGCAGCGCATGGGTCTGGACCCGGACACCGTGCAGCAGCAGATGCAGCGGCAGGCCATGCAGACCTTTGACCGGGAGATGGCGCAGGGCCCATATTACGAGAGCTGGCGTCTCGACGGAGATTTTTCGCAAATGCGGATGGACACGCTGGAATACAATGAACTGGAAAACCTTTGCCTGCTTTTGCCGGAGCAAAACCAGCTGGTGATCCGGGGCAGATACAGCTACGCGTCCGAAGCGGGATGGCAGCAGCTGGATATGGAGATCCCGCTGCAGACCGCTGCCCAGCCGCAGGCGCAGCCGGTGCTGACTGACACCTTCGACGGCGTGCAGGTGCAGCTGGAAGGAACGCAGGCCACCATCACCCTCCGCCCTGCACAAAAGACCGACCAATGGGGAGACTTTGGCATCCGGGTGGAACAGGAGCACAGCTACCCCATCCTTGGCACTTATAACGAGTATGTGGACGTGTGCATCGGGGAGCAGGAGGACGGTTTCTTCCGCCCGGTGGTCTATCTGCTGACCAAAGACGGCGTGGTGGAGTATGTGGACGTGCTGCGCTGCCTCCTGTTCGGGGAGGCCATGATCTGCCAGAACCCCATCTACATTGCCAACAACGGCGTGGCGCTGGAACGCAGCGGCAGCGAGGTGAACCTGCGCCGGGCGGATGGCTCTGTGCTGGAGCTGGCACCCCTGTCGGCAGAGTGGAACGAGCAGGGTATCCCTTATTCCATCGCCGGCGCCTACGATTACACCGGCGAAACCGGCTGGAACTGGCTGGATCTGCGCAGCGACAGCATCGTTCAGCTGGGCGTGCAGGACAACAGCCGCATCTACCGGGGCAATGCCGCGTATCTGGGCGTGGTGCCCGAGGGCATGGTGCTGGGCATCTCTGCCAACGAGACCGAAGCCGGGCAGTCGTCCATCGAGTTTGTGGCGGCGTTCAAGATAGACATGTACAACAACCTGACCCTGACCATGATCGCCGGGCAAAACCCCTTTGCCGAGGGGGAGACCCAGCTGCAAATGACCTACAGCTGCGGCTGAGAAAACAAGGAGAACGACCATGAAACACAAACGCCTTGCCGCGCTGGTGCTGGCTGCCGCGCTGGTGCTGGCCGGGTGTGGCGGCACAAAAAGCAGCTCCGGCTCCGCTGCCGCCAGCCAGAGCACCGGCAGCAGCCAGAGCACCGGTAGCAGCCAGAACACCCCGGCGCTTGCCGCCCAAAAGGAACGTATCACGGAGCAGTTCACGCTGGAAAAGACCGTCCGGGACGAGTGGGGCAGCGCACAGAAGCTGACCATCCATGTGCCGCAGCTTGTGTGCGACAGCCCGGATGCTGAATCTATCAATGATGAGCTTGCCGCCAGGTATGCGGAGGAATATCGGGATTATGAAAGCTACCCGCAGGCTGAGGTGTCGCAGGACGAATGGTGCCCGCAGATCTACATCGACTGGGACGCCTATTGGTACGGCGACTGCGTAAGCCTTGTGGTGAGCAGCTACTACGGCGGTACCGACCCCATCTATTCTCAGGGCTGGTGTTTCGATTTTGCCGCCGGGCACAAGCTTTCGGTCACCGAGCTGCTCATGCGCATGGGACTGGACCCGGACGAGACGCAGCTTGCGGTGTACCGCGCTGCCATACAGACTTTTGACCGCAACATGGTGCAACAGGAATATTACGATTCCCTGCGGGAAAACGGCATGCTCTCCGAGATGCGCGCCGACACCCTGCGGGACAACGGGCTGGAAAACCTGACCGTGCTGCTGAAAAACGAAAAGACCGTCACCCTTGTTGCCGGATACCACACCACCGCCGGCAGCGGCTGGCGGCCGCTGGAGGTGGAGCTCCCGCTGACCCCCGCCACCCCTGCCAAAACGCCGGTGCTTACCGATACCTACGGAAGCGTTTCGGTGCTGCTGGACGGCGACATCCGCACCATTACCATCAAACGCACCCCTGAGACTATCGCATGGGCAGAGGATTATGGTATCCGTCTGGACGGCGATGTCACCCTGCCCATCCGCAACGCCTATCATAATTATGTAGATGTGTGCATCGGTGAGCTGGGCGCGTCCTTCCACCCTGTGGTCTACCTGCTTACCGAGGATGGCTTTGTGGAGTATGTGGATGTGCTGCGCTGCCTGCTGTATGGCCAGAGCCTGTTCTGCGCCGACCCGATCTATATTGCCAACAACGGCACTGCGCTGGCGCTGCGGGACGCCGAGGTCAGCCTGCTGTGTGCAGACGGTACGGAAACAGAGCTTGCCCCCCTGACCGCTGAGTGGAACAGCCCGCAGACGGTAGATTCCACCGGCAGCTTCAGCCTTGGGGAAGGGGAGGACTGGTGCTGGCTGGACCTGAATTCAGGCGGCGGCTGCCAGCTGGCCACCCACAACAACCGCTATTTCTATCAGGGTGCTGTCACCTATCTGGGCGCTACCCCGGACGGCACCGCGCTGGGCTTCTCTCTTATCCGCGACACCGAAAACGGCCCGGAATGGGTTGCGTTCAGCGCTGCATTGAAGCTTGATTATCGCATTGATTGCCTGATCCTTACCCCCCTGAGCGGGCAGAACCCCTTGACGAACGAAACGGTCCCGCTGGTGCTGACCCACAGCTACGGCTGATAAACGAGCAGGAGGTGCAAGATGAAACACCTGGCACTGTGCGGCGCGCTGGCCGCTTTGCTGGCCGTAGCGCTGCTGGCAGGCTGCGGGGCACAGCCTGCACCTCCGGCAAGCGTCGCAGTAAAACCCGCAGAAAGCAAGCAGTCTGCCACGCTTGCAGCCCCGGTAACCACCGCCGAACCGGACAGCATGATGGAACCGGAAACGGTGCTGGAACCCGAAAACGATGAGGCCCAGCGCATCACCGAGCAGATCTCGCTGGAAAAGCAGTGCTCGGCGGGCTATACCACCATCTCGGTCCATCTGCCCAAACTGGAAAGCGACAGCGCGGACGCTGTCCGCATCAATCAGGAGCTTTGGGAGATGGGCAGTGAGTACATCGACCGCGACCCGGATGCCATTCTGGCGGCGGGTTTCTACACATGGGATGCCACCTGGTACGGCGACTGCGTCAGCATCGTGGTGACCGAGGAAGATCCCACTTGGGGCGAACAATATCACTGGTGTTTTGACTTTGAAAGCGGAAAGCAGCTTACCAACACCCAGCTGCTGGAGCGCATGGGTGCAGACCCTCTCGCGCTGGATAACGCCCTGCGCCGTCAGGTGATGCAGACCTTTGATGCCGCGTGGAATCGGCTGGGCCCGGAAATGGACCGCACCGAGTGGCCCTACACCCCGGAAGCGCAGAAGAATTTCCGGTGGAAGCAGCTGATCTCGGTCAGCCAGCCGGACCAGCTGGATGACCTGCCCCTGCTGCTGGACACCGAGGGCAGCGCGGGCGTTCTGGTGCGGGTCTACTACGCCGACACCCGGCAGTACCGCAACACCCGGTTCGACCTGCCGCTGGATGCCGTGGCGGTGCCCGCAGACTGGCAGCAGCGTGTTCTGGGCCAGTGGACAGTTTACCGCACCGAGGTGGAGGAGGATGTAGTCTACTACTCCGCAGAAAGCGACGAGCAGTACACCCTGAAGCTGGAAGCAGGGGACAGCCCGGACACCGTCCGTGCGACCTTTACCCGCAGCTCAAAGCACTATGGCACCACAGCCGAGACCCGCACCGGCACGCTGACCCGTGGCAGCGTCGGCTTTGCCTTTGAGGGCGAGTGCTGGCAGCTCCGCTGCCTGCGCCCGGATGACGAAAACTACGAGTGGGCCATCGCACTGCGGGATGACGGCACCATGACCATGGCGAATATGGGCGGCAATGCCGAGTACAGCTACATCAGCTGGATGGACCTGCGGCGCAGCTGAGCCTGCAGACAAGGAGGTGCAAGATGAAACACCTGGCACTGTGCGGCGCGCTGGCGGCTTTGCTGGCGGCGCTGCTGGCAGGCTGCGGGGCAAAGACTGCAGCCTCTGCCCACCCGGCTGGCAGCCGGGAACTGAAATCGACCCCGCCGGATTCCATGCACGCCACCGCGGCGATCACCGAGCAGTACACCCTTGAAAAGGTGGTGCAGGCGGAAAACGGCGGCAAGGTCCGACTGAACATCCACCTGCCCCGGCTGGAAAGCGACAGCGCCGACGCCGCCCGCATCAACGCCGAGCTTGCCCGCTCCTACGAAAACGATGTGCTGGACTATGCGGACAGCCCGGCGGTGGCCGACCCGGCCGTGTGGGATTTCAGCATTGAAATGAACTGGGAAGCAAGCTGGTATGACGATTGTGTCAGCCTTGTGGTCAGCAGCAGCTACGGAGGTACCGGCGCCCCCTTCTACGACGGCTGGTGCTTCGATTTTGCCAGCGGAAACCAGCTGACCGTCACCCAGATGCTGCAGCGCATGGGGGCAGACCCCGTTGCGCTGGAAGAGGCGCTTTACCGCGACGTGAAGCGCCGGGATGAGCTGGACCGTCAAGCCGCCATCGAGAGAGGACTGCTGCCCACCGGCAGCCTGAAAGAGGGAAACACCGCATGGTGGACTTCGCTGGACGAGCTGCCTTTTTCGCTGGACGGCAAGGGGAACATTTCCTTTGTAGTCAGCCGGTTCAGCGCCGCCCAGGAGGAATATGTAGACGACAAAGTGACTCTTCCTCTGGACGCGCAGCCGCTGCCACCGGACTGGGAGTGGCAGGTGCTGGCCGAGTGGATGGCAGTCACGGCGGTGACGCAGGGTGAAAGCTATGCCCCCGCCGACCGCAACGAAAGCTGCACCCTGCGGCTGGAACAGACCGAGATCACCGGCACGGTGACCGTCTCCTTCATCCGGGAAACATACGTCAGCCCGCAGATCCAGTCCGCTGCCGAGACCCGCACCGGAGAGCTGAATGCCGGCGCTGTGACCGGCTGGGACGGGGAAAAAAGTCAGGGCTGGAACCTGACATGCCTCAGCGAGGACGGCAGAAGCCGCTGGACCATCTCCAGGATGGAGGACGGCTCGCTGCGAATGCAGTCCGTCGGCCTGAAAAAGGGCAGTGAGGTCTGGTACGTTTTTCAACGCACCGAGGCGTGGGACGACATCGGCTACACTGCCATCCCCCGCAGGCTGTGGGGAACCTTCCGCGCCGGAGACGAGTCCGCAAAGGGGATCCGCTGGATGACCTTCCTGCCGGACGGCAGCTGCTGTATGAGCGTGGAATGGGACGGGTGGAGCGGCATTCTGACCGGCACCGCAGAGGGAACGCAGGGCCGCACCGAGGACGGCACCGAGCTGCATTTTACATTGACCAATCAGAACGGCAAGCCGTGCGAGTTCTGGGCCATTCTGCTGAATGATGACGGCAGCCCCAGCGGCTGCAGCCTGAAATACCGCGCCGGAGAGCAGTTGTTTGACCGGGACACACGTCCCGTTTACTGGAAAAACGACTCCCCGGATCGAACCCCTGTACCGTGACCGAAACCGAACGCAATGCGATGACAAAGCGTTGTCGCTTACACCAAACAAATAACAGGAGGAAATTACTATGGGTCTTATCAAAGCAGGTATGGGCGCACTGGGCGGAACTCTTGCAGACCAGTGGAAGGAATTTTTCTATTGCGATTCTCTGGACAAGGATGTGCTGATGGTCAAGGGCCAGAAGCGCAGCTCCCGCCGCAGTTCCAACCACGGCGAGGACAACATCATCACCAACGGCAGCGGCATTGCCGTGGCAGACGGTCAGTGTATGCTGATCGTGGAGCAGGGCAAGGTGGTGGAGGTGTGCGCCGAGCCGGGCGAGTTTACCTTTGACGCATCCACCGAGCCCAGCGTGTTCACCGGCAACTTCGGCGACAGTCTGGCAGCTACCTTCCAGACCGTAGCCAAGCGCTTTACCTATGGCGGCGACACCGGCAAGGATCAGCGCGTGTACTACATCAACACCAAGGAGCTGGGCGAGATCCTGTACGGCACCGCGACGCCCATCCCATTCCGGGTGGTGGTCAGCGAGGAGCGGGGCTATAAGCTCTCGGTGAATATCCGCTGTAACGGCAGCTTTACTTACCGCATCTGCGACCCGCTGCTGTTCTACACCAATGTGTGCAGCAATGTCTCCAACCAGTACGATGCCTCGGAGCTGGCTCCCCGCCTGAAGAGCGAACTGATGAACGCTTTGCAGCCGGCGCTGGCCACCCTTTCCGCCAACAAGGTGCAGTATTACGAGATCCCCGCCCACACGCTGGAGATCTCCGAGGCGCTCAACGAGCAGCTGTCCAGCGTCTGGCGCAAAAAGCGCGGCATTGAAGTGTTCTCCTTCAACATCAACTCCCTGTCCATCCCGGAGGAGCAGCAGAAGAAGATCACCGAGTGGGAAGAGAACGCCATGACCACCGATCCCACCACCGCTGCCGCCCGTCTGGTGGGTGGTCAGATCGACGCCATGAAGACCGCCGCCGGCAACACCGCCGGTGCCATGACCGGCTTTATGGGCATGGGCATGGCAGCCGGTGCAGGCGGTATGGGCGGCATGAGCGCCCAGAACCTGTTCGCTATGGGCCAGCAGGCCCGTCCGGACAGCGTGGACGCGCCCCAGCAGGTCAGCCGTCCCGCACCCGCCCCGGCGGACAGCTGGCAGTGCAGCTGCGGCGCCACCGTTACCGGCAAATTCTGCCCGGAATGCGGCAGCAAAAAGCCGGAGCCGAAGCCCGCTGCGGACAGCTGGACCTGCAGCTGCGGTGCCACCGTCACCGGCAAGTTCTGCCCGGAGTGTGGCAAGCCCCGCCCGGCGGCAGCAGAGGGCTGGACTTGCAGCTGCGGTGCGGTGAACAAAGGCAAGTTCTGCTCCGAGTGCGGCAAACCCCGTCCCGCCGGTATGCCTAAATATAAGAGA
>OLOG01001981.1_pt1 | contig 10571 bp, 6 predicted proteins | sample 1672351 | NCBI WGS metagenome assembly OLOG01 (sample SAMEA3136674, study PRJEB25190) | human gut metagenome | biome: human gut; feature: human-associated habitat; material: faeces | place: Austria | collected 2013 | reverse complement strand
TAATGGACAACTGGGTTTTTCGACAGGCTGAAACCGGGACGGCGCAAGCCGTCCCGGTCTTTGCGGGAGATGAAGGGAGGTAGATTGTTTCGTTCAGTGCTTCTTTTCACCGACCACGGCAGCGTCCTTCAGAGCATTGCGCTCGGGGTCATAGGACTTCTTCAGGAACAGAAAGGCAACAAAGGAGATAGCAGCTGCGATCATGCAGATGACATACACAGGCTTAAAGGAGCCGGTGACTTCCTGAATCTTGGTGAACACCCAGGTGGCCGGGCAGGAGATGATGACGCTCAGGGGGCCGATGACCTTATTGGCATGCATGAACTGCTTACGGCCGAAGACATAACCGAACACGGAAGGAGTTAGGTTGGGGATGCCGCCGGTGGCGAAGGCAATACCGACCACGGAGATGTAGATGATGGGCTGAATGTGGGTAACCACGGCCAGCAGCATAGCAGCGGACATCAGGAAGTAGGAGAAAGACAGGCCGCGGCAGGCGATGGGAGTGCCGAACTTGTCGTCAATCACGCCCCACAAGAAGGAGATCACGATACCCAGCAGGGAGGCGAAGGTCAGGTACCAGACGGAGTTCGTAGGCGGTACGCCGAACTCAATCATCATGACGACCACGAACAGGCTCATGAAGCCGCCCATGACCCACAGCCAGCCGGAGGTACCGATGGTAACCATCCACATCTCAGGGCACTTCAACAGCTTGCCCACACTCCAGGAGGAGGGCTCGGGTCGAGTCAGAACATCGATTTCTTCCTTGGAGCGGATGATGCCGTCAGGATACAGACCCAGCTCGTCGGGACGAGTACGGGTGGTGAACAGGAACGCGATACCCAGCACGATGATGATGATACCAACGACCGTCCAGATAGGCGCGAAATTGTATACGCCGCCGGCAGCGGGGTCAACATCGGGGTTGGTCAGGGCGACCATATGGATCAGGAAGTTGGGGAAAAATGCGGTGCCCAGAGGTGCGGCCATAGTATAGATGCCCATGACCTTGCCGCGCTTGGAGATATACCAGTTGGTGACAACACCCTGCACGGCCAGAATCAGCACGCGGCCGGCCATGTTGTTGATAATCATGGCGATGAAGAACAGGGGGAAGTTGGTACCGGCGGAGAAACCGATCAGAATGGTACATACGCCGACGATGACGGTGGAGATCATCAGCACCTTGCGGTTATCTGTCTTGGCCAGCAGAATGGCCGCGAAATACAGCAACGGGATTGCCACATAACCGGCGATAGTCGTGGGCAGCGTCATATTGGAGCGGGTCCACACTGTGCCGTCCACGGCGAGGTAGGTGTAGTAGGAGTTGTAGATGTCCGAAAGCATCTCGGAGTAGATGAACTGGGAAATGAATGCTGTGATAATCAGCATCAGGTTCCATTTCTTGAACTCAGGCTGTCTTTGCAACATAATTTGTCCCTCTTTCTCTTTTTTCTTTTTTTCGGTGCGAAGCGATTTGCACAGAAAAGCTCCCTCAACTTTTTCTAGTACATTTTGCCTAAGAACAGATACGCTTCATACCGTATAACCGGGACTAGTGTACAAAAAGCAGCAGCTTGCGTCAATCCGTTTTACCCGCTTGGACAAGACTTGCACACTTTATGACATTTTTTGCGCACTTATTTTGCCCCGCCTTGCTTGCGGTACTGCGCCGGAGTCATATTCGTATACGCCTTGAACAGGCGGGCAAAAGAGTTGGCCTCGGGATAGCCGACGGCACGGGCAATTTCCGCAATGGGCATTGCGCTGCTGACCAGCAGCAGCTTGGCGCGCTCAATGCGGCGCAGCGCCAGATATTCGCTGAATTTCTGGCCGGTTTTTGCCCGAAACAGACGACTGAAATAGGTAGTGCTGATAAACAGTTCACTGGAAATACGCTTCAGCGACAGCTCCTCACTCAGGTGCTCATCCACAAAACGGAGCACATCCTGAATCTGATGATAGCCCTGATCCCGGGAGAAGCGATTGAAGATGGCGGCGCTCTGTGTGACGAACTGCTCCATGGATGCGTGGAGCTGATCAATCCGATTGTGCCGCGAGACATATTTGATGAATTCCTGATAAATGGTGATCAGATCCTCCGGCACCTGATCAATGTCGTCGGGCATATGCACCACCTGTGTGGCAATATCCATAAACAGAATGCACTGCTCGGCATAGTTCTGGGTTTCCATGGCGCGGATCATTCCGTGCAGAAAGTCCAGTGCGTCGGCCTCCAGTCCCTGATGGATGAGCTGTACCAGCGTTGCGTTGGCCTGCACATTATGTCCGACAGAGAAAGGGGAAAAGCTGCCGCTGTCCTCCGGCGCGGTTCCGCAGAGCTGATCCAGCGCGCCCAGCAGTTCCGGCCAGTGGATGGGCTTGTAGAGATAGTCGCTCACGCCGGCGCGCAGAGCAATGCGCAGGTGCTCCTGCACCGCGGAAGAGGTGATAACAACCAGCTTCGTCGAGGGGTAGAGCGAGCGCAGCCGTCCCAGATTCATTTGCAGCTGCAAAATCTGCGTACCAAAAATCAGTGGTTCCAGCAGTAGAATATTCGGATGCTCTGTCTGCAACAATTGGTCGCCCTCAATCGGCAGACAGGCCTGTCCGCAGTAGGTCAGGGTGGGGCGTTCCCGGCGGAGAATATCCTCTACCGCCTTTCCTGTGGAGGGGTAGCGGTCCAGTACGGCGATTTTCAATTTGACGGCACCTCCTTCAGCGGGAGATACAGCGCCAGCTCTGTCAGCTTGCCCGGCTTGCAGACACAGTCCCAGCGCACATCCGGCCCATAATACTGCTTTTGTTCGTCAATCAACTTTTTGAACAGCAGTCCTTCCAGATCGCCAGAGGGAAAATGAAGCTGCCGGAACTGCTGCACCAGCGCGGCGGACATGACACCGATGTCAATGCTGACGCCCAACCGCAGGGTGTGATCCTGCTCTGCAAGGGAGATGGTAATCGCACATGGCGTCTGAGGATTTTCCTGAGACAACATCTCCCGCAACAGAATGTCGATGAGGGTGCCGAAGGGCAGCTGCATCAGAATGCAATCGGGCTGACAAGAGGAATCCACAACAACCTGAAACTGTACCCGCCCGTCATACATACTGCGCAGCAGATGGAAGTAGCGGTTCAAATCCACAATTTCCTCGCCCAGCACCACCATATCATAGGGGTGGCGCACCTTTTGCCCAACAACGGCCAGGTCCTGCAGCAGCTCCGCCATTTCGTCGTTGTGCTCCAGCGTAGCCAACGCGCTCAGATGCCCCATGGCATCAAACAGAAACTGATCCTGTACACGATTTTCGAGGATTTTGTAGTCCGTTTTGACCTTCTTCTTCTCCTGCTGCTCCCGGATGTTGGCGTTGGTCAGCAGCTCCAGACTCTTGCCCTGCAAATCGATCAGCGTCTGGGTGTGCTCGTTCACCCGGCTCAGGTGCTCAACTGCGACGGACAGCATGCGGATAAATTCCTGAATGCGCTGCCGGGGAAAAAACGGGTTGGTGTCAAACTTTGCATACAGCTCAGGATAATTTGTTTCCAGGTTGGCATCCGGCAGCATTGCGTCCAGCGCCTGCATGGCCTCCGGCTCCATACGATAGCCGCTGAACAGGAGGCAGCCAATCAGCGTGTTGCCCTGCATGATGGGCAACAGCGTGGAGACCAGCCCCATGTGGCAACGGTAGCTGAAGGGCTGACGCGTCTGCTGCACCGTTTCAATGCCCCGGCGGGTACAACGGTGGCAGCGCTGTTCCAGGGAACTGTTGTAGACATAGTCGCAGAACTCGCCCCGGTTATTGGTAACGCCAATGCTGTTGCCGCTCAGATCGCATACGCTCAGGCGCATGCCGGTGTCTCCAAACAGAGAGACCAGCAGATTGCTGAGGGTCTCCCTGTATTCCGTTGCATCCAGCAGAGGGGAAGAATCCTGCCTCAGTTTCTTCATAGCGTCGTGCTCCTTTTCTCTCAGATTATTGTCAGTATAGCATATTTCGCGCTCGACAGTACTTTTCCTTTTTTGCTTTTTCCTGTATAATAACAGATAAAAAGGCCGCAAACAAGGAGGGAAAACGGTATGAATACATTGCGACTTCCGGATTACAGACAGCTTGTTCTGGAAATCAAGAGCGGACGAGACATGGAAATTACAGCCAGACTGGAGCAATTCTGGAATGAACTGTGCCCTTTTTACAGTACCGCACCCAAGGAGGCCAACCACCACCTCTTTCAGTTTGCCACCTCGGTGGCCGACACCACTCCGGATGCTGACAGCGGCGGCGCAGCTTTGAATGAGGCCTACCTGACCTTTGTTCGCTTGCTCTCTGTGGGAGAGGATCCGGAGATGCTCTATCAACCCTACTGCGACTTTTTCCAGCAGGCGGCCGCCTGCTTCAGCCGCTATTCAGCCGACAGCGGTTTTCAGAAAATCACCCAGATTCAGTCCTATCTGCGTTCTCACCTGGCAGAGGATCTGTCGCTCAAGGATATTGCAGATCTGTTTTTTTTGAATCCAGCCTATCTGAGCCGCCTGTTCAAAAGCAAAACCGGGATGACCTTCAGCGATTATCTGGCGCAGCTGCGTATTTCCTGTGCCAAGGATTTACTCAATAATACCAGCGACTCGATTCTGGTGATTGCGCAGGCCGTGGGATATCAGGAGGCCAACTCCTTTTCCCGCCTGTTCAAGAAGCACACCGGCATATCTCCGCAGAAGTTCCGCAATCTGAACCACGCAACTCCTCAGGACGGCATCCCGATTCGGGAGGATGATTTTGATATGGGTCCGTGCATCTTCGGAAGCCCAGAGGATGAATTGGATTACGCCGACGCATTTCTGAATCGGGATTGAATAAAAACCCACCTGACCGGAATCAGGTGGGTTTTGTCGTATCAGATATAAGTGCCGGCACAGAAGCCATCAAAAACAGCGCTTTTCAAATCGGTTTTCCGTACGCAAGCGCCGACCGCAGCAAAAGAAAGTGACGCGTCCCGGAATGCTTCGGCCTGATTGATTCTGCGGTTTCCGCCAGTGGCAAACACGACAAATTCTGCGGGAATTTCCACTTTTGTCTGCGATACAACATCCACACCGACAACGCCGGAGGTGCTGATGCTGATACAATTCAGCCCGGTGCGCAGAGTTACTCCCGCCTCGTCCAGCTGATCCTGCCACGTTAGCCGGAGCATGGGCTGCTCCGGCTGCAAAATGCGCGGAGCGCGCTCTATGAGGGTAACCGGCACCCCGTGCTGTGCCAGAAACAACGCGGCATCGCAGCCGGCACCGCCGCCGCCAATCACAGCGGTAGGGCCTGTGGGAAGCTGCTTTGCAGTGTAAATCTGGCTTTCATCCAGAACATTTTTTCGTTTATCCAAAATCTGCGGCGCCACAGACGGACGCGCACCAATTGCGACAATCACTCCATCCGGCCGCTGCGCCTGCACCAGCTCAGGCGTGGCCTCAATGCCGGAAATAATATTCACATTGGCGCAACCTGTGACGCGGCTGATGAGCCAGTCCCGGTACCGCAGCAAATCGCCCTGATAGGGCTGGTGTTCCACGCGGTTCAGCGTGCCGCCCAGCCGCTCATTGCGGTCAAACAGTGTGACCCGGCATCCGCGCCGGGCTGCGGACAACGCAGCCGAAAGTCCCGCCGGGCCGCCGCCCACCACGACAATACGCTGTTCAGAATGTGTAAATTGCATCCGTCCCAGCCGATGCTCACGGCCACACCGGGGATTGACGGTACAGCGGAACTGCTTTGTGCGCTGCATATCGCCCAGGCAATGCAGGCATCGGATGCAGGGGCAGATGTCGTCCACCCGCTCATGGCGCATTTTGCGCACAAAGTCAGGCTCCGCAATCCAGGCGCGGCACATACTGACAGCATCGGCATAGCCGTCTGCCAACACCTGTTCCGCTTCCTCCGGGGTCATAACAGCACCGTTGGCTACCACCGGGATATGCAGATTGGCTTTGATCCGGCGCGCCAGCTCCAGGTGGGGCATATGCGCCTGAAAGACGCCGGGCTTCAGCTCGATTGCAGAGCGGGTGTTGGTATCCGACCCCGCGGTTACCTGCACAAGATCGACCAGCGGCTCCGCCGCCAGAGCAAAGGCTTCCGCTTCCTCCGGACGAATCCCGTTGGCTTGAAAATCATTAACGCACAGTCGCAGCTCCAGCAGGAAGTCCTCGCCCACCCGGCGACGGACGGCCTCGATGATCTCTAGGGGATAGCGCATCCGATTTTCCAGGCTGCCGCCGTAGCGATCCTTTCGCTGGTTAGTTGCGGGAGACAGAAATTGATGCAGCAGCCAGCCGTCGCTGGCACAGATGGTACACATCTCAAATCCGGCCAGCTTGGCAAAGACAGCTGTCCGACAGAAGCTCTCCTTGGTATAGTGTAGCAGCTCTTCATTCATCCCCCGAACCAGCACCTTGTCCGGCCGCTCGTGCGCCATCGGACCGATCGGCGTTCCGCTTTTCAGAAAGACCGGGCGGGTGAACTCACCGGCGTGGTTGAGTTCAATGGAGGGGATGGCTCCAAAACCACGAATACTCTCTGTCAGCTCTGTCAGCATGGGCAATGCGCCGGGATCGCTCAAATTAAAGTAACGATAATTGTTGGGTGCATACTTGGTATCCACAGGCGTGTCGCCTATCGTCACCAGCGCGGCGCCGCCCTGTGCACGGGCGGCGAAAAAATCGATGCTGTAATCGGTCGGGTAGCCGTTGCCGTCAATTCCGCTCATCTGCACCGGGCCAAAAAACATCCGATTGCGGAACACTGTGTTGCGAATACGCAGCGGCTGAAACACATGGGGAAACTGGCTCAAGCTCGGCCACCTCTTTTTCTCGGATTTAACCTGTATTATAGCACATAGGACGATATAGCTCAAACAGGGATCGCTGGATAACGATCCCTGTTTGAGTTTGAAAAGAGGAATATGGCAGTTTGTTAGCAGGGCCAGGCAATGGAGGAATAGACCACTGCAAACAGGGCGGTGCACAGGGGGATGAACACCGTACCGAGGAACTGATACTTCCAGCCGGATTTCAGACTATAACCGAAAACGGAGCAGTACATGTACGCGCTGGAGGAATAGGGCAGGGAGTCCACTGTACAGGCGGTGGACACAATGATACGGTGCAGGGCGCCGAGGTTTATGCCGGGGATGGACATAAACCGCTCGGCCATGGCGCTCAGGAATACCTGCATACCCACGATACCGTCGCAGGTGATGACGCAGATGCCAGCAACCACCAGGAATGCGCACAGGTAAGGGCTGATGTTCAGATTAAGCAGCACATTCATCGCAGAGTCATAGGCCAGGGTGTTGGAAATAACGGTGGCCATACCGCCGATAGCCGCGGTGGTAATCATCATGGGCACTACATTTTCCATGCTGGCAAAAATCTGCTGCAGCTTGGTCTGCCCTTCCTTGCCAATCCAGGTCTTACGGGAGGTCAGGGTCAGTACAATCACGGTAATCCACTGAGGAACAATAGCGGAGAAGGTGGAGCTCCAGCCCAGACCCATGTTCAGGATGAAGGAGCCAATAACCATGATGGCAACGGGCATCCAGGCATACCAGATAGAGGGCAGAGTATCATCGGGGCGCTCCTCGGGAACCTGATAAAAGTCCACCTCAGGAGTGACCTCAAAGCCTTTTCCCTTGCGCTTGGCACTCTTCCAGAAAATCATGGAAATGACGTAAACCAAAACCAGACCGATGACGTATTCGATGATGGACATGACGGGAACTTCATAAAGGCTGACACCCAGAGCCTGAGCAACCAGCACATTGGGGAAGCCGGGAATGCCGACCAGGTCGAACTGCGTGATCTGCACCATGGCAACATAGGCCATCATGCCGATGCCTCGGGGCATATCGCACTCACGGCAGATGCTCAGCAGCACGGGCAGCAGCACCCAGGTGTGACCGGTGTTGCCGGAAACCAGAACCACGAAACAGATGATCATAATAACCAGCGGGCCCTTGTCCCTGCCGACCTTATTCAAAATCGCCCGTGCCAGCTTGTCTGAGCAACCCGTAGCCATCATAACTGCACCGACAGCGGCGCCGGTCAGCATAACCAGCAGATATGCGGTGACAACAGAACCGGTACCCTGGATCCAGTCCACCATCAGGGACTGAAGATAGCCATTGACCGAAGCCAGAGAGATGACCGCAACGGCGAACAGAGCAGAAAAGATGCGGGGGATCTTGGTGAAACATAGAATAATGAACAATACCATACCGGCGATCAGGATCAACGCCGATGTCGTCAAGTTCGTTGCTAAGAATGCCATAGGATTTCTCCTTTCTCTCAAGAAATGTTCACGTTTCAAACCGAATGATGCAGTGCAGCAGTTTCTCTCCCTCCTTCTTTTCGTTATTTTTACCATTTATCTGCATATCGGTTTGTCTTTCTGCCGTCAACTTTAACAACCGAGTGGCGTAAAGTCAATCCATTCGGTCAAAGCGGTCATCGTTGGTATAAGCCAAGTAAAATTTGGCCGTGTTGTGCCGATAGAACTGTCTGTCCGGCGAAAAAAGGCGGCTGCCTTCACAATACACGGCACAATTATACAGATTTCAGGCGCGGCACCCCGCTCATTTTTACCTTCTTTCGTCTAAAAACGACAAAACCGGCTGTTTAGCATTCCATTATTTATGATATGTGCTACAATGCCAGCAGTTATTAAACCACAGTACGGAAATAAGGAGTTGAGCAAGAATGAATTCATGTCCATACCCACATCTGTTTACCCCGCTTACAATAAAAAAAACAACCTTTCGCAACCGAATCTTCGCCGCTCCCAATATGCTGGTCGGTTCGACTCCGACTGGCGCACCCGGCCCCAACCAGATTGCCTATTATGCAGAAAAGGCAAAGGGAGGCGCGGCTATGGTCACCATCGGGGACACGCCGGTAGACATGCGCTATGGTGCGCCCGGTCCGGCCACTCATCTTCGGCTGGAAAAAATCAACGCGGCGGCCTTCAATGAACTGTCCGCAGCCATTCACGAGGGTGGCGCGGTGGCATCTTTCGAGCTGAATCATCCCGGACGCATGGCCAATCAAAAGCGCAATCTGAACGGAGAAGCTCCCATCGGCCCAATGGAATGGGACCGTCCGGATGGGGTTCATGTTCAGGCGGCAACTCTGGAACAGCTGGAATATACGGCCGATCAGTACGCGGCAGCGGCGGCCTTTCTCAAGCAATGCGGCTTTGATATGTGCATTCTCCACGGCGGACACGGTTGGCTACTGGGGCAGTTCCTTTCTCCGGCCACAAATCAGCGCACGGATGAGTTTGGCGGCAGCCGTGAAAACCGCGCCCGCTTCCCGCTGATGGTCATTGAACGGGTTCGGGAAAGAGTCGGCGCGGATTTTCTCATCGACTACCGCATCAGCGGCGATGAGCTACAGGAAAACGGCCAGACTATTGAGGATACGATTGCCTTTATCAAGGCGGCTGAGGACAAGCTGGACATGGTACATATTTCCGCCGGCTTGGACACGAATATGCACCAGGCTATTATTACGCACCCCCATTCTTATCTGCCCAGAGGTGTCAACGTCAAATACGCCGCGGCAGTCAAAGCGGCAGGAGTGAAGATTCCCGTAACTACGGTGGGTGCTATCAATACGCCGGACCAGGCGGAGCAAATTCTGGTGGAAGGTAAGGCGGATTGCATTGCCATGTGCCGCGCACAGATTGCCGACCCCCACTGGGCCAATAAGGCGCGACTCGGCCGGGCAGACGAAATCCGCCCCTGCATCCGCTGCACCAACTGTTTGGGCGAGATGCATGTGTTTGACCGTTTCCGCTGCGATGTTAATCCCACTGCTGGGGCGGAGCATCGCTTGCCCCAACACTTCCCCTCGCCAGAGAAGCATCTGGACGTGGTGGTTATCGGCGGAGGCCCTGCCGGAATGCAGGCGGCCATCACTGCGTCGGAACGGGGACACCATGTCACACTGCTGGAGAAGTCTGATCGTTTGGGTGGCCTGCTGAACTATACCGACCACGATCCGATCAACAAATTTGATTTGCACCGCTATAAAGAATATTTGGTGCATCAGGTTGCCTGCCATGCGGTCGATGTCCGGCTGAACACGACGGCAACGCCGGAGTCTGTTGCAGCAATGAACCCGGATGCTGTGCTGGCAGCCATTGGCTCCAATCCGCTTGTTCCTCCCATTCCTGGGTTGGCAGATGCACCCTATGTGCTGGGCGTGGACGCCTATGCCGCGCCGGAGCAGCTGGGACAGGATGTCATTGTCATTGGCGGCGGTCTGGTTGGCGCAGAAACGGCCATCTATCTGGCAGATCATGGCCACGATGTCACCGTTATTGAAATGCGGGATACCATTGCAAAGGACGCTAACATTCACCACGGTACCGCAGTCCGGGAACAGATTGAGAATAAGGTCACTGCATTGACTGAGACAAAATGTGTGGCGATTTCCGCTGACAGCGTAACCGTGGAAGACACGGCCGGAAACCGCTCTGTACTCCATGCGGACAGCATTGTTCTCTCGACCGGACTGAAGG
>OLOG01001979.1_pt1 | contig 10575 bp, 12 predicted proteins | sample 1672351 | NCBI WGS metagenome assembly OLOG01 (sample SAMEA3136674, study PRJEB25190) | human gut metagenome | biome: human gut; feature: human-associated habitat; material: faeces | place: Austria | collected 2013 | reverse complement strand
TATATTCTCCATACTGATATAAATAACGAAGATCTGTCAGATCACTGTCTGTTACCACATCTCTCAGACAGCCATACTCCGGTACAAACCGGCTTGTAATCGCATCTGCTGAAAACACATCGCAATAATCACTTGCAAACCAGTAAAAGATTTCTCTGATCTGTTCATACTCCGGTTCTTCTGTCTCCTCGAAACAATTATAAATTTCCACAAACAGTTCATTTAATACGGTAAGATACAACAGACGATCTTCAAATACATACGCAATTTCCGCCCGCAGCTCTGTGTACACTGCACTTAATAACTGACCAAATGTATCCCCCAGCATCTCCACAGCATATGCCGGATTTGCATAGCTGCTATTATACTGTTCCGGCAGAATATCTTCATACAATCTTTGGTTTTCTCTTTGAAGTTCCTCTATTGTCAATTGTTCGCCATGCGACAGACGATTTCTTACCTCTTCAATCATAAGAAGAAATGCAGCCGTTTTTTGAAAATACGTTCGATACGGCTCTTTCGTTGTCTCTTCCTTCCCAATCTGCTTTAACCGCTCGATCGAGAGTTCATAGCGCTCTTTTGCTTCCAGATTTTCTTCTATTTTCCATTCTTTTTCACGCATTTATAATAACCCCCTGAAAAATATTCCGGTCAACCCTGCAATAAATATCATATGGCAGACAACTCCGATTCTGCATGTTACATGATTTCTGTCCGGCTCTTTAAACCCTCTTAAAGCCATAAAAAATCCAATCCATGAAAAGATCATAGCGCTCATTCCAAGCCCGCCAATATAGGCAGCCGTCTTTCCCCGACTCAAATATGCCAATAACAACATTCCTGCAATCACAAGAAAAATTACAACTGCCAAGCCGCAGGACCAGACTCCTTTTCGCGCCTCTTTTAATTTAGATTGTCCGTATTTGCGGGCTCCCTTCTTTCTCCGCTCTTTGATTCTATCTTTTTCTCTTTCTGTTTTCATTCGCAATCCATCGTCTCCTTACTCCATTACAGATTAGAAAGAGGAGGTATCCTACGATACCTCCGATTGTATTCAGCAGCATGTCATCTACATCCAGACTGCCAACCTTCGTAATCAACTGAAAAATCTCTACTCCAAAGCTTAATCCAAGACTGTAGAACAGTGTTCCTAACAGACTTCGGTAACGGCTTGCCATCGGAAGAAAAAATCCAAATGGAACAAAAATCAGCACATTACCAAACAGATTTGTCATAAATGCGAACATTCCAAGCTGTTCCCGATAGTTCCAGAACCTTCTAATCTCTCTAAACAATTCCAGATTACATCTGTACTCCTGTGTTCCGCTGACATCACGTCCATACCAGTCTGAAAACAGAAGAAAATAGATCAAAAAGATAATATAACAAATAAATAATACTTTTCCCACCACACGCAGGAGTTTCTTATTCCTACTATTCAATCTTCATAACCCCTATTTATAATCCCTGTTTTAAAATGTCAGTTCTGATTTTCTTCTTAACAGATTCGCCCCGCTTACAATGGAAATAATTCCTGCCGTGATTCCTGTCACAATCATGATAATTCCAATCACAATATTACCGGCTCCTGCACAACTCATTGTCTTATATGCTCTTTCCACTTGCATCTCCTCCATTATTTTGCTCCATACTGTTCATAGTATGCGTCAATTGCTGCCTTTAATGTATCATCGATAAGAACTTTTCCATTTACTTCCTGATTATAAAGACATTCTGTTACTTCTGCCATATCTACAATAGCTGCTGTTGGGAAACCATATAAGTCTTTAATTTCATCTAAAGCGCACTTCTCGCCGCCTTTTCCGACTTCCATACGGTTCAGAGATACCATAAGTCCGACAATCTCAACGTCTGCTGCTCCTTTTACTTTCGGAACAGTCTCTTCCATTGATTTTCCGGAAGTCGTTACATCTTCAATCATAATGACGCGATCTCCGTCTTTTAATTTACTTCCCAGGAAGCTTCCTTTATCTGCACCGTGATCTTTTTCTTCTTTACGGTCAGAACAGTAACGTACTTCTTTTCCGTACAGCTCGCTGTAAGCAATTGCTGTCACAACTGCCAGTGGAATCCCTTTGTATGCAGGTCCGAATAATACGTCAAAATCATCTCCATACGTATTATGGATTGCCTTCGCATAATATTCTCCCAATCTCTTAAGCTGAGAACCTGTCACATAACCTCCTGCATTCATAAAGAATGGTGATTTTCTTCCGCTCTTTAATGTAAACTCTCCAAATTTTAAAACTTCACTTTCTACCATAAAGTCAATAAATTCTTTCTTGTATGCTTCCATTTCTATAACCTCCATGTTAATAGGCGTTTTTACCCTTAATATTTTCTAAGTCCTTTTAATTTTACCACACCAAACTTTGTTTTTCAAACAGTCTTATGCAGAAATTATTTTATAAGAAATGACGCAGATAATGTTTCCACTACCTACGCCATTTCTAAATCTGTTCTGCTTCTCCGCAAATGTCGCATGCTTCCCGCACATGGAGTTCTGTAAAATATCTCTCCTCCAGAGGAATCCATCTTGTACGAAAGTGCTCTGCCCCTTCTTCTCCATTTCGAATCCGTATTCTCCGCATCTGTTCTTCTGGTTCAACATCCATAAAGATCTTCAGATCATAAAATTCTCTCAATAACGGATGGCAAGAATAGGCTCCCTCTACAATGGTAATTCTCCCGGGTTCTATAAGTATCGGGGATTTCAAGCCTTGAATCCGACAGTCAAATGGGCGAAACGTACACGATCTTCCCTCTGCAATTGGAATCAGTACTTCTTCCAACACCCTTTCCCGGTCCACATTGCCGCCCGGCTCCGAAAGCCGCTCCCGTGTACGCTGTTCAGGGCGAAGAAAGAAGTCATCCATATGTATCACATGGACGTGATCTACTTGCAAAACAGACTCACATCTTTCTGCCAGTTTTCCTGCCAAAGTTGTCTTTCCTGACGCACACCGGCCGTCAATGGCAACAAGAATCTTATCTTTCCCCGACTCTTTCATAACTTTTTCAATTTCATTCAGAAGCATCTCTTCTGCTATTATACTTCTTTTCACACTTTCCAGCTCCATACACGTTTCCTTCATCTCATATCTTTCGTTGTCCTATCTCGACGCTTTTGCTGTCTCTTTTTCCTTATGTGTACTTCCGAAACGGACAAGCCCTGTTCTGTTCAATGCAATCATCACTGCCGGAATAATCAATAACTGTGCAATGATTCCGGGAACTGCATTAATAAATGCACCTGCCATAAACATTTGCCACGTAAATCCTGCTCCTGCTACACCGAGAAGCACTATTTGCACAACTCCCCAGACAATTCTTCCTGCCAGCATTGCAGCAATGAGCGAACGGTAAAGTGCAACAATACATTTCCATTTGGAACGCTCATACATCCATCCAGACACAAATCCATATGTCATCAATTCAAATGCCATCGCTGTCGCTGTTGGAAACAACGGAGGCATTCCAAGTGTCATGGAACGCAAAAGCGGAAGAACAAGTCCAACTGCCGCACCATACTGCCATCCACAGATTAAGCCACAGAGCAGCACCGGAATGTGCATCGGAAGCAGCATATTGCCAATTCTCGGAATCTGTCCCGTAAAAAATGGCAAAATCATTCCAATGGCAAGAAACATTGCAGATAATGTGAGTTTCTTTATTTTGTCGTTCATTTTATTTTATTCTCCTCATTCTCATCAAGTTAAACAAAACATAGCATCCCATCGTTTATTTGTCAAATAAAAAATGCGCTCAGTTTACCCAAGCGCATCTTTCATTTTTGGTTCTGTTTTTTATCCGACAATCCCTACCATATCTTTTACATGCTCGAACCCATTTTTCTTCATGTATGCCTCAATTCCATCAACAACTTCCATTGTCACTGCCGGATTATGGAAGTTCGCTGTTCCGACAGACACTGCGCTTGCCCCTGCCAGCAAGAATTCAATTGCATCCTCAGCACACGCAATACCTCCCATGCCGATGATCGGAATATTAACAGCCTTCGCTGTCTGGTATACCATCCGTACAGCAATCGGTTTGACTGCCGGACCTGACACTCCGCCTGTTTTATTTGCCAGAGCAAATGTTTTGCGGTTGATATCAATCTTCATACCGGTCAATGTATTAATGAGTGAAAGAGCATCTGCGCCTCCTGCTTCTGCCGCCTTCGCAATTTCTGTAATATCCGTTACATTTGGTGTCAGCTTCATGATGACCGGCTGCTTTGCCAGCTTTTTGATCTCTCTCGTCAGTTGTTCCACATGTTTTGCATCCTGACCAAATGCAAGAAAACCGGCATTCACGTTCGGGCAGGAAATGTTAATTTCCATCATATCGATTGGTTCATCTGCAAGGCGCTCTACCACCGCCAGATATTCTTCCGGCGCATGCCCGCATACATTCACAATGATTTTTGTATCATACTGTTTCAAAAACGGAATGTCTCTTTCACAGAATACATCGATTCCAGGATTCTGAAGTCCGATGGCATTCATCATTCCACCGTACACTTCAGCTACCCGCGGCGTCGGATTGCCCGGCCACGGAACATTTGCCACACCTTTTGTTGTCACTGCACCGAGGCGGTTTAAGTCTACGAAATCACAGAATTCTGCTCCGGAACCAAATGTTCCTGATGCGACTGTTACCGGATTTTTCCACTCCACACCGGCAATATTTACTCTCATATCCATTATAATTCCACCTCCGTAGACAGAAATACCGGACCATCCTTACAAATACGCTTATTATGCACATTACTGTGGTGATCTTTTTCTTTTGACTTGCAAACACATCCAAGACATGCACCGATTCCGCATGCCATACGTTCCTCCAGTGAGATATAGCACTCGATATCATTTTTCTCTGCATATGCCTTTAACGCCTTTAACATCGGTGTCGGCCCACATGCATAAATAATATCTGCAGTAAGTGCCTGCTCACGAATGGCATCCATAACGTTTCCCTTCGTACCGACACTGCCGTCTTCTGTAGAAATGTACACACTTCCGTTCTGCTCAAATTCTTCCCGAAGGAATGTCTGAGCATCTCGATATCCAACAATGATCTGTTTCTCACAATTTAACTCTTTCGCAAGCTCCAGAATTGGGGGAACACCGATTCCACCGCCGATCAAAAACGCTTTCTTTCCTTCCGCAGCTTCCAACGGAAAGCCATTTCCCAAAGGTCCAATAACCGGAAGCATATCTCCTGCTTTCATCTTGGAAAACTGCTCTGTTCCTGTATTCTCTCCTGTCACACGATAGACAACCCGAAGCATCTCCTGCTCTTTATCAATCTCACAGATGCTGATCGGACGAGGGAGCAGCTTGCTTCCATCATTTGTATACATAGAAATAAACTGTCCTGCCTTTGCTGTACGGGCTGCCTTTGTCTTCAGCCACATACTGAAAATTCCCTCTGCAAGCTGCTTCTGAGCTACAACCTGCACTTGCTCTCTTTCTCTTTCTGCCATGTTTCTCTTCTCCTGTCGTCTTTCTTCTGATTCTCGATAAGCCGCCGTACTTCCCCCGGCGGCTCATCTAAGCTTTCCTTCATCACTAATTAACGATTATTTAACGCTTCACTGATATCAGCAACCATAGCTTCAACAGCTGCTCTCGACGCATCTCCAAAGTTCTCCGGTCCGAACTTCGCATATTCTTCCTGCTTGTAAGCAGCAATGATTCCTCTAGAAGAGTTCACGATTGCTCCAAGCCCGTCTTCATTAAAGAAGTGTACCAGATCTTTTCCTTTACCGCCTTGCGCTCCATAACCTGGTACAAGGATGTATGTCTTCGGCATTACTTTTCTCAAGATCTTACCCTGTTCCGGATAAGTTGCTCCTACTACCGCTCCAACATAGCTGTATTCATCACCCATTGCCTGCTCGCCCCATGCAGCTACCTGCTCGCCGACAAGCTCATACAGTGGTTTTCCATCAACAAGTCTGTCCTGGAATTCTCCGCTTGACGGGTTAGATGTCTTCACAAGAACAAAGATACCTTTCTTCTCTTCCTGGCATATTTTCACAAACGGATTCACACCGTCAGAACCAAGATATGGATTCACTGTTGCAAAATCTTCATCAAACGGTACATAACTCTTGCTTCCAACCTGTACACGTCCAAGATGTCCAACTGCATATGCAGCAGAGGTAGATCCGATATCTCCTCTCTTAATATCTCCAATGACAACAAGTCCTTTTTCTTTACAGTAATCTACTGTTTTCTTAAACGCCATCAGTCCCGGAATTCCAAATTGCTCATACATCGCGATCTGTGGTTTTACTGCCGGGATCAAATCATATGTCTTATCAACGATTTCTTTATTGAACTGCCAGATTGCCTCTGCCGCTCCTTCTAATGTCTCACCAAATTCTGCAAATGCTTTCTTCTGAACATGCTCCGGTACATAATTCAGCATCGGATCCAGTCCTACTACGATCGGCGCATTCGTCTTCTTAATGTTTGCAACTAATTTGTTAATCATGGTTATTCTCCTCCTGGTAAATAAATATATTTGCTTTGATTTACTTCTTATAAACGAGTTTTCCGTCCACAAATGTATGTGTCACTTCGCCTTTTACTTTCCAACCGTCAAATGGTGTGTTCTTTCCTTTAGACAGAAACGTATTCTTATCAACTGTGTATTCTGCTTTCGGGTCGAAGATTACAAGGTCTGCAATCTTTCCTTCTGCCACAGCGCCTTTGTCTGACAATCCGAGTACCTGAGCCGGATTCCAGCTCATCTTCTCAGCCATCTGCATCGGTGTCATAAGCCCTGTCTCAACAAGCTCTGTATAAGTAAGACATGCTGATGTCTCAAGACCTACGATTCCGAAAAACGCATTCTTCATAGAGCAATTTTTCTCTTCTTCAGAATGTGGTGCATGATCGGTTGCGATCACATCCATAATATTCTCTGAAAGTCCTCTGCGCAGCGCCTCTTTATCCGCCTGTCCGCGCAGTGGCGGATTCATCTTATAGTTACCATCATCTTCTTTAATATCGTCTGATGTCATAGCAAAATGATGCGGGCAAACTTCTGCCGTTACCGGAAGGTTCTCTTCTTTTGCATATTTTACCAACTTCACGCTGTCTTCCGTAGAACAGTGGCAAAGATGAAGCCGCACCCCTGTCTCTTTTGCAAGAAGGATATCTCTGGCAACAATCACATCTTCGACGGCATTCGTGATGCCCGGAAGTCCAAGCTCTCTTGCCTTCTCATCAGCATTCATCACACCGCCTTCTACCATCGTAATATCTTCGCAATGTGCAAAAATCGAAATCCCACACTCTGCTGCAATCTTCATTGCTTTCCGGTAAAGAGAAGCATTCATCACGGACTTACCGTCTTCACTAATCGCATGACATCCTGCCTCTGCCATTCCTTTAATATCAGCAAGCTCTTCTCCTTTTTGTCCCACTGTGACCGCACCGAGCTGAATCACATGCACCGGACACTCTTCTTTTGCCCTGCGGTGAACATCTTCTACTTTCTCTTTCGTATCAATAACCGGCTTTGTATTCGGCATGGCACAGATCGTTGTCACGCCCCCTCTTGCCGCTGCACTTCCCCCTGTTGCAAGCGTCTCCTTATATTCCAGTCCAGGATCTCTTAAATGTACATGCAGATCGATAAATCCAGGCATAACATAACTGCCGGCGGCATCAATGATCTCATCTGCTGCTGTCTCAATCTTCTCGCCTACAGCTTTGATCTTATCATCTTCCACCAGCACATCATACCGACCATCTCTCTTTGTCAAAGGATCTAACACATGACCGTTTTGAATTAAAATTTTCATTTTCTCAATCCTTTCTCGTTTATTTCCCTCCAGAGTATCTGAAAATAATCCGGAAATAATTTTATCCATATATTTTTATTTTAACATATGCCATAATGTAAGAAAAGCAAAAGATTCATGTCTCCACAAATCTTTTGCTTTTTATATTGACTTTCTCCAATTCTCTCGCATCAACTATTACTGTACCTGACTGCGAAGGAGCTCCATCGCTTTTTCCATCTGATTATCCGCTTCCGGGTTTGTTTCATCATAGACATATTCTACTTCCACATCCGGGACAATTCCGGTTCCATCAATATTTCTTCCTTTCGGAGTAAAATATTCTGCAATCGTAAGCTTCACCATTGTACCGTCCGTCATTGGAAATAGCTGCTGCACAACTCCTTTCCCATAAGTCGTTGTACCGACAAGCTGCCCGATTCCATAGTCCTGTACTGCTCCGGCAAAAATTTCAGATGCACTGGCGCTGGCGCCATTGATCAGCACTGCAAGCGGTTTCTCCCACGGTGTTTTTCCATCGCATTTATAATCTGTGCGCTCTCCATCCCGCTCCTCTGTATAAACGATCAGCCCTTCCGGTAGAATTTCTCTTAACATATCACAGACGGTAGAAAGATTTCCTCCCGGATTTCCACGAAGATCAATGAGCATAGATGCCATTCCCTGACTTTCCAGAGCTGCTTTTGCTTCCCGGAACTGTTCCAGTGTAACTTCATCAAATTCAGACACCCGAATATATCCTATCTGCCCTTCTTTCATCTCATAACTGACCGTCTGCGTCTGCAGCTTTCTGCGCACGGCAGTAACCTCAATCTCTTGACGATCTGCTCCCCGCAGCAGCGTCATTTTGACCTCTGTGCCTTCTTTGCCTTTTACCTGTGTAACCACTTCACTCAGATCGACACCTGTCACTTCTTCTCCTTCTACTTTATACAAGATATCTTCATTTTTCATTCCCGCTTCTGCCGCCGGTGAATTTTCATAGACATTGGCAATCGTAATTACTCCTGTCTCTCGATTCTGAGACATAAGGGCTCCGATTCCGCTGTACTCTCCAGAAGTAGATTCCATCATCTCTTTCGTTTCTTCTGCAGTATAATATGTAGAATACGGATCATTCAGCGCCGCAATATATCCCTGATAGATTCCTTCCGTAAGTGTTTCTTCATCTACCTCTTCTTCATGGAGATAGACTTCATCGATCAAACCTTTTAGCTCTTCAAGTTTATTCTCTGTATACTGTCCCACAACCTGATCAGAGTCACTTTTCTTCATACTTCCAAGATCTATATGATTTATCACGATCACACCCGCTCCTATGGCGGCTGTGATTACTAACATAGCAAGGGCGCCTGTCAGCGCCCCTTTTAAAAATCCCTTTTTATTATCCATTATTCACACCTTATAAATAATTGAATGGATCTACCGGTTTTCCATTCAGTTCTACCTGGAAATGCAGGTGTACTCCTGCGGAGTTACCTGTGTTTCCTGTAAGACCTAACTGCTGTCCCTTCGATACATACTGCCCGGATGATACACTAAGAGCTGAATGATGCATATACTTTGTTACAAGACCGCCGGAATGTTGAATAACAACCCAGTTACCAGCGCTGTTGCTCCAGCCGGCGATCAGAACTCTTCCATCTGCTGCTGCATAAGTCGGAACTGCTGCTCCACCTGTTCCGAAATCAACTCCCTTGTGGAACGAATTGTCAAAATCACGATAACCAAATCCACTTGTCAGATATCCTGACGGACATGGATGTGCAAATGTTCCATTACCGGAAATTACATTGTCTCCCGGCGGTACATAAGAACCGCCGCTTGAATTATTTCCACTGGAACTGTTTCCGCCTGACGGTTTCTGCTGCTGTTGCTGTGCAAGCTCTGCCTGCTTTCTCGCCTCTTCTTCCGCCTTTGCTTTCTCAATCAGCGCCTGAAGCTCAGAAGCCTTTGCTCCAATTGCAGATTCCAGATTCGCAATTTCGATTCCTTTGCTGTCAAGGAGTGTCTGTACCTGTGTCTGCTGTTCTCCAAGCTGAGCCTGAAGCGCGCCAAGCTCTTCATATTCTGCTTTCAGCGCTGCTTCCTTTTCCTGTACTTCTGTCACGATCTTCTGAAATTCCACAAGCATATTTCTGTCATATTCTGTAATCTTGGAAATATACTCTGCCTTATTCAAAAGCTCTGCCATGCTGTCCGATGTAAAGAGAATTTCCAGAAGCTCGCCGCCTCCGTTCTCATACATGAAACGGATCCGCTTCTTCATACTCTCATATTGATTGTTTTCATCAATTTTTGCATTAATCAGATCATTCTCTGCCTGTTCGATCTCAACTGCCTTCTGATCTACTTTCGCATTCGTTTCCTGCATCTGTTCGATAATGCTGTTCAACTGCTCTGAAAGCGCATTCTGCTCTTGTTCCGCTGCCTGCTTCTGCTGTTCTAACTGCTCTTTCTCTTTCTGAGCTGCATCAATCTGTGTATCTGTCGCACCTACTTGCAGCACACTTCCCAAACTAAGAATCCCTGCCAATAGCAGTGCGGCCGTTTTTCTGTATCGTTTTTTCATCTGTATCTCCTATCTTATACTTTCAAGTGCTTTCTGATCGTGATGCGGCTGCCAATAAAGCCAATGCCGACACCGAGTATCAACGCTACCGGAACCAGGGTGTGGAACACCTCATCTACCGGTAAAAATTTCATCATATTGCTGATAAAACTGAACT
>OLOG01001973.1_pt1 | contig 10582 bp, 8 predicted proteins | sample 1672351 | NCBI WGS metagenome assembly OLOG01 (sample SAMEA3136674, study PRJEB25190) | human gut metagenome | biome: human gut; feature: human-associated habitat; material: faeces | place: Austria | collected 2013 | reverse complement strand
AGCTGGAGGGCCGTGACCGCGGCGACCTGATCTCCCTGATCACCGCCGACATCGAGGCACTGGAAGTGTTCTATGCCCACACCATCTCGCCCATCTGCATTGCCTGCATCTGTGTGATCGGCATGACCGGTTTTGTGGCCAGTTACCACATCCTGCCCGCGCTGGTGCTGCTGGCCGGGTACCTGCTGGTGGGCGTGGCCCTGCCGGTGTGGAGCGCAAAGCGCGGCGATAAGGTGGCCCGGGAGTACCGGCAGGCCCTGGCCGACACCAACAGCTATGTGCTGGAGAGCCTGCGCGGCCTGCGTGATACGCTGCAATATCAGGACACCGCCGCCCGTGCGGCCGGCATCACGGCCCACAGCGAGACACTGGGCGAGAAGCAGAAGGCCCTGAAATACCGCGAGGGCCTGACCGTGGCCATCACCAACACCCTGATCCTGTTCACGGTCATCGCGGTGCTGGGAGTGAGCCTGCAGCTGTACCGGAACGGGCAGATGGGCGTGGAAGGGGTGCTCATCTGCACCCTGTCGGCTCTGAGCTCCTTTGGCCCGGTGGTGGCGCTGGCCAACCTCGGTGCCAGCCTGACCCAGGTGTTTGCCAGCGCCGACCGTGTGCTGGATCTGCTGGACGAAGAGCCTGTGACCGCCGACGTGACCGACGGTGCCCACACGGCCTTTGCGGGGGCGCAGGCGGAGCATGTGAGCTTCTCCTATGCGGACGAAGAGGTGCTGCACGACCTGAGCCTGACTATCCCGGAAAAGAAGATCGTGGGCATCACCGGCCGTTCCGGCAGCGGCAAGTCCACCTTCCTACGGCTGCTCATGCGTTTCTGGGATGTGAACACCGGCACCATCCGCTTTGGCGAGGAGGACATCCGCCGGGTGAACACGGCCACTTTGCGGGCACAGGAGAGCCTTGTGACCCAGGAGACGGAGCTGTTCAACGACACCATCGAGAACAACATCCGCATCGCCAAGCGGGATGCCACCCGCGAAGAAGTGGAAGCGGCCTGCAAAAAGGCTGCGCTGGACGGCTTTATCCGCAGCCTGCCCAAGGGGTATGACACCCCCGTGGGTGAGCTGGGCGGGGCCTTGTCCGGCGGCGAGCGGCAGCGCATCGGTGTGGCGCGGGCATTCCTGCACGATGCACCCTTCCTGCTGCTGGACGAGCCTACCTCCAACCTCGACAGCCTGAACGAGGGCGTGATCCTCAAGGCGGTGCGGGCCGAGTGCCGGGACAAGACGGTGCTGCTGGTTTCCCACCGAAAGTCCACCATGGCTGCCGCCGATGTGACCTACTCGGTAGAAAGCGGCCGCCTGAGCTGAGAAAACAAACTGCAACCCCAAAAAAGGGCCTGTCTCACAAGAGACAGGCCCTTTTTTGCTGCATGTTTATGGATCAGTAATTGATGGCTTTGAGGATCTGGCGGCCAATGTACTTGTGGCCGGAAACGGTGGGGTGGCCGTCGTTGGCGGTGCGGGTATAGGGGATGGGCACATAGGTCACATCATACTGGGCAGCCAGCTTGGCTACGGCGGTGTTCAACCGACGGAAGTGGCGGCTCCAGGAGGGCATCAGGGGCACCGGGTTGTTGTAGCTCAGCACCATGATCTGGGCATCGGGGTTCAGCTCACGCAGGTCCTTCATCACTCGTTCCACCTGGGACACAGTGTCAGCGTAGGTGGAGGTGCAGATCTGGTTCATGCCAGTGGTCAGCAGGTGCATCACGGCACGGAACTCCGAGGGGGTCAGGGTCAGCTGCTTCAGGCAGTCCATAAAGTAGTCGATGTTGTCCGGGGTCAGGTTGCGGAACATTCCGGTGACCATGCTGTTGGCCAGCTTTTCACTTTTCCAGTTGGTAGCCTCGCCCAGGGCCACGATGGTACGGATCAGGGCGTCGTTGGCACCGATCTGCAAGGTGATGAGGTCCGCTTTCTGGATGTACTCCTTCAGCTCCGGCACCGAGGTATACTGCACGCCGGAATAATGGTTCATGGCCGGCATGGCACCAGTCTCAATCAGGTCTGCCAGGTCCTTGGTCATCACGGCGGGCAGGCCCAGGTTAATGGCGTGGTCACGATCCAGGCCCAGCTGGTCGGCTACATAGCCCACAAAGCACTGGCCATCGTAGCCTTTGTAATTGCCGGACATATCGAAGCCGTTCTGTACCAGCTTGTACTGCAGGCCGCTCAGGCCCACGCCGGCGGTCACGCTGTCACCGATGGCGACATAGGTGTACTCTTTTTTGGCGGTGGGCTCTGCAACAGGCACCACAGCATCTTCTTCGGTAAGAGCTTCCGGCTCCACTTCCTGCACGGCGGTTTCCGGCTCAGCAGTCTCTTCGGTGGTGGGGTTCTCTGCAAAGGCAGGAACGGCCAGCGACAGCAGCAGCGCGGCCGACAGCAGCAGGCTTGCAATGCGTTTTGTTTTCATGGTCATCATTCCCTCTTTCCCCGCAACATCTCAAGGCTGCGGAACTGCTTCCATGATAAGGAAATGAAGGGGAAATGTCAATTGACAAAACGTGGAAAATCGCAGGAAAAAGTTGTCAAAATAGAAGCTTTTGAAGCTGAATGCCGGAAATAAACGCAGGAAAGCAAAAAGACCCTGCCGGACAGGCAGGGCCTTGAAAAAACGAAACGTTTACTTGCGGACGGCCTTCAGGATCTGGCGAGCGATGTACTTGTGACCGCACACCGTGGGGTGACCGTCGTTGGCAATGGAGGTATAGGGGATGGACACATAGTCTGCGCCGTACTGCTGGGCCAGGGCCTTGACGGAGCGGTTCAGCAGGCGGAAGTGTCTGCCGTAGGTGGGCAGGAAGGGCAGGGGATTGTAGTAGCCTACCAGAATGATCTGGGCGTCAGGGTTCAGGGCTCTCATCTCCTGGAGGATCTGTTCCACGTTGGCCACGGTCTGGCCCCGGGTCTGGTCACAGATCTCCTCCATGCCGGAATCCAGCAGCTTCAGGGCGGCCTTCAGCTCTTCCGGGGTCAGGTCCAGGTTTTCCAGGCCCTTTCTCAGGGTCTGGAGGTTCTGGAGATTCAGCTCTCGCATAGTGCCCGTCAGCAGGGGGATCAGCAGTTTGGTGGCCTTGCCGTTGGTGGCTCTGCCCATGGCCCCCATGAGCTGCAGCACAGTGTCGTTGGAGCCGATAAGCAGGGTGATCAGGTCAGCGTCTGCCAGCTCCTGCCGCAGGGTGGGCAGGTCGTAGTAGGCGACACCGGAGGCGGTGGAGCCGGTCCTGACCAGGTCCAGGATGTTGCTGCTCATGGCAGCAGGCATCCCGTAGTTCACGGCATGGTCCCGGTCCAGGCCCAGGGCGTCGGCCACCCGGGCCACATAGCAGTCTTTGGAGTAATCATGGTAGTTTTCCTGCACGTCATAGCTCTTGGCGGTGCTGGAAAAGTGGGTGTCCTTCAGGCCTACGCCGGTAGTGATGCTGTCACCCAGGGCAATATAGGTGTAGGAATCTTCCTCTGCTGCAAAGGCAGGCAGTACCGGCAGCACCAGCAGTGCCAGGGCTAGCAGCAGGCTGACAAGACGTTTTTTCATAATGAACCTCCTTATATGGCAAACTCAGAAAAAATTACTTTTCCAGAGCCTTCAGGATCTGACGTGCCAGATATTTGTGGCCGCAGGCGGTGGGGTGGGCGTCGTTGGCCACCAGGGTGTAGGCGGCAGAGGCAAAAGCCACGTCGTACTGCTGGGCCAGCTTCTGCACCGAGCGGTTCAGGGTGCGGAAGTGCTTGACAAAGGGGTTGGCAGGAGCCGGCAGCAGGGGAACGGGATTGTAGTAGCCCACCAGAACGATCTGGGCGTCGGGGTTCAGGGCCTTCAGCTCCTGGAGCAGGGCCTCAAGGTTGGCCAGGGTAGAGGCCTGGCTCTGGGTGCAGATCTCTGCAATGCCGCTGTCCAGCAGCTTCAGCAGGGCTTTGCGCTGCTGAGCCGTGATGTTCAAAGAGTCCAGGTTCTCCCGGAGGGCGGCAAAGGAGGAGGCGTCCATCTGGCGGAAGTCGCCCTCCAGCATAGGCAGCAGGGCCTCAAAGACCTGGGGGCCGCCCATGGCAGAGGCAATGCCGTACATGATAGGCACCAGTACGTCGTTGGCACCGATCTCCACCGTGATCACCTGAGCGTGCTTCAGCTCCTCTCGCAGGTCAGGCAGAGAGAAATTGATGCTGGCACTCTGGCAGGAGCCTGTCCGCACCAGCTCCAGCAGGTCGCCGCTCATCAGGGCAGGCATTCCGTAGTTGGCGGTCTGATCCCGGCTCAGGCCCAGGCCCTCGGCCACCCGGGCCACATAGCAATCCTTAGAGTAGCCCTGGTAGTTGCCGGACACATCGTAGTACCGGCCGTTCCGCTGGTAGACCGCATCCGGCAGGCCAATGCCGGCTACGATGCTGTCGCCCAGGGCAATGTAGGAATACTGGTGCTGGGCTGCTTCCGCAGTTTCCGTCTGGGTCTGCACCGGGGTGGGGTCTGCAGCGGCAGGCTGGGCGGCCCCGGCAGAGACCACCGGCAGCACCAGCAGAGCCAGGGTCAGCAGCAGGCTGACAAGGCGTTTTTTCATAATGCTCCTCCTTTTTGACCAATGGGGCTTTCTTCTATCATAAAAAGAGAACCGGGCAATGTCAAGGCCCATTTTCCGGAATGTGTCGGGAAATACAAAAAACGGCCGTGCACAAAGGCACGGCCGTAAAAAGCAGGATCAGTAGTCGCGGGAGGTGATCTTTTCCTCCAGCTTGCGGTAGTCCACCTTACCGATGGGGGTCAGCGGCAGCTCATCGAGGAACTTGTAGCCCACGGGCTGGACGTACTCCGGCAGCTCTTCTTTGCAAATCTGCTGCAGCTCCCGCACGATCTGACGCTTTTTGTGGTCAGCAGCGGGGTCCAGCACGACATACACAAAGGGCAGGCGGCCCTGCACATGGTCCTTATCGGTGCAGCCCACCACCGAGCACTGCTGCACGGCGGGGTGGCGGCTGATGACGTTCTCGATCATGGAGGGGAACACCTTGAAGCCATCGTGGCGGATGATCAGCCGCTTGATGCGGGAGTCCAGGAACACGAAGCCGTCCTCATCCATATAGCCGACGTCGCCGGTGTGTGCCCAGACGCGGCCATCCGAGTGGTGGCGCAGCAAGGCAGCCGTTTCGGCGGGCTTGCCGTAGTAGCCCTTCATGATGGCAGGGCCGGAGATGCAGAGCTCACCGCGCTCGCCGATGGGAAGCTCGGTGTCGGTACCGGGCTCAAACACCGACACAAGGGTGTTCACCAGCGGGATGCCCACACTGCCCACCTTGTTGGCAAGGCCGGAAGCAGCGGTGGCGGCAGAAGAAACCTCGGTCATGCCGTAGCCCTTGGCCAGGCCGTACTCCACGCCGTGAGCGGCCAGGAAGTCGTTCACGCTCTGCTCGGCACCCACCGTGATGGCGTCGCCGCCGGCAGCATAGTTGCGGATGAAGGACAGATCCTTGTTCTTCAGCAGCGGCGAAGAGGCCATCTGCTGGTAGTGGGCCGGCACGCCGAACATGTGCTCCGGCTTGTACTTCCAGATCAGGGCACCCAGCTTTGCAGGGTCCAGATTGGGGATGATGATCACGGTAAGGCCCAGCACCAGCGGCAGGTGCACGCCGCAGGCGTAGCCATAGGCAATGAACGGGGGCATGATGTTCATCAGCTTCTGGCCGCGGCGGAACAGCTTTTCGTAAGCACCGAACTGCTGTGCGATGGAGTTGAAGTCCACATCGGTCAGCATGACGCCCTTGGGCGAGCCGGTGGTGCCGCCGGTGTGCACCACCACGCAGGTGTGGTTCGGGTCGTAAGGCTCGGCACCGGTGTCTTTGCCCTCACCGGCGGCAATGAAATCCTTCCAGCGGATCACGTTGGAAGAATAGCGGTTCTTGTCGGGGGTGGACAGCTTGTAGCCCACGGCCAGATGCAGCGGCAGGGAGTCGGCGGGGGACACCACCAGCACCCGTTCCACGTTGGTGCGCTTGGCAGCCTGCTGGCAGCGGTCGTAGACCACGTTCAGGCAGATGAGCAGGTGGGAGTCCACCTCGGTGATGTACTCGTGGATGCCCTCAGCACTATAGCGCGGGTCCACCAGATTCAGGGAGGCACCGATCATGTCGGCAGCATAGAACGCATAGATGACCTCCGGGGTCATCACGCTGACCACGGTGGCAATGTCGCCTTTTTTCATGCCGATGGCACGGAAGGCCGCCGCCGTCTTTTTGACGTTGACGATGAGGTCGGCATAAGTGATCTTGCGGCCGTAATAGGTGATGGCGGTCTCGGTCAAGTGCGTTTTGTTCTGGCGGCAGACGTACTCGAAGGCGCTGCATTCGGGCGGCGTCTGATCGAAGAACTTGGGGTCATAGTATTTGAGCCAGGGTTTTGCGACGGATGCGTAGACGGGTTCGTGTGGTGCAGTCGTCATAGGATTCAGGACCTTTCTTTTTTTTCTTCTTCTTTCATTTTCCCAGAAACGGCAGAAAAAGCATGTTCTGCCGGACACTTTTTGACAGGCAAAAGGCCAAAACGGCCCACCGTTATTGTAGTGGACGGCAGTCGGAATGTCAATGAATAAACTGTGAGAAATCAAAAAAGGACGAACCATCAACGGTTCATCTGGTAAAAACTGTGTAAAGTGATTGGATCGCGACCCGAAGCAGCTCAGGCCTGCGGCAGCCACTGCGCGGCCTCGGCGGCGCTGCAAAGAACCCAGTGCCTCGGGCGCAGCTCCCGCCACTGGGGCGCTTCGGTGGAATAATCGTGCATGGCGGGGTCGTACACCAACAGCTTTTTATTGCGCTCCCGACGGGGGTCCGGCATGGGGATGGCGGACAGCAGGCTGCGGGTGTAGGGATGGATGGCGTGGGCCACCAGCTCCTCCGCGTCGGCCAGTTCCACGATGCTGCCCTTGTGGATGACTGCGATGCGGTCCGAAATGTAGCGCATCACCGAGAGATCATGGGCGATGAACAGGTAGGTGATGCCGCGCTCCTTCTGCAGGCGGCGCAGCAGGTTGAGCACCTGGGCGCGGATGGACATGTCCAGAGCGCTGATGGGCTCATCGGCCACAATGAATTCCGGCTCCACGATGAGGGCCCGGGCAATGCCGATGCGCTGACGACGACCGCCGTCCAGCTCATGGGGATAGGAATAGGCAAAGCGGCGGGCAAGGCCGACGGTGTCCATCAGCTCAAATACCTTTTTCTCCACTTCTGCTTTACCGTGACACAGGTGGAAGGTGTGCAGCGGGCTGGCGATCAGTTCAAAGACCGTATAGCGGGGATTCAGCGAGGAGAAGGGATCCTGAAAGATGATCTGCATATCCTTCTGCAATTCCCGGCGCTCCCGGCCCTTGGCGCGGGTGATGTCCTTTCCCTCAAAAAAGATCTTTCCATCCGTAGCAGGCAGCAAGCCTAGTACGGTGCGGCCCAGCGTGGACTTGCCACAGCCGGACTCGCCCACGACACCGAGGGTCTTTCCGGCGTCCAGCGTGAAGCCCACATTGTCCACGGCGTGGAGCTTGCCTCTGGGCGTGTCAAAATACTTTTTCAGGTGTTCAACGCGGATCAGCTCTTCGCTCATTTTGCGCCACCTGCCTTTCCAAGAATATCATTACCGGGATTGGAGACCGGATGTCCCATATTATAGGCCTCCTCATTAATGCTCTCATCCGGGAAGTAGAGCGGCACGCCCTTGTCGCAGTGGTGGCAGCGGCACAGATGTCCCGGGGCGATCTCCTTCAGCTCCGGCTCCGCACTCTGGCAGTGCTCGTCGGCATAGGGGCAGCGAGGGTTGAACTTGCAGCCCTTGGGCAGATCTGCCGGGTCGGGCATCAGGCCACGGATGGGCTTCAGCCGCTCCACATCCTCATCCAGGGAGGGCAGCGAGTTGAACAATCCCTCCGTATAGGGGTGCGCGGTGTGGTCGAAGATGTCCTCCAGCGTGCCGTACTCCACGATCTCGCCGGCATACATGATGGCCACCTTGTCGCAGGTCTCCGCCACCACGCCCAGATCGTGGGTGATGAGCAGCATGGAGGAGCCGAACTGCTTCTTCAGGTCGGTCATCATATCCAGCACCTGAGCCTGAATGGTCACGTCCAGCGCGGTAGTAGGTTCATCGGCGATCAGCAGCTTCGGGGAACAGGCCAGCGCCATGGCGATGACCACACGCTGCTTCATGCCGCCGGAAAACTGGTGGGGATAGTCGCCGCCGCGCTCGGCGGGGATGCCGACAAACTCCAGCATCTCCCGGGCTTTTTTGACGGCTTCGGTCTTGCTGACCTTTTCGTGGATCTTGACCACCTCGGCAATCTGATCCTCCACCTTGAAGATGGGGTTCAGCGCCGTCATGGGATCCTGGAAGATCATGGAGATGGCGGAGCCGCGGATGCTGTGGAGCTCCTCCTCGCTCATCTTCAGGATATCCTTTCCGTCGAACAGGATCTCGCCCTTCTCGATCTTGCCGGGAGGGGACTGGATCAGGTTCAGAATACTCAGAGCGGTGGTCGTCTTGCCTGCGCCGGTCTCGCCGACGAGGCCGAGGGTCTCCCCCGCGTCAATGGTCAGGTCAATGCCGTTGACCGCATGGACGTCGCTGTCCATGGTGTGGAACTGGACCTCGAGGTCCTTGATCTCCAGCAAATGTTCACTCATCTCTTACTCCTCCTCACTGCTTCAGGCGGGGATCCAGCGCATCCCGCAGGCCGTCGCCCATCACGTTGAAGGCAAACACCGTCAGCAGGATGGCGATGCCGGGGAAGGTGATCATGGGCCAGAAGGTGGTGATAAATTCCTGACCGGCGCTCATGATGGAGCCCCACTCAGACGTGGGAGGCTGAACGCCCAGACCGATGAAGCTCAGGCCGGAGATCTGCAGGATATTGCCGCCGATGCGCATGGTGCTGTCCACGATGAGGGGGGACAGGATGTTGGGCAGGATCTCATGGAAGATGATCTTGCCGTGGCCGGAGCCGGTGGCCTTGGCGGCCTCCACAAACTCCTGAGAACGGATCTGCAGCACGGTGGCGCGGATCATCCGGATGCAGGGTGCCACGCCGCTGACGGCGATGGCGATGGCGGTATTGACCACGCCAATGCCCAGCACGGAGGAGATGCACACGGCCAGCAGCATACCGGGAATACACATCAGGATATCGCAGAAGCGCATGACGATGTTCTCATACACGCCGCCGAAGTAACCGGCAGTAGCGCCGAGACCAATGCCAATGATGAGGGAGAACACCAGGCTCATCAGGGAGATGAGCAGGCTGACCCGGGCGCCGTAGACGACGCGGCTGAACAGGTCACGGCCGAAGTTATCCGTGCCCAGCAGATGCTGCATACTGGGCATGGCCAGTCGATCCGCAGAGATCTCTGCGGGGTCATAGGGAGCGATGACATTTGCAAAGATGGCCACCAGCACGAGGAAGATGGCCAGACACATGCCGAACACGGCCAGCTTATTGCGGCGGAAGCGGCGCCACACGTCGCCCATCTGGCTGTGCTTCACCAGCGTTTCACCGCCGGGTGACTGCTTACGCTTGGACATCCTGGACCTCCTTTCTCTTTCTGGAGCTGCGCTTCTTGCCCGCATATTGGGATTTGATACGCGGATCCACATAGGCATAGGCCACATCGGTCAGCAGGTTGATGATACACACAAAGAAGCTGAGCACGAGCACAGTGCCCTGAATGGTGGGGAAATCACGGGTATTGATGGCGCTGAGCAACAGCATGCCAATGCCCGGGATGGAGAAAACGGACTCAATGATAAAGGAGCCGCCCACCACCATGGTAAGCTGAGCGCCGACCACGGTGACCACGGGGATCAGCGCGTTGCGCAGCGCGTGGCTGAAGATGACCTTGCTCTCCTTCACGCCCTTGGCGCGGGCGGTGCGGATGTAGTCCTGATTGATGACGTCCAGCATACTGGTGCGGGTGATGCGGGCCACCAGAGAGATGGGGCTGAGCGCCATGCAGACCACAGGCAGGATCATATGCTTCCAACTGCCCATGCCACCGGCGGGCAGCCAGTGCAGCTTCAGACAGAAGATCAGCATGGCCATCAGAGCCACCCAGAAACCGGGTGCAGCGGAGAAGATGACAGCGAAGGTAGTGGCCGCATAATCCACCGGCGTGTACTTTTTCACCGCCGACAATATTCCGATTCCTATGCCGGCCAAAATCGTGACAACACAGCTGAGCAGGCCCAGCTTGATGGTGATGCCGATGCGGGAGAAGATCATGTCGCTGACCGCGCGTTTGCTGTCATAGGAGGTACCCAGATCCATGCGGGTGGCCACGCCCACGACATAGTCGATAAACTGTTCCACAAAGGATTTATCCAAGCCCATCTCCGCGCGCTTGGCCTCATAGGCCTCCTGCGTGAAGTTGGAACCCAGCGCCAGCTTGGCCGGATCGCCGGGGATACATTTATTAATAGTGAAGATAATCAGCAGCACGCCGAGCAGCGTGGGTATGATGATCAGCAGCCGCTTTAAAATATAACGCAGCAAGTGCGAACACCTCCATAGTCGGAAGCCGGCCTCCCCGACAAGTCA
>OLOG01001961.1_pt1 | contig 10674 bp, 9 predicted proteins | sample 1672351 | NCBI WGS metagenome assembly OLOG01 (sample SAMEA3136674, study PRJEB25190) | human gut metagenome | biome: human gut; feature: human-associated habitat; material: faeces | place: Austria | collected 2013 | reverse complement strand
AGGTCACAGGTACTGTCTGAAATAATTTTTACCATATTCGTTTCTCCTCTACCAACTCATTTTCAAAGCGCTGTTTTAACCACTCTTTTTTTACGATACTCTGTTTTCCTGACATAGCACAGCAGATATGTTCCTTATCAATGTTTTCTTTTGTAATTCTAATACAATGCATAGTCTCGCTTCTATCCTTTTTAGGTAATACAATTACAATTTTCTCCAAAGTCTGTTTAGATTTACTATACCACTTTATTAAGATTGGGTACACTGAAATTTACAGAACAAAAAACTGCGGAAATAAAAAGCATTTCCCGATTTCATTTCTGATTTCGAAAAACGCTTTATCCATTTCTTCCTCCGTGTTTCACATACCATATCAAGTACAACATGTTTTCTCAAAAGTCTATTAGATTTACTACTCACATCTGTTTTCTTTTGACATAACCCAATAAAACATAGCACAAAATACCAGAGCAAACACAACACCAAATACATTCTGAATCACCCTGAGACTGACTGCACCCTTTAATCCATAACTCTCTGCAGCGATAGCCAAAGCGCCAAATGTATTAAATACAGCCTGCCAGCCATATTTTGCGGAAAATCCAACACCGATTCCGCCAAGGATTCCTATATATGCATAGATGGATGACGGAAGCAGGAAATACAATGCTGTAAAACAAAGAACTCCTGCAATATTTCCCACAATTCTTTTCTTCACTCTGTACTGCATGTCTTCCATAAACGGTAAGATCGCTGACATAGCTGCAATACCTGCCCACATTGCACGTGGCATTTTAAAAAGCTCTGCAATACAAAGTACAGCCGGTACGCACAGGATCTGACATAACTGCCATTTTGTCCTGGAAGAAGAGAGAGCAAATTCCTGCAGTACATCCTGTATCTTTCTTTTATAAACCCGGTTTCTGTGATTCCGATAAAATACCAGACAGGTAAGTACAGCTCCTGCTGCCATTCCCACCAGTCTCATCTCATAACTTTTCCCTGTTACATCATATCCATACAGCAACAGATATCCAAGAACAAGTGTGGACTGATTAAACATAAATGGATTATGACAGCCGAACAGAATCAACACTGCCAATGCAGCAATATTTAACAGCATTCCCGATACCGGGGAAAGCTGATTTGCCAGATGTGGACACACTGTCATAACTGCGAAAAACAAAGCCAGAAGCATGGTAGACTGTCCGGTATGGATTCCGAGATCGGCATTTCGAAATACCATAAGACATAATAAGACTACGACTCCTACAATACTGTTCTCATTTCCAAGCAGAATGCTGAAAATAGTAACAAATAAAAAACAAAACGCCATCGTGACCGCTACCTTCGCCATATATACAAACAGATGATAGATTTTTTCTTTTGCGGTCTCACTTTTTTTCAGCAGGTCTTTTGAACCTGCCTGATTCAACTGAAGTTCCTGATAAAATGTCATATAGCACCTCCCGTTTTTATGCAAATAGGCATTTTATCACAAACAGGAAGGTAATTCAAGAATGATTTTTAAGGAAATAATTACCTGGCCAGACTATTGCTTTCAATTCTGATCATACGATATCCGATTCCAATATGCGTCTGGATGTATTGCACACCATTTTTTTCTGGTTCCAGTTTTTTTCGAAGTGTTGCCATAAAAACGCGGAGGGAAGCAATATCATTTTCAGAACACTGTCCCCAGATCTGCTGGGTAATAAATGTATGTGTCAATACTTTTCCCACATTACGGGATAAAAGGCAGAGCAGCTTATACTCAATAGGAGTCAGATGTAATTCTTCACCCTTCAGATAGGCACAGCCAGCCGAATAATCGATCTCTAATTCACCATTTTTAAAAACAGAGGTTTCCTGCTGTTCTCCGGTCTGCGTTATTGCAAGTCTCCTTTGCGTAACACGAATACGCGCAAGCAATTCCTCCACGGAAAACGGTTTTGTAATATAATCATCTGCACCAGCGTCCAGTGCTTCAATTTTATCTGTATCCTCACTTCTGGCACTGATCACAATAATCGGCATATTCGACCAGGTACGGATTTTCTTTATTACCTCTACCCCTTCCATATCTGGAAGCCCGAGATCAAGAAGAACAATATCCGGATGATGAGAGGAAGCTTCCAGAATGGCCGAAGAACCATTCTCTGCTGCCAGATATTTATAGTCATGTGTCTTTAGCGTCGTAATGATCAGATTTCTTATAGGTCTGTCATCCTCAACCACCAGAATTAATGTTTTATTCATTCAATGTCACCTCACTTAAGGGTAAAGTAAAAGTAAAATTACATCCATGGGGATCATGGTCCGTCAGAATCAGGGTTCCGTCATGGGCTTCTATAATAGAGTGACAAAGCGCCAGCCCCAGTCCCAGACTTCGGTGACTATCTGCAACCGTTGTTTTGCCGGTATAAAACATCTGGAAAATATGCGGCTTCATTTCTTCCGGAATCCCAGGACCATTATCCTCCACGCTTATCTGCGCTTTTCCATCTGCTTTAGTTCCCCGGATGCAGATTACAGTACCTGGCGGCGTATATTTTATGGCATTATCAATTAAATTTACCAGAACCTGTATAATAAGGCGGACATCCATACGTGCAAGAACAAGTTCTTCACAGTCAGTTACGATTTTATAATCGTCATGCTTCCGGCTGATATGCCGCAGAGCCTCTGCGATCACCTCATCAAGCAGCTGATCTGTAAATTTGAATTTCAGTCTTCCATCATTTAGCCTGGTAATGGAAAGCAGATTCTCCACAACTCCGATCAGCCATTCAGAATCATCATAAATGTCCGTATAGATCTGATGCTTTGTAGCTTCATCCAACCGTTCACTGTTGCTAAGAAGCATGTCTGCATTGCCTGAAATGGAGCAAAGGGGAGTTCGAAGATCATGGGAAATTGCCCGAAGAAGATCTGCCCGCAGCTGTTCGTTTTTGGCTATCACTGCATTTTTCTCTTTTTCCATGGCATTTTGTGCGTTTTCCATTGCAAGTGCACATTCATTTATCACGGACAGCAGGATACTGTATTCAAAAGAGTCCAGTGTTTCTTTCTGCAGCGGTATTCCTATTACACCGTAAACATTGTTCCCGCTCCGAATTGCCAGATATAAGCATTTGGCCTGTGGAAAATGATGTGTGGATGCACCGGCACGCTGTCTGTTTTCATAGGCCCATCTAGCTATCTTCTGTTCTTCAGGTGTTAAAAAATCTTCCGCGTCCTCTCTTTCCTCTCCAGAGAAAAGCTTCCCTTCTGATAATGCTCCATTTTCTACTACATATGCTGTGATATTACGGTTTAGCAGGCGAAGGAGCTGTGTACAGGTAACATCAAGAATCTCTATCTCGCCTTTAGCCTTTTGCAGCAAACGGTCTGTATCAAACAAAATCTGTGTACGAAAGGCAAGCTGTGCAGAAAGCTTTGCATGTGTTTTCAGCTTTGCCGCAAGTGCCCCTGTAAGTACGGATGAAATTAGCATTATGAGAAAGGTCACCGGATAACCCACCGCATAGGTCTGAAAAGACATCCTTGGTTCTGTCAGAAAAAAGCAAAATAAAAAGACACTTAAGAAAGAACCAGCCACACTGCATAGATAACCATCTGTCACAATGGAAGTAAGCAAAACCCCCAGAATGTATATGGTTACAATATTCGTGTCCGTGAAATCCAGCTTCTGAAACAGCAGACCAATCAGAGTACATACTGCAAATATAAAAACTGTCAGGAAATAATCCTTTGCAGACGGTTTTTCCATAGACCATGTAAATGACCGTTTCTGGTAGTTTCCTGTTTTGACCGTATCCGGAATAATATGGATATCAATATCTGGTACAATTTCAATCAGTTTTTCTGTCAGAGTCACTTTACTGAAAAAATGATTTCGTCGGGCATTACTTTGTCCAATCACAATTTTAGTAACATTTGATAGTCTGGCATACTCTGCGATCTGTACCGGTATGTTTTCCCCGTGAGTCATTACGATTTCTGCACCCAGATTTTCTGCATACCGAATATGTTCTTCCAGTTTTTCTTTATCTAAGTCTTCTGATTTTGTGCCAGTGCGAACGTACAAGGCTGTAAAACGTGCCTGCAACGCATTCGCCATTTTTGCCGCTGTATCTATTATTTTCTTATTGGAGGGTGCTGCTGACAGACAAACAAGGATATGTTCATCTGTTTTTTTATTATCCTCTTCAATTCCCAGACTCATCCTGCCAGTCCCCTTTTCTGCCGTTTTTGCAATTATATCATGCGACTGTATTATGGTCAAAATCCTTTTTTTCATACCCGGACTGTCCATCAAAAATTATAATTTCAGCTTCCTTATATTCAATTTTACACTCATGAATCTCTCTTAACAATTCTTCATCCGAAAGAGTATTCAAAAACAATATCTTCGATGACTGCTGTTTTTCTTCCGTATTTTCCTGAATTTCGCCCCAAAACTGATCTGCTTTATTTGCAATATAAAATCCAAGTCCAAACAAACAAAATACAGTAACAGCCAATATTCCTTCTGCCATTGTCTTCACCTCTATAGCAGCCTCTTCATAACAAATGACTATATTATATTCGGAAACATTTCTGAAGGGCTCTGTATTCCCCTAATACCAGTAATTTATGATTCTCTTCAAAATACGTATCCGGTGAAATTGCAATACCAAATTCTCCTTCATTTTTTACTGCCAGAATATTAATATTGTAGCGTTTTCTGATATCCAGTTCTCCTACTGTTTTTCCAACCCATTCTTCTGGCACTTCCACTTCAAAAATCGCATGGGATGCATCCACCTCCATATAGTCGAGGATATGATCATCTGTATAACGGATCGAGGCCCACTTTGCAACCTGCTTTTCCGGATAAACCACTTTATCCGCACCATTACGCAAAAGGAATTTTTCCTGAACATCACGCTCAGCCCTGGATATCACCAGTTTCGCTCCCAGTTCTTTCAGAAGAGAAGTTGTTTCAAGAGAATTCTGAAAGCTTCCTCCAATGGTTACAAAACAGATATCGTAATTTCCTATTCCAAGGGAACGCAAAAATTCAGCATTGGTGCTGTCACCAATCTGCGCATTGGTCACAAATGGTAATGCTTTATCTACTCTCTCCTCATTCCAGTCAACTGCCATAATTTCATGTCCCAGCTGATTCAGCTGCATAGCAATATGTCTTCCAAATCTTCCAAGTCCAATAAGCAATACATTTTTCATAATTATATTTTCTCCTTCTTATCCAACTGTTATTTTCTCCAGAGGCAGTTTTGCATTTCCCCTGTTTCTTCTTGAAAGCACCGCATAAATCAGAGTCAGACCACCTACACGCCCCAGATACATCAGTATAATCAGCACAATTTGCGAAAACATATGAAGCTTCGGTGTAATTCCCAGTGTGAGTCCTACTGTTCCCACAGCTGAAGCAGCTTCATACAGGCAGTCTAAAAGAGGAAGCTCTTCATATACACTGATTGCAAGTCCGCCACAAAAAAATAACGTAAAATAAAGTATGGCTATTGTCGCCGCATTTTTTATCACATGATATTCCAGCCTCCTGCCAAAAGCCCCTGCATTTTCCTGGCTTCGGAATGTGGCAATTGCATTTAACAAAAGAACTGTAAACGTTGTGGTTTTCATTCCACCAGCTGTAGAACCAGGTGAACCGCCAATCAGCATTAACAATATCATAACAGCTTTTGAGGCTTCACTCATCTTTGAAATATCAATCGTGTTAAATCCGGCAGTTCTTGTAGTTACCGATTGGAACGCCGCAGCTAATAAGCGATTCCCTGCGGATAGATTTTTCAAATCACAGATGAAGAAAAAAATGATCGGAATTAAAATCAGGCATGCGGTAGTCACAAGGATAATCTTGCTTTGCATGCGATAACGTTTAAACTTCAGTTTGTTGGTATAAATATCGTCCCAGGTGAGAAAACCGATTCCCCCTATGATGATCAGAAGCATAATCACTACATTTACAAGAACATTTGCAGAATACCCGGTCAGAGAGGGAAAAGGATTTGCAGATGTTCCCAGAATATCAAATCCTGCATTACAAAAAGCGGAAATAGAATGAAAGACTGACAGCCAAATTCCCTTTCCTTTGTAATCCCATAAAAAAACCGGCAGCAGTAACACTGCCCCTGCAGCTTCAATCAAAAATGTCCCCTTTAAAATAAACCTTGTCAATCTGACGATTCCGCCAACCTTAGGCGCGGAAATCGCATCCTGCATGGTACTTCTCTGCATAAGGGATATTTTTTTACCGGAAAGAAGGGAAACAGATGCAGCCACCGTTACCACTCCCAGACCGCCTATTTGTATGAGTATAAGAATAATCGTCTGTCCTGCCAGAGACCAGTAGCTTCCGGTATCCTTTACTACAAGCCCGGTTACACATACCGCCGAAGTGGCTGTAAAAAGAGCCTCATGAAACGGAGTTGGTATTCTATCTACAGATGAAAATGGAAGCATTAAAAGAATGCTTCCCAAAAGGATCACTCCTGCAAATCCCAGAATTATTAGCTGAAAAGATGTCAGATGTTTTTTCTTATATGATTTTTCCGGCATAAATGATCAAAACTCCTTACGAATGATTACTTTTTTGTTGCACCCATTATATATAATTGCCTTTAAAGATGGTATAAGAGTATCTGATTCTGTATTAAGATTGTATAAAGATGTGTTTCCGCCATATTCAGCCTGAATTCGGTTGCCGTAGCAAAAAAATAAGCCATTCAGTCAGAAACATATCCAACCAAATGGCTTTTATTCTTATCTTCTATCCAGTATTTTATCAAATCGCCTGAAGAAAGTTGAAGTTGTAATGATTGCTGCCAGTATATCGCTGATTGGTTCAGCCAGAAAAACGGCAAATACCTTATTCTGAATGAAAAGCGGCAGAATAAAGATCAGCGGAATCAACAGGATCAGTTTTCTTAAGCATGCAAGCAGCAGACTGACTTTCGCCTGTCCCAGTGCCATAAAGCTCTGCTGACAGGAAACCTGGAATCCCAGTGAAAAAATACCAGCCATATAGATTCTCAGTGCCCATGCGGTATAGGTGATCAGATCCGTATCATTGGAGAAAATACCTGCAAAGAGCTTGGGAAACAGAAGCATGATCAGCCAGAAACAGCCGGTAAAAACTGTGCAGACTGTGAACTGCGTAAAAAATGCTTTTTTAACACGCTCTTTATTGCCGGCACCGAAATTATAACTCATGATCGGCTGTCCGCCCTGGCATATTCCCTGCAGCGGCAAAGTTGCAAGCTGGCTGACACTTGTGATAATCGTCATGGCTCCAACCGCAAGATCTCCGCCATATCTTGAAAGGCTGGAGGTGAAACTGATGGACAGAATACTTTCTGTGGACAACATGACAAAAGTGGATATTCCAAGCCCCAGGCATGGTAAAATAATATTTTTTTGTAATTTGAAATTCTCTTTTCTGAGATGGAGAATGGTCTTTTTTCCTGACAGGAAACGAAGAATCCAGATGGCACCAACAGCCTGACTCAAGACAGTAGCAATTGCTGCACCGCTTACTCCCAGGTCAAATACAAAAATAAAGATCGGATCCAGAACGATATTGATCACTGCACCGATCACAGTGGTCATCATACTAATCTTTGCAAATCCCTGTGTGGTGATAAAGGGATTCATTCCCATTACGATCAGGACAAAAATACTTCCCAGTATATAGATTCTTGCGTATGACACTCCATAAGGAAGGGTCTTATCACTGGCACCAAATATTGTCAAAAGCTGTGGAGCAAAAGCGAAAAAAATCACCGTAAGAGCCACAGCCATAAGAATAAGAAGCGAGAAACAGTTTCCAAGAATCTTTTCCGCTGTCGCATTGTCCTTTTTCCCCATGGAAATTGCGGCTCTGGGAGCACCTCCTGAACCTGCGAGCATGGCAAAGGCATTGATCAGCATAAGAATTGGCGTAAATAACCCCACACCGGTTAATGCTGCCGCACCAACACCGGGAATATGTCCAATATAAATACGGTCTACAATATTGTACAAAAGATTGATAATCTGTGCCACAACAGCAGGAATTGCAAGCTGTGCCAAAAGACGTGGGATTTTTTCCGTTTCCATTGCCTGTGTATTAGATTTACTACTCATATCTGTTTTCTCCTGACAAATTTTTGACATAAACCAATAAAACATAAATGAATTATGTCTTCTGATTTTAACTCATATATTTGTCAATATCAAGCTTCTTTTCTGATTTTGCAACGATCAAGGATGCGGCTGGTTACTGTTTACTCCGTTCACAGTAACGCGCTTCGCGATGCACAGAAATCATGCTTTGCATGATTTCGCGCCGCAACTCTCGGGTTTTCTGTGAACTTTGTTCACAAAAAACACCTCGCGGAACGTTACCAGTGAACAGTAACTGCGGCTGTTGCTTATTGCACGCATCCTTCCTCCACTGATCAACAGCCTGTTTACAGCCTATGGTTTCTTCTCCAGACACAGTCCTTAAGTGCATTTACAAGCCTCGCCGGATCAAGTGGTTTGGTAAGATGCTCATCCATGCCAGATATCCGGCTGTTTATAATGTCTTCTGCAAATGCATTGGCACTCATGGCAATAACCGGTACGCGCTCTGCATCTGATCTTTTCATGGAACGAATTCTCCGGGCAGTATCCCAGCCGTTTAAGTTTGGCATCATGATATCCATTAAAATCACGTCATAATACCCTGGCTCGGACTTTTCAAATTTCCCAATTGCCTCCAGTCCGTCTTTGGCGCAATCCACAAGAAGCCCGTTATCTTCCAGGATAAAGCTGGCGATTTCCCTGTTCAGCTCATTATCATCAACTACTAATGCCCGGAGACCTTCAAGGGAAATCGTATTCTGGTCCTTTACAAAATCTTCCAGTTTCCGGGCTTTTTCTGCTTCTCCGATTTTGAACGGAATTGTCATGATCACAGTTGTGCCGGTTCCCTCTTTACTTTCGATCCGGATCGTGCCGCCCATTCTGTCTGCCAGCTTCTTTGCAATGGGAAGTCCCAGTCCGGTGCCTTCATATTTCGACCGGCTGGTTTCCTTCTCCTGGGCAAAAAGGTCAAACGCATGTGCCACAAACTCCTGGCTCATACCAGGACCATTATCTGCACAGCCAAATTCATACACTACCCGCTTTTCATCTGCAAACTTCTCTTTACACCATACATGGATTCTTCCGCCTGGTTCTGTAAATTTCACCGCATTATCAGAAATCGCATTCAGAAGCCGTTCCAAATAAACAGAATTTCCGGTTAATAATATATGACTTAGCTCTGATTTTTCCCAATCCACAATGCATTCTATATTTTTCTCAGCTGCCTGAAGCTGCTTTTCTGTGTTGATCCTGCTCAGGATTTCTGTCAGATCAAAAGTAAGCTCCTGATCAACAATATCTCCCGACTCCAGTTTATTCATATCCAGTATATCGTTTACAAGGGAAACCAGATATCTGGAGGAATCCATAATCTTATCCCTGCATTTTTGTTGTATTTCAGGGTCATTGGGATAACGGTTTGCCAGTTCAACCATGCCTATGATCCCATTCATAGGAGTTCGGATATCATGGCTCATATTAGACAGAAACCTGGTTTTAACCGCCGCATCCTTCTTTGCTTCTGCAACCTGGTATATAAGAGTCTGCTCCCTTCTCTTCGCATCACTGATACTTCGAATCGCACAAAGAACATGGGTCAGGCGGCCAGTCTCATCCCTTTTCTTCTCAATAAAGCGCAGACTATGCCAGCTTCCATCCTTCATCCGGTATTCCATAACGACGGATTCTTCGTCTTTCATTCGTTCCGGCAGTGTAGAGATATCTGTAAATTTTTCAAAAGCATCCTGATACTCTTCTGCCACCAGTCCACGGCAAACTCTTTTGTTGTTTTCAGACAGAGTACCTGAATGAATATATTTCAGATGCTCCACATCCCTGTTGGAAATTTCCTCAAAATAATCCGCCTGGATATCAATTCTGGAAATATATTGGTACGTTCTGGCAATGGAGGAAATGATCTCATTTCCTAATCTGGCCTCATTCAATGCTTTTTGCAGTTTCTCCTGGATTTCCTTTTCTTTGTAAAGGATACTGTCTATATTGCGATATCCAAGAAAAGCATCAAAGGTCTCATCATCTGTCTTTCCCTTCACTACATAGGCTTCATAATAGCTATCTTTCCCTTCCTTTGAAACACTGTGGTAATGGTAAGTAAGCTTCTCTTCATGTAAAAGCCTTCTTTTCATATTTGCGCAGAGATGCCAGTCTATAAACTCTTCTTTCTCTTCATCTAGAATAAAATTGTCTGCATATCTTCTCGTATATTCATCAAAAATTTCAGCCGGATGGGGATCTGTCTCCGCCAGCTTCCTGGCATTGGTATTCTCATCCAGCCTCAGTATCTCATATTTACCGGAATTAAGATCTATCCGGTATAAAGATACATACTCTGGCAATAATCTGCTTAAGACATATTTTTCTTTCACAGGATAATCATTTACCTCCTGCCTCGGATCGTCTGTCTTTGTTTTTTCTCGTGAAAGCATAATACCGTTTTAATTTTATCCTTTCTTTTGCTGTTAGAGCGTGTTTGAAAAAGGCTTTCTGCAAGATGTGCGTCACAATTTGTGGGAG
>OLOG01001960.1_pt1 | contig 10699 bp, 8 predicted proteins | sample 1672351 | NCBI WGS metagenome assembly OLOG01 (sample SAMEA3136674, study PRJEB25190) | human gut metagenome | biome: human gut; feature: human-associated habitat; material: faeces | place: Austria | collected 2013 | reverse complement strand
TCTGCACAGCAGGTCATGGCATTTCTGCCCGGAACGATCATACCCTCCGGCATTCTTCTGGACTTCATGACTTTTGCCAGAAAACGAACTGTTTTGCCCTCGTATCGTTCCGGATTATCCGATGCATCCAGGAACCACAGGCCATAGTCCATATCTTCAATATTAATCACATCTGCATCAAAATCAAATGGAGGTACTTCTGCCCCTGGGTCAATCGGTTCTCCGTCATAAGCCTCGAAGTATACCATTGCCCGTGGATTCAGGCTGCGTACCGTTCTGCGGTAGGAATGAAGATCCATGCTCTCTGTACAGCGGTTGAAAATAACCATCTCTGTGTACTGGAACATGTTGCTAAACAGGCTTCTCATATTATTCAGATAAACCGGGAAAGTACTTCCGTCCACCAGAGTAATAACCTGGGCAAGCACCAGACGGTCCATCTGCCCCCACTCAAACACCCATTTATAATCCCACATGCCGTTCATTTCGATAAAAATCTTCTTCGGTGTGTACTGGCGGATACAGTATTTGAGGAAATCTGTATTCATCTTTTCTTCCTCATTCACGGTAATCATAGTAATATTGTTACCGCACAGATCCTCATTATTGTACTCCACTTCACCCTCTTCGCAGACAATCAGAAGACATCTCTGTCCCTCTGTAAAATCTTCGTCTGTCACAATATCCTGAAGAAAACTGGTCTTGCCGCTCTCCAGGAATCCCGTAATCATATATACTGGAATTTTCTGCATGATTTCCTCTCTTCTCGTATCTGTTGTTATTTCAGAAGAAACAGTTCTTCTAACTTATCTTCTTTTAACTTAGATCCGATAACACACAGTCTGCCTGTGTAATCTGCTGCACCGGTACGGATCTCATATTCACCCGGTACCAGATCGAAATGCATCCATGTTCCGTCCGTGCAAGGAAGCATGCCTTTTGCTCTCAGTACCATTCCCAGATCTTCAGACTCATCCAGAGTCTTCAGAATATGTTCCAGTTCCTCTTTGCTGTATTTACGCGGAGTCTCTTTTCCCCATGAAGTAAAGACTTCATCTGCATGATGATGGTGATGGTCGTGATCATGGTGATGTCCACAACTGCATACGCCATTCTCGTCGTAGTGATGCTCATGCTCGTGGTCATGATGATGTTCGTGTCCCTCATGGTCGTGTCCACAGCCGCATTCGCCATCGTGGTGATGCTCATGGTCATGATGGTGTTCGTGTCCCTCATGGTCGTGTCCACAGCCACATTCGTCATCATGATGATGTTCGTGATCATGTCCACATCCACACTCACCGTCATGATGATGGTGTTCATGTTCTTCCATCAGCTCTTTTGCCAGAGAATGTGTTCCCTCAATGGCATCCAGAATCTGCTGTCCTGTCAGATCATCCCATGGTGTGGTAATAATCACTGCATTTGGATTCTTTTCACGAACCAGCGTAGCCGCTTCCATCTGTTTTTCTTCTGTCAGGTTCTGGGTTCTGCTTAAAATGATGGCTCCGGCATTTTCTACCTGGTTGTTGTAGAACTCACCGAATGTCCTCATATACATCTTGATCTTGGATGCATTGGCTACAGTAATCAGACTGTTTACTTCCAGATGTGCAGCATCTGCAGCATCCTCAACAGCTTTTCTTACATCAGATAATTTACCTACTCCGGATGGCTCAATGATGATACGATCCGGATGATATTTTTCTGTTACTTCCTTCAGTGCCTTGCCAAAGTCTCCTACCAGAGAACAGCAGATGCAGCCGGAATTCATCTCTGTAATATTGATACCTGCTTCCTTCAGAAATCCACCGTCAATGCCGATTTCTCCAAATTCATTCTCAATCAGCACTACCTGCTGGTTCGCATATACTTCCTTCAGCAGTTTCTTGATCAGTGTTGTCTTTCCTGCTCCCAAAAATCCTGAAATAATGTCTACTTTTGTCATATTCATTCCTTCTTTCTATTCAAACACTATCTGATTGTGCCGCTTTCTCACTAACAACCAATTATAAGTGAATCACTCATTTCTGTCAACTTCTGCCCGTGCCGCAAGAATTCCGAGAAGACGAGGAAAAGACGTTTCTTCCCTTGTATTCATCTGCACTTCCATCTGATTCAGGTTCGGATCTGAATGTTCCAGTTCTCTGGAATAACGATATGCCAGTTCCACCCGATCTTCAAAGGAAAGTATTTCACCCTTCTGCGCTTCTTCTGCCCGGCATAGTTCTTCCCAGATCAGCGTACTGACAATTGCCATCTTCGCCTTCGCCAGAGCATCCCCGTCATACACTGCACCGCAAAAATAAGTATACAGATAATATACTACCATCTGTTCTTTCTCATTCTCAGGAATGTTTCCCGGATGCAAGGGCTGTGCACATTGCTTCCAGACAGCAACATCCTTTTTCCAGTGTTCATCCAGTACCTCCCACTCATCCAGGAGACATAACAGTTCTTCTGCATGTACCCGTCCTTTTTCTGCACAAAGCTTTCTGATCAGTGCCATCTCTCCCTTTTCATAACGGGTGAGAATCGTCTCGATTTCAAAAATCTGTCCAGAACGAATTCTGCTCTGCACATCATGCGCCAGCGCCAGCACCTCTGCCATTCTCAGATGAACCGGGTATTTTCTGTTCTGCAGCATGTTCAGCATCACTTCCCTGGTATCCTGCAGTGCTGAATATAAAAAGAAATCAAAACCTGCCTCTTCTTCCTGTCTGTCATCTTCCGCGGTCCGCATGGTCACCGGTTCCTGTTTTTCCAGAATTATCTTCGCCACAGCTGGACAGGACATGGACAGCGTAATCTCCCGTTCATTTTCAAATTCCTCAATATGGCGCGGATACTTCCGGCAGGTGGCACACATCATCTCCGGTCCCGCCTCAATATGCATGTCACATAAGTTTTCTTCATTTAGAAATGCGCACCGTTTCTTCTCATACTGTAAAAAAGTCTCTTCTTTCCAGTTCACGGAATTACGGATACGGTTGCCAAAGCGCCCCTTCACTTTATGATATCTTGCCAGTGATTTTGGATCAATCACAATCTGCCATCCTGCACAGCATGTGGCAGGACAGACCCCTGCCAGACACTGGAACTTCTTATAATAATCCGGTACCGTGTATCTCATTCTTTCACCCCATATCTTCTGTCCATAGACTTTCACATATCATTGCATCCAATATTGTCATGGATCTGACGGTTTAACCCTGATACTTACAACAATGTTTTCAGAATTTTCAGCACACTGTTCTTATTGGTATCTGGCAATATGTACTTACATACTGCCTTTACTTCCTCTCTCGCTTCAGATACCGCATAACTTTCCCCGGCATTTTTCAGCATACCAATATCATTGTTATTATCTCCAAATGCCATCGTTTCTTCTGCTGTCACATGCAGGCGTTCCTGCAATTCTTTCAATGCATTGCCTTTCTCGGATCCTGGCGCAGTAAAATCCACCCAGCGATCTCCTGCTGCTGTTACCATTGCTTTTCCTTCAAAAAACGTTTTGGCCGGAACCGCTTCTTTTGCTGCATCCTTATCTTTTAAAAAAGCAGAAATTTTCACGAGACAATCTGCCTTTTCCATCACGTCACCGATCTGGTCAATATGGATACGATAGCCTTCCCTCAGCCATTCCAGCATCTCTTTGTCCTGGCAGTCGGTATAATCCCCATCCGGAGAAGTTACCAGATAGAATGTATTCTCCAGGCTTCTTACATAAGAAAGGATCTCTTCTATAGTTTTCCCGTCAAATGCCCTGCATGCCAGCACTTCATCCCGGTATGTGACGTATCCACCATTATTCGTAATAAAATACATCTCCTGTTCCACCGGTGCAAATACCGTCTTTACACTATTCGCCTGTCTGCCGCTGGCTGCTGCAAACACAATTCCTTTTTCTTTTAATTTCAAAATAACATCATACAATTCCGGATTCAGATCCGCAGTTCCTTCCGGTAACAGCGTACCATCCACATCTGATGCGATTAATTTAATCATCTTCTCCTCCAACTACTTTCAGCTATTCTAATGCCTGCCTATTATAAGCTTCCTCACCACAGACCATACGAATTGCCTGGGCGCATCCCTGATGGTTATTATCTGCCACTTCCAGATCACAGACTGCCTTCACATGTGCATTGGCATTCCCCATGGCAACTGCCATTCCGGCAGCTTTCATTGCTTCTATATCATTGTCTGCATCTCCGACCATAACAACCTGCTCCATACCAAGTCCCAGCCTGGCACACAGGCTTTTCAGTCCGGATGCCTTACTGACACCCAATGGGGAACATTCCAGAGAACTGATCTCGGAATCTACCAGTTCAGCCTGTATTTTTTGTTGTTCCAGCCATTTCCTCGTCTCCAGACGCTCATCCGGGCTGGTATGGTACAGATTAATCTTTTCCACCGGTCCTTCTTCCTTCAGCAATCTCTCCAGCACATTTTCTTCCATAGGATTGCAGGTCTTCTCATACATCTTCTGATACTGCCCCATCTGATATCTGTCCATATGAAGCATATGTTCCTTCTTCACACAGCAGATGCCGTCACTGAATACACAGGTCATAAGATCTTTGCGTTTTCCCGCCGCCATCATAATCTCTGCTATTTCCCGACTTACTTCCTCCCGGTGAAGTGTCTCTCCCTTTTGCAAATCCAACACCAGTGCGCCGCTTTCACCACACAGATAATGCATATCCGGGAATTCCTTTAAAATATCCCGCATTTCAGAAAAGCTTCTGCCTGTACAGAATACAACCTCCACACCTGCTGCCAGTGCCTCATGGATTGCTGATCGTGTTTCTTCATCTATCTCTTTCTTATCATTTAAAACTGTTCCGTCCATATCCAGAGCAATCAACTGATATTTCCTGCTCATATTTCTACTCGCCTGTCTCCTTTTCTTTCTCCACTGTTTCATCCACACATTCTACAAAACGCTGCGCCAGCCCGGACAGCATTCTGTTCTTGTCCCAAACCAGAAAATAATCTGCCTGATGTCCCGGATTGACAATATTCTTTGTCACCACCTGCGTATGTGTCATACCAAAATCCATGGTTGCCGGAAAAATTGCAATTCCAACCTTGGCCTTTACCAGTGCAAATGCATTCATATAATTACTGATTCTGCACAGGATCTTTGGTTCCTTTTCCACTTTGGTAAACCATCCCACAATCTCCTTTGATCTTGACTTTCTGGATGGAATAATCAGCGGTTCCTCTGCCAGATCAGTCAATGTAACAAAGTCCCCCGGCTGCTTTGCAAGAGGATGATCATGTGGAATCAATGCAGCCCATGGCTCTGACCCCACAGGAATTCCATCCCACCGTTCTGTATCATAAGGTGCTGCAATGACTGCCAGATCACAGAGTCCCTTGGACAGACGGCTAATCACATCGTCACTGCTTCCATTCCACAGATTGTACTGTACTTCCGGATATTTGCAGGAAAATTCTGCCACCCACTGGGATATCAGCCGGGGTGCACTTCCTTCTACAGTTCCCACATACAACGTTCCTGTCACTCCCTGACCGAAGCTGCGGATCTCGTCTTCTGTTTTCTCCACCAGCGTCAGTATCTGGTCGCCCCTGTGAAGCAGGAGCTGCCCCACTTCGGTAAGCTGCAGCTTTTTCTTTTTCCGGTCAAACAGCTCCACTCCCAGTTCCTCTTCTAACTGATGGATCTGCCGGGACAGTGGTGGCTGCGCAATATGCAGGTTCTCTGCCGCTCTGGTAATGTTCAGTTCTCTTGCCACTTCCATAAAATACCGTATTGCTCGAATATCCATTGCTTCTGCCTCTTTCTTCTCCAGTACATTCTGCCAATATTCTCAATTATTTCGTATATCTGTTCAGTATCTTCACAGATACGATGCCAGTATACAATACTTTCCAGCCCGTGTCATCTGCTCTTTTTACAGTTCAGAATCCGCGATACCGATTCACTGATCTGTTCTTCACTGATACGCCCGTCTCTGACTGCCTGCAGTACTGCTTCATATGCTTCCTGAAAATCCTCCGGCATCAATATCATATCCGCACCTGCTTCCAGTGCCCGCACAGCCGCCTCCCCGCAAGAATAGTGTGCTGTGACTGCCCCCATATCCATGGCGTCAGTAATAATAATTCCGTCAAATCCCATCTCGTTTCGTAATATATCTGTAACCAATCCTTCCGACAGACTTGCCGGTGTCTCTTCTGATATGATATTCGGGCAACAGATATGCCCAACCATGACAAATTCGCTCTGTTCTTCTATGCCTGCTTCAAAAGGCTTCCATTCTCCTTTTTCCAGTTCTTCTTTTGTACTATAGTTATAGGCAAATTCACTGTGACTGTCTTCCACTGTATTCCCGTGTCCCGGGAAATGCTTCACCGCAGTACGAATTTGACTGTCATGAAAACCTCTGACTGCCTCTGCCACCATTTTTGCCACTTTTTCCGGATCCGTACCAAAAGACCGGTCACCAATCACCTGATTTTCAGCATTGCTCCACACATCTGCCACCGGTGCAAAGTCTGTATCAATTCCCAGTTCCGTCAGATAGGCTCCGATCTCTTTTCCCGCCTGATATGCTTTCTTTGGATTCTCGGATGCTCCAACTTCATACATGGATGAAAAATGTGGCGTATCCATAATCCCGGCATTCGCAATTCGTGCCACTCTGCCTCCCTCTTCATCCACTCCGATAAAGACAGGTATGTCCAGCAGTTCACTGCTAAGCAACTGATACCCTGCCGTCATTTCCTTTACCTGGTTCTCTGACAGAATATTATTTTCCATAAGAATAATGCCGCCAACCGGGCAGTTTTCAAAAGCTCCTTTCGTGACTTCTCCTGCCGCTGTGGTTCCATCTACACCGGATAGCTGATCCGGAGTTACAAAAAACAGCTGTGCCACACGCTGTTCCAGTGTCAGATCTTTCGTTTCTGCTGCCACGACAGACCTCCCCGCTAACAGACAGATTCCTGCTATCACCAAAGTTACAGTGGTTTTATGCTCTTTTCGCATCTGTTTTTTCTGTTTATCAGTCTCTTTCCAGTTTTTCATAGTTTCCTCTGCACCAGTATCCCTGAATTTTCTCCTTTCCAGTATAACAAAAACAGCCCCGAAAATGAAATCTTTTCAGGACTGTCTGTTTATTCGTATGTCTGTTGCCTGCTCTATAACTTACTAAATATGTTTTACCAGTATCTTGCTGCGCATACCGGTGAATCGTAATTATAACTGGAAATGATAATTCCCTGTGACTCTGTAGCTGCATGTACGATCTGGCCTCCGCCAATGTACAGTGCCACATGACTGATTCCGCTTCCATCGGAATAGAATAACAGGTCACCCGGCTGAATATCACTAACGGATACGGATGTTCCTCCATAAGCCTGATCTGCTGCTGTTCTTGCAATATAGATACCAAAGTTCGCCATAACAGACTGGGTAAATCCGGAACAGTCTGTTCCGTTTGTCAGGCTTGTACCACCATAAACATATGGATTACCCACGAACTGAACTGCATAGTTGGCAATCTCCTGTCCAACTGAACTGTCTGATGCCGGTGCTTCTGTCTCTGGTGCTTCTGTTTCCGGTGCTTCTGTCTCCGGTGCCTCTGTTTCCGGTGCTTCTGTTTCCGGTGCTTCTGTCTCCGGTGCCTCTGTTTCCGGTGCCTCTGTATATGGCGCTTCTGTCTCCGGTACTTCTGTATATGGTGCTTCTGTCTCCGGTGCTTCTGTATATGGTGCTTCTGTCTCCGGTACTTCTGTATATGGGACATCTGTTTCCGGTGTCTCATCCACATACGCGGTATCCGTTGACGGTGTCTCATCTGTATATGTAGCATCCGCTGAAGCTGTGTCCTCTGCATAAGAAACATCTTCACTGTCAGAAATGTCTGTGTTTTCACTCACTTCCTTATAAGAAGCTTCTTCTGCCGCCTGTCTGTCTGCTTCTTCTTCCAGTGTAACTGCTGTCGGATAATAGGTCTTATATTCGCAGTAATCCGGGTGAATGAATCCATATACATCATTTCCCAGTGCTACTGTTGCCCATTCTCCGCTGGTGTCAACAACTTCCAGTTCCTCTGACTCGCTTGCCACATCAATTACGGTTGATTCCTCAGACGGAGTAGCTCTGACATTCAGTGCCTTTGCATTGACTACTGCTACATTATACGCAACTTTATCAGCAATCTCTTTTGCCTGTTCTCCTGTTGCAAAATACTCCGACTTCACATATCCGATAGCATTACCGGACTTAATCTTATACCATCCATCTTCATCTGTCTCTTCTACGGTTGCGGATCCATCATTATACAGCTTGGCCACTACCTCGCTGTTCTCATCAGCTTCTGAACGAATATTAATGTAACTTTCACACTGTGCAAAAATAAGCTCCCCTGTTTCTGCATCAGCTGCATTTACTACTCCTGCAAGATTCATAGTCAGACCTGCTGCAAGGATACATGATGTGATCCAAAGTTTTTTATAATGCATATTGTCCCTCCTTCTTTCATGCATGTATCACAATTACTTTTGTAATTATGTTGTAACTCTTCAGAACCCTTTGTGAAAGTACTGAACAGATACATCATGTTTTATATTTTAATGAACAAATGTGAACAGGTTATGTTATGTTCCTTAAAGATTTTTTGTAGATTCTTAATATTTTGTTAAGATTTGCATGATTTTTATCCAAAAAATAGAAAATCGTATTTGTAAAGATACTGAACCGATACGAAAAAACCCTGTTTTGAGTCTGAATGTGAACAGCAAGATCCCCGGCTCTGTACTCCAGGACCGGGGATCTTCCATATCATATTTAAAAAAGGGAGGGTATTAAAAATTTGAAAAAAATGTGTTGCTTTCTTACTTTTTATCAACAGAATCTTAGAAGAAATATCCAAATCCTGTTGCTTTTCTACCAGGCTGTGTCTCGCTCTGATCCGGGCTCTGCATCCAGTCACCGTCATCAGACTGTCCATCCTGATATTCTTCTGTACTCTCTTCATCCTGAGATGAACTGTCTGTGGTATCCTTTGCCTGCAGTGTAACAGTAACTACCTGTTCCTGATATCCGTTATCACCGGATCTCTTAATGGTTACATCTACAGACTCACCGGCTTCATAATACTGGATTCTGTCAAGAAGTTCCGACATGGAACTGATCGTTGTCTTATCCAGCTTGGTGATGATATCACCCTGTTTGATACCGGCTTCTGCTGCTGCACTGCCGTCAGTTACTTCATATACATAAGCACCTGCCGGAATGTTGTACATCTGTCTTGCTTCTTCAGATACGTTTGTAACACGAACGCCAAGGGCACCTGCTTTATCTGCATCTGCTTTCGTTCTGGTGGTCTGATTCATCAGATCTTCAATAACCGATTTTGCTGTATTGATCGGGATAGCATATCCCATACCTTCTACACCTGTGCTGGATGCCTTTGCGGAGTTGATACCGATCAGACGACCGTTCTCATCCAGAAGAGCTCCACCACTGTTACCAAAGTTAATGGCTGCATCCGTCTGAATCATATTCTGTGTGATCTCACCATTATCTGTAGAAAGAATAACTTCTCGATCCAGAGCACTGATAATACCAAATGTTACGGACTGTCCGTATCCAAGTGCATTGCCGATGGCAATTGACCAGTCACCTACATTTACTTCATCAGAATCACCGATCTCGATAACTTTGATCTGATCCATGACATCCTGTGGAATATCATCCAGTTTCACTGCAACGACTGCCAGATCAAGAGAAGAATCAGTACCTTTCACCTGCGCGGTTACCATCTTATCTTCGTCGTTCTCTGTATCTGCACTAAAGAGAACGGTAAGCTGATCTGCATTCTGTACTACATGATTATTAGTTGCAATCAGAAGTTCTGTATCACTCTTACCAACGATGATACCTGAGCCTGTGCTCTCGCTGTCCTGTTCATATTCCTGGCCCCAGAACTGGATGGTCTCTTTACTCTGATTTGTAATAGCTACAATAGATGGCATTGCATTCTGTGCGATCTCTTTTACATTCGGAAGATAGCTTCCATCGGAAGATGTATCTGCTGCTTCTGAATCAGAGGCATCTGCGCCAAGTGTAATACCGCTTGTATCGGTCTCTGACTCAGTCTCTGTAGATTCTTCAGCCTGTACACCGGCCATTCTTTCATTGTATGTGTTCACGCCAATTGCTGTACCAGCTGTTCCTGTTATGGTAATCACTGCAAGAGCAATACCTAATTTTTTTGCTTTATTCATAATCCATACCTCCTTAAGGTTTCAGACTTTATTTTCAAGAAGATCAATGTTCTGATTTCTTATCTCTCTTCCTTGTTTCTGAAACTAATATTAATGGAAATATGTGTTTAAATTGTGAAAACAATGCAAACAAATCGTGTTCTCTTTCTGGTGTTTCTGTGAGCTAATAGATCCCTGCATACACGGCTGCCAGTACAACTGTAATAATTCCGGACACTGCAATGGACAGGCTGCTCATGGCACCTTCAATTTCTCCCATCTCCATGGCCTTTGCTGTTCCGATGGCATGGGCTGCTGATCCGATTCCGATCCCCTTTGCAATCGGATCCGTAATGTGAAACAGTTTGCAGACATATTCTGCAATAATGTTTCCCAGAATTCCAGTAATGATAATAACCGCTACTGTAATCGTTACAAATCCTCCCAGTTC
>OLOG01001959.1_pt1 | contig 10701 bp, 7 predicted proteins | sample 1672351 | NCBI WGS metagenome assembly OLOG01 (sample SAMEA3136674, study PRJEB25190) | human gut metagenome | biome: human gut; feature: human-associated habitat; material: faeces | place: Austria | collected 2013 | reverse complement strand
TAGTGGTTGGAGAAGGATTCGAACCTTCGAAGGCAGTGCCAACAGATTTACAGTCTGCTCCCTTTGGCCACTCGGGAATCCAACCATTTACTTGACAATCCATATAATAGCACGAAATTTATTTGTGTGCAATAGGAAAAATAAATTTGATAATTAAAAGCAGAAAGTGCAAAAAGAAAATACAATAGTCAAAAGATTATTAGTATAATGAGACTATAATTAAACTAAAAATATACGAAGAAGATAGATTCATAAAGTAATATTGTTTGGAGGTGATGATTATGAAAAAAACCTTTTGCTTGATAAAAATGACTTTTCTTACAAATCTTGCATATATCAAGGCATTTTGGTTAAATATGGCAGGGACAGTTGCATCAATTTTTATTTACTATTTTCTGTGGCAGTTTGTATTTAGAAAGCAGGAAACACTTGCAGGGTATACAATGGCGCAGATGACAACGTATGTAATTCTATCAAGAATGTTAGCGTCACAATTTAGTGGTGGTATTAATAGGGAACTTTCCGAATGGATTAAAAAGGGAACGATAGGTGTAGAACTTTTACGTCCGATATCGTTATTACAGAATTTGTTTGCGAAAAGAACAGGAGAATTTTTATATTTTATATTATTTAAAGGGTTACCGGTATCAATAATTGCATTTTTAATACTTGGAGGATCGCTTCCGGCAGGTAGAATAGAGTTTTTGCTTTTTATGTGCAGCATTTGTCTTGGCATGGTAATTATGTTCTTTTTTGAATTCATGGTTGGTATTTGTGCATTTTATACATATGCTTCTTATGGACTTGCATTCACAAAGACTGCACTTTTATCAATTTTATCTGGTGGTATCGTACCCTTATTTTTGTTTCCGGAAGGGGTAGCGAAAATATTGAATTACTTACCGTTTGCTGGAATGGTGTCAGTACCGGTAAATATTTATCTTGGGAAATATCCACTGCAGCAGGCAATCCAGTATATGGGACTTCAGGTAATATGGATTGTATTACTTGGGATTCTGGCACAGGTATTATATAGCAGAGTGGTATGCAGAATCGTGGTACAAGGAGGCTAGAGTGTGATGAACAGAATAAAATATTATACAAAACTCTGGATAGGATATCAACATATGGGAATCAGTACCATGACACAGTATCCACTTGACACATTTATTCTGATTATATCTATGTTATTAAGAGAAGCTTCCGGTTTTATTGGTGTATTTGCAATTGCTAACGTAGCAGGTGGAATTGGTAATTGGCATACATATGAGATATGTCTGTTATTTTCAATGTGTGCAATTATAGAATCGATCGGACAGACTTTTTTTGATAATGTGTGGGGAATCAGTTATCTGGTTAGAGAAGGTCAGATGGATAAGATGATAGTAAGACCGGCTTCCATATTTTTTCAAATGATTTGTGATGCCATTCACATGCAGGCTATTATCAGTATGTTTATATATATTTCAATTATGATATATTCTATGAAGCGACTTGGGATATCTTGCAGTGTGGAACTTATACTGTTTCTTATGGAATTTATTATTTGCGGAAGTGTGATCAATACAGGAATCTATATGGTATTTAATTGTTTAGATTTTTGGGTGGTGCAGGGAAAAGATGTAGCAGTTTTGATACAGACATGTAGAGAGTTTGTAAAATACCCAATCGGTGTATTCCCGGGAGTGATTCGGATAATTTTCACATATGTACTTCCGTTTGGCTTTGTTGGATATTATCCGGCCGCTTATATTCTTGGGAAAACCGGAAATTGGGTACTGTGGGGAATGCCGTTGTGTGCATTGGCGGTATCAATTGTAGCTGGATTATTCTGGAGATTTGGAACAAAAAGCTATAATAGTACAGGAACATAAAAATAAATAACAAGTCTCAATAAAAGAATATAATAAAATTGAAATACATTTGGAGGAATACAAATGAGCCAGGTGGAAGTGCAAAATATAGTAAAAGAATATAAAAGAAGGAAGAACAGTGACAGTTTTGCGGGTATGCTAAAGTCTATGGTTTTTCCAAAATATGATATTCTTCGAGCTGTAAATGATGTGAGTTTCTCAATAGAAAAAGGAGAAGCAATTGGTTATGTAGGACCAAATGGATGTGGAAAATCTACGACAATTAAGATGTTATGTGGAATTTTAAATCCAACAGAAGGAACGGTACGGATTAATGGGAGAGATCCGTTTAAAGAACGAATTCAGAATAATAAAAAAATGGGAGTAGTATTTGGAAATCGATCCCTTCTATGGTGGGATGTACCAGTAATTGAATCCTATAGGATGTTTCAGAAATTATATGAGATTCCAGAAAAAAGATTCAAAGAAAATTTAGATATGTTCATAGATATTATGGGAATTGGCAAACTACTTTCTATTCCGGAGAGGCAGTTATCTTTAGGGCAGAAAATGAGATGTAATATAGCTGCGGCATTTCTTCATGATCCAGAAATTGTATTTTTAGATGAACCAACAATTGGACTGGATGCAGAGAGTAAGTCCAGTATTCGTAAATTTATTCAAACGATGAACGAAGAACGAAAAACGACATTTCTTGTTACTAGCCATGATTTTCAGGACATAGAATCATTATGTAAAAGGATTGTACTGATTAATCATGGAAAAGTTGTAGTGGATGACAACATGCAGAATGTAAAACTTTGATTTAATAAGATTAAGAAGATGGAGTTTGAGTTGGATCATAATCCATGGATGCAGAAGACATTTGCAGCAGATGGGGTAAATGTGTTGGGGATAACACCATATAGCATAAAAGTGGAATATGATACAGAGATTACAGATAGTGTAACGATTATACAGAAAATTTCCAAAGAATGTGAAGTAAGAGATATTACGATAGCCGGAAGAGATATTGAAGAAATCATTCGAGAAATAATAAAAAAGGATGATAATGGGTACTCAAATTTTAATAATAAATAAGTTTGAATTCAAAAAGGAGCGTTGAACCACAGTTTTCTGTGGCACAACGCTCTTTTTAAAGCGATTTATTTGTCATGAATTTCGCTGTGCAGTTTCTGAAGAGATTTGACATCTTCATCGCCGTGTTTCAGTACGTGATGGATTCCGCTTGCAGTTGCTTTTGCGGCAGCGATTGTTGTCATGTAAGGAACTTTTGCTTTGATTGCAGCTTTTCTCAGGTAACTGTCATCGTTGACGCTGTCTTTTCCGACAGGAGAGTTGATGATCAGCTGAATTTTGTTATTTGTAATCAAGTCAAGGATGTTCGGACGTCCTTCTGTTAACTTCAGAACTCGTTCTGCTTCGATTCCGGCAGAACGGATCAGTTCGCAAGTACCTTCTGTTGCTACGATCTTGAAGCCATTATCTGCAAATTTCTTTGCAACTTCCACAACTTCTGCCTTGTCTTTGCGGTTTACAGAAATCAGAACAGTTCCGCCAAGCGGCAGCTTGGACTGTGTTGCTTCTTGTGCTTTGAAGAATGCTTCACCGTAAGAAGGAGATAATCCTAATACTTCACCGGTAGAGCGCATTTCCGGTCCAAGTACCGGGTCTACTTCCTGGAACATGTTGAATGGGAAGACAGCTTCTTTCACACCGTAATATGGAATCACCTGTTCTTTCAGAGACGGTACCGGTGATGGGCGACCTGTTAGCTCAGAAGTAATGATATCGGTTGCAATCGGTACCATGCGAATGTTGCATACTTTGGAAACAAGCGGTACTGTACGGGATGCACGAGGATTTGCTTCAAGTACATATACCTTTCCGTTTTCGATTGCGTACTGCATATTCATAAGTCCTTTGACATGCATTTCTTCGGCAATTTTCTTTGTATATTCTTTAATTGTTTTTACATTTTCTTCAGAAATATGTGCAGATGGAATAATACATGCAGAGTCTCCGGAATGTACACCGGCAAGCTCAATGTGTTCCATAACTGCAGGAACAAATGCGTGAGTTCCATCGCTGATGGCATCTGCTTCACACTCTAATGCGTGATTTAAGAAACGGTCAATCAGGATCGGACGATCCGGTGTCACGCCAACAGCAGCTTTCATGTAGTTTACCATAGCATCATCGTCGTATACGACTTCCATTCCGCGTCCGCCAAGAACGTAGGAAGGACGAACCATAACCGGATATCCAATCTTAGAAGCGATTTCAAGAGCTTCTTCTACTGTAGTAGCCATTCCTGACTCCGGCATCGGGATTTCCAGTTTTTCCATCATTTCACGGAAGAGGTCACGGTCTTCAGCAAGGTCAATGACAGATGGAGAAGTTCCAAGAATCTTTACGCCATTTTTCTCAAGCTCTGCAGCAAGGTTTAATGGTGTCTGTCCACCGAACTGAGCGATTACACCGAGAGGTTTTTCTTTCTTGTAAATACTTAATACATCTTCCAGTGTCAGTGGCTCGAAATACAATTTATCAGAAGTATCGTAATCTGTGGAAACGGTTTCCGGATTGCAGTTTACGATGATTGTTTCAAAACCGAGTTTCTTGAGCGCCATAGAAGCGTGTACGCAGCAGTAGTCGAATTCGATACCCTGTCCGATACGGTTTGGTCCGCCGCCAAGAATCATGATTTTTGGTTTATCTGTCTTGACAGGATTTTTATCTTCTGCATTGTAAGTAGAGTAGTAGTATGCGCTGTCTTCTGTACCGCTTACATGTACGCCTTCCCATGCTTCTTCTACGCCGATTTCAATACGGTGATTGCGGATTTCTTCTTCCGGAATCTCCAGTACCTGGCTTAAATATTTGTCTGAGAAACCGTCTTTCTTAGCAGCAATGAGCATTTCGTCAGACGGCAGGCTGCCTTTGTGTGCTTCTAATGCAGTTTCTTCTTCTACCAGTTCTTTCATCTGCTCAATGAAGTAAGCTTTTACTTTTGTGATTTCGTGAAGCTCTTCTACAGTTGCACCTTTGCGAAGCGCCTCATACATGATGAAGTGACGTTCACTTGATGGTGTAATGAGCATTTTCAGAAGCTGTTCTTTTGTCTTTTGACGGAAATCTTTTGCATTTCCAAGACCGTAGCGACCTGTTTCAAGACTGCGGATTGCTTTCTGGAATGCTTCTTTATATGTTTTACCAATACTCATAACTTCACCGACAGCTCTCATCTGAGTACCAAGTTTGTCTTCAACGCCTTTGAATTTTTCGAATGCCCAACGTGCGAACTTGATTACAACATAGTCTCCGTCCGGAACATATTTATCAAGTGTGCCGTATTTTCCGCAAGGAATGTCTTTTAAAGTCAGACCTGTTGCAAGCATAGCGGATACAAGTGCGATTGGGAATCCGGTCGCTTTTGATGCAAGAGCAGAAGAACGGGATGTACGAGGGTTGATTTCGATTACGATATCACGGTCTGTCTTTGGATCATGTGCCCACTGAACGTTTGTACCGCCAATGACCTGAACAGACTCAACGATTTTATAAGATTTTTCCTGAAGACGTTTCTGAACCTCTTCTGAAATAGTAAGCATTGGTGCAGAACAAAAAGAATCCCCTGTGTGAACACCAAGAGGGTCGATATTTTCGATAAAGCAGACAGTAATGATATTATTGTCTTTGTCACGAACAACTTCAAGTTCAAGTTCTTCCCATCCGAGAATGGATTCCTCTACAAGAACCTGTCCGACAAGGCTGGCCTGAAGACCTCTGGCACAGACTGTTTTTAACTCTTCCTTATTATATACAAGTCCGCCGCCGGCGCCGCCCATTGTATATGCAGGACGAAGAACAACCGGATAACCAAGTTCATCAGCAATCTTTAAAGCCTCTTCTACAGAATAGGCAACTTCGCTTCGTGCCATTTCTACACCAAGCTTGTCCATTGCTTTCTTAAATTCGATACGGTCTTCTCCACGCTCAATAGCGTCTACCTGAACACCGATTACCTGTACATTATATTTATCTAAAACACCTGCTGCAGCAAGTTCTGAACAAAGATTAAGCCCAGACTGTCCTCCAAGATTCGGGAGCAGGGCATCCGGACGTTCTTTAGCAATAATCTGTTCGAGACGCTCTACATTTAATGGTTCAATATAAGTAACGTCTGCTGTTTCAGGGTCTGTCATAATAGTTGCAGGGTTGGAGTTTACTAATACGATTTCATACCCCAGTTTACGAAGGGCTTTACATGCCTGTGTTCCGGAATAATCAAATTCGCAGGCCTGTCCGATAATGATTGGACCGGAGCCAATGATAAGTACTTTGTGAATGTCTGTTCTCTGTGACATACGTGAATCCTCCTTATATTTTCATAAAAAAATCAAGTTTCTGTAAGTTGACTTTTTTCTCGCTATCATACATTATAGCGAAAAAAGCCAAAAAGGAAAGAGTAAAATTCATATTTGTGCATTTTGACCAAAAAAATGCGAATAAAAGACTAAAAAGCATCTTTTTGGTCGAAATGCGTTTGAAGTTGTTAGATTACAAACAGAAGAAAACGGTTCACTTCATACCAGTCATCTGATGCAAAACCTACGGTAGTCGGGTTGATCAGAGAAGCGCCCGGATAGAAACTTCTGGAATAGGCAATATTGTGATCCCTGTAAGTTACTTCGACTTCAAAGTATTCCGGGAGATCAATCAGACATTGTTTCAGATTTCCTTGAAGAGCCTGAGTAGCTGCTTCGCGGATGCGGCGCTTCACAAGGGCTGGACTCAGTGACTGGGAGCGGCCCCCAACATCTTCCTTGACGGCAACCGTTGTCAGATCCGGGCAAAATTCTTTGCCAAATTCACAAAGCGCTTTATCACCGGTCAGGAGTACACTTGGAACGCCATAGTAGGAAGCAAGCATACTATAGATCATAAATTCTGAAGCAGGTGTGCCGTTTACGCGGATAGAGTGAATGACGGAGCCGTTAATTGTGTGGCTCAGTACATTGCCATCTAGTCCGGCGGCGCTGTGGTAACCTATAAAAAATGCTGCGTCAAAAGTCTCGTCAAGTCCTTCGATCATTTTTCGTGGTTCCCGGCTCCAGCCGCGGATCAGCTGTACATACTCCGGCATCTGTTCTGCATAAATATTGGTAGCAGAAGCGTGGGCGTCTTTGATGACTACAAGGTCAGCTCCGGCAGCGTGGGCGCCTTCTGCTGCGGCAAGAACTTCTTCGGTCATTTCCTGACGGCTTCTTTCGTAATCATGACCGCCGATATTGGTAGCTGGCCAGTTCATAGTAAATGCGGTTCCTTCGATATCAGCACTGATAAATACTTTCATAATTGAGTAAAACTCCTTTCAGTTCATTTATTCCTATTATACCATGAAGCATACAAATTGTGGCGGGAAAAATGAATGAATTTGATAGAAGAACAGGCTTGCTTTTCCAGGAAAAACAGTATACCATCAATGTATAGGATTGTGTATTTGAAGATTCTATTTATATTAAGGAAACAACAGGAGAAAATATATGACATTACAGGAGAAAACATTAGAAGTGATCCGGCGTTTGGCAGAAGAATATCCGGATGCAGACTGTACGCTTGATTATGATGAGGCGTGGAAGCTGCTTGTTAGTGTAAGGCTTGCTGCCCAGTGCACAGACGAACGGGTAAATATTATTGTAGAAAAATTATTTGCCAAGTATCCGTCTGTTGAGGCATTGGCTGATGCGTCACCGGAAGAGATTGAAGCGATTGTAAAACCATGTGGACTTGGAAAGAGTAAGGCACGGGATATTAGTGCATGTATGAGGATGCTGCGAGATGATTTTGGGGGAAAGATCCCGGATCAGTTTGATGATCTGATGAAGCTTCCGGGTGTGGGAAGAAAGAGCGCCAATCTGATTATGGGAGATGTGTTCCACAAGCCGGCCATTGTGACAGATACACACTGTATACGGCTTGTAAACCGCATCGGACTGGTAGATCAGATAAAAGAACCAAAGAAAGTAGAGATGGCGCTTTGGAAGATTGTTCCGCCGGAAGAAGGAAGTGACTTTTGTCATCGGCTTGTATATCATGGGAGGGCAGTTTGCACAGCACGGACAAAACCTTATTGCGATAAATGCTGCCTGAAAGATATTTGTGAGAAGAATGGAGTGCAATAAGAGTTTATATTGACAAGAGTGGTTACACTACTCATAATAAACAGCATTATAAGATACAGCGAATAGGAGGAATCGTATGAGAAGCTTAGAATTAAGAAAAAATTTTTACTGGACAGGAATTGTAGATGATACACTGCGAGTATTTGATATTATTATGTATACCGAATTTGGTACTTCTTACAATTCATATGTATTAAAAGCCGGTGATAAAACAATTTTATTTGAGACGGCAAAGGCAAAATTCTTTGATGAGTATCTGGAGAAATTAAAGGAGATTACGGAGATCGATCAGATTGATTACATTGTTGTCAATCATACAGAACCGGATCACGCCGGAAGTGTAGAGCGTCTTTTGGAAATCAATCCGGGATTGAAGATTATCGGAACCGAATGTGCGATTAATTTCTTAAAAGAAATTGTGAATGGAGAATTTACATCGATTATTGTCAAAGATAACCAGGAATTAAAGATTGGGGATAAGACACTGAGATTTCTGTGTGTACCGAATCTTCACTGGCCGGACACAATGTATACTTATATAGAAGAAGAGCAGATTCTTGTTACGTGTGATTCCTTTGGTTCTCACTACGGTTTCCATGATGTGCTGAGAAGTAAAGTGACAGATGAAGAAGGATATATGCGTGCAACAAAATACTATTTTGACTGTATCATCGGGCCGTTTAAACCATTTATGTTAAAAGCGCTTGCACGGGTGCGTGAATTGGATGTAACAATGATCTGTACCGGACATGGACCGGTACTTGACAGCCATATTCCGGAGCTGCTTGATATTTATGAGGAATGGTGTACAGTTGTAAATCCGAATCCAAAGAAAACAGTTATTATTCCGTATGTAAGTGCATATGGCTACACAAAAATGCTGGCAGAGAAAATTGAAGAGGGAATCAAAGCCAGTGGAGAGATTGACGTAAGAAGTTATGATATGGTAGAGGCAGATCAGGCAAAAGTGTTGGAAGAACTTGGATTTGCAGATGGTATTTTATTTGGTACACCGACGATTGTCGGAGAGGCGCTGAAACCAATCTGGGATCTGACAACATCTATCTTTGCAGGAACGCATGGCGGTAAACTGGCGAGCGCGTTTGGAAGCTACGGTTGGAGCGGAGAAGGAGTTCCTCATATTGTGGAACGCTTGAAACAGCTTCGAATGAATGTGACAGAAGGGTTCCGGGTGAAATTTAAACCAGGTGAAGAGAATCTTATGGATGCTTTTGATTATGGATATAATTTCGGATGCCTGCTTCAGAAAAAAGAAAATCCAAGAAAGAAATCAGGTACAAGAACGCTTGTAAAATGCCTTGTCTGCGGAGAAATTTTTGATTCATCTATCGAAGTATGCCCGGTATGTGGTGTTGGCAAGGAAAATTTTGTTTCAGTAGAGGTAGAAGAGAATACATTCCGCAATGATACAAAGAACTGCTATGTAATTCTTGGAAATGGAATCGCGGGATTACAGGCGGCTGCGGCAATCCGGGAACGGGACAAGACAGGTGATATCGTGATGATTTCAGAGGAACCGTACCGTACTTATAATCGTCCGATGCTGACAAAATCCATTATGGCAGAGTTGGATGAAGAGCAGATTGCAGTGCAGGATGCATCCTGGTACGAAGAAAATCATATTCAGCTTGTACTTGGCAAAGAAGTGACAGAAATTCAGCCGGAGACACATACCGTAATTCTGGAGGATGGAAGTCAGTTCCTTTATACAAAGTTGATCTATGCAGCAGGAGCAAGATGCTTTGTTCCGCCGATCAATGGAGCCGGGAAGAAAGGTGTTGTTGCTATTCGCGGTCTGAAAGATGTAAAAGAGATTGAAACAATGCTTCCATCCGTGAAGCATGTCATTGTGATCGGTGGCGGTGTGCTGGGACTTGAGGCTGCCTGGGAATTGAAAAAATCTAAATGTGACGTAACGGTATTGGAAGCAGCTCCGATGCTCATGGGAAGGCAGTTGGATGAACCGGCAGCAGAACTTCTGAAAAAGATTGCAAAAGAGCAGGGAATAGACATTCACACAGGTGCACAGGTGGTGGAATTTACAGGAGAAGATCGGGTATCTTCTGTTCTTCTTGACGATGGAAGAGAGTTCCCGGCAGAACTTGTGATTATTTCTGCAGGCGTAAGAGCAAATACAGCTGTGATAGAGAAATCAGGCGTGAAGACAGAAAAAGCTGTTGTAGTAAATGAACGGATGGAGACAAGCGCTGCAGACATTTATGCGTGTGGAGACTGTGCAGAATTTGAAGGAATCAATTATGCAATTTGGCCGGAGGCAAGTGAACAGGGAAGAATCGCAGGCGCCAATGCGTCAGGAGATGAACTGGTTTATCAGGAAGTATCTTCCGGACTTAGCTTCCACGGCATGAAGACAGCGTTGTTTGCAGCAGGAGATAACGGAAAGAATCCGAACCTGATCTATAAGACAGTGGAATTTAAGGATATGGGCAAGAAACATTATCAGAAGCTGTATTTCTTGAATAATCGTCTTTGCGGTGTCATTCTGATCGGAGATGTGAGCCGCATGGCAGAGCTTACAGAGGCGCTGGAGAAAAGAGCTTCTTATAAAGAAGTTTTATAAAAAAATTTATAAAAAATCAAATTTAGATGAAATCTGA
>OLOG01001958.1_pt1 | contig 10703 bp, 8 predicted proteins | sample 1672351 | NCBI WGS metagenome assembly OLOG01 (sample SAMEA3136674, study PRJEB25190) | human gut metagenome | biome: human gut; feature: human-associated habitat; material: faeces | place: Austria | collected 2013 | reverse complement strand
GTTCTGCATGCATGAGCAGTCCGGCAAATTCATAGCGATATTTGTCAAGCCCGAACAAAACTCCGAGGCCGACATCATCAATTCCACCCTGCATTGCCCGATCCATGGCTTCGGTGTGATAATTGTAGTCATGCTTTGGTCCGGTCGGATGAAGTGACAGGTAACTTTCCTTATGGTAGGTTTCCTGAAACAGGATGTAGGTGCCGATACCGGCATTCTTGAGCATGCGGTACTCGTCGACCGTCGTTGCAGCAATATTGACATTCGCGCGGCGGATCGCGCCGTTTTTATGTTTAATGCTGTAAATTGTTTTAATGGATTCCAGTACATATTCGATTGGACTGTTGACAGGATCTTCACCTGTTTCCAGAGCAAGACGTTTATGTCCCATATCCTGAAGTGCAATAACTTCCCGGCGTATTTCATCCTGTGTCAGTTTTTTGCGGGCGATATGTTTATTTTTTAAATGATACGGGCAATATGTACAGCCGTTGACACAATAGTTTGAAAGATAAAGAGGAGCAAACATAACAATGCGGTTTCCATAGAAATCTTTCTTGATCTGTTCTGCAAGTGAGAAGATTTCCTGTGTTTTTTCCGGAAGATCACATGCCAGGAGGACAGATGCTTCGCGGTGAGTGAGCCCTTTGCGTTCTTTTGCTTTTTCGATAATTTCTGAAATGAGCTGTTCGTTGTGCTTGTTCTGTTCAGCATAGTCAAGTGTCTGAAGAATCTCTTCGTGATTAATAAATTCGTCTGCAATTCTTGATTTTGGATCATAGATAGCCATAATATTGTTCTCCTTTTCTTGTTTGTAAGCGTGAAGTTGCTTATGATAGTACTTTTGAGTCGCCACGAGCCGTGACGACAGTATAACCCATTTCTTTCATGCATATCCGAAGTTCTGCAAGATGCTCTGCTGCTTCTAATCCACTGAAAGGTTTATTATCATACAAATGATAGTGTTTTCTTGTGTTGGACGGTGACAGGTTGGGCATAATTACATTTGCTCCGGCGAGAATGCCGAGTTCTCTTCCGTCCGGGCGGATGGCGCCGAGTGCTGTAGTAGCCGGAAGAAGCACTTCCGGGATCATAAGCCGTACAAGACCGAGTATGAATAATGTCTGTTCGATCGTACCGGAAGCTTCTTTGGCAAACGGGGTATCGTGATGAGGGATAAATGGGCCAATGCCGATCATGTGCGGCATTAGATCTTTTAAAAAGAGCATATCTTCTGCCAGATGTTCTGCTGTCTGGTATGGAGAGCCGATCATCATGCCTGCACCGGTCTGATAACCGATCTCTTTCAGATCATACAGACATTTCTGACGGTGTGAAGCTGAAAGAGAAGCGGGGTGAAGCTTCTGATAATGTGAGATGCTGGCAGTTTCATGGCGCAGCAGATATCTGTCAGCGCCTGCCTCAAAGAGCGCCTGATAACTGTCATGGGATTTCTCGCCGGCAGACAGAGTAACAGCACAAGCCGGAAAATCCTTTTTTATCTGACGAATGAGCGCGATCAGACGTTCATCGGTAAAGTAACCATCCTCTCCGCCCTGCAGCACAAAGGTACGAAAACCGAGGTCGTATCCGACCTGACAGCAGGAAAGGATTTCGTCCGGTGTGAGACGAAAACGATTTGTGTTTTGATTGCTTTTGCGGATTCCACAATAATAGCAGTCATTTCGGCAGTAATTCGTAAATTCAATCAGACCTCGGATGTAGATTTCATGTCCATAGACTGCATCGCGGACTTCTCTCGCCTGCGCAAAGACATATTCAGACAGTTCAGGTGTCTGACTGCTAATGAGTTCAATCCAATCAGATTTTGTAAGGCTGTGTCCGAAACTCAGCTTATCAACCAATGTTTTCATACATATTCTCCTGTTATTTTTTTTCCTGTATTTTGGCAGGCGTTTTTGCATAAATTGTTTTTGTGCTGATGCCGGAAAGCATACCAATCTTCCCGGATAAAGCGCTGATAATATCGCTCGGAGCGTCTACAGCTATGCTGATAATAGAAATATTTCGCTCTCTATAAGGGATGCCCATACGTCCGACGACATATTTGCCGTAAGAACTGAGAAGCCGGTTCAGATCATCGATGTGTTCTGTGCTCTCTACAATAATTCCAATCAGAGCAATTCGATTGTCCATAAGGTATCCTCCTTGTAAATATAAAAAATACCCATACTTGGCGTATGGGTATAAGAAATAAGCACACAGTAATGTGTACATATCATTAAATCTTAAATCTCACGCCTTTTTGCTTAGGGAAAACCTTTGCAATTAGTACTGTTTTAGTATATCACAGATAAAAAAAGGACTGCAATAATAGATATTTTATTATCATGTATGATAAAATATTGACATTGAATTCTGGGATTGATATAATTTGACTAAAGTTTAAACCATAGTCCAAAAGGAAGAGGTAGAGATGACGCTAATTACGAATATACAAAAATATTCCATTCATGATGGAGATGGGATCCGGACAAGTGTATTTTTTAAAGGATGCCCGTTAAATTGTGTGTGGTGCCATAATCCGGAGACGCAGGCATTTCAGAAGGAAGTTATGTACGATGAAGAGAAATGTGTCGGCTGCTATCGATGTGCAGAAGCCTGTCCGGAACATGCGATTAAAAAAATTGACGGAAAAGTATGGACGGATAAGGAAATCTGTGAGCAATGCGGAAAATGTCTTGATTATTGTGTGAGAAATCTCCGGGAAATTGCAGGAACGGAATGGGACATTGAAGACCTTGTAAAAGAACTGAAAAAAGATGAGATGTTTTATGAGGAATCAGGAGGCGGTGTGACTTTATCCGGCGGAGAAGTTATGTCTCAAAATATGAATTATATAGAAAAACTTGTGAAAAGGCTGAATCAGGAAGGAATTTCTGTTACAATAGATACATGTGGATTTGCGCCGTATGAGAACTTTGCAAGAATCCTTCCGTATATTGATACATTTTTATATGATATAAAAGTTATGGATCATGAGAAACATAAAAAATATATTGGGGTGGATAATACATTGATTTTGGACAATGTTACCCGTCTCAGTCAGGCAGGAGCAAGGATTTATATCCGGATTCCTACAATCAAAGAAGTGAACGGTGATTCGGAAAGCATAGGTGCAATTATAACATTCTTAAAAGAAAATGGAATTCATCCTGCACAGATCAATCTTCTTCCGTATCATAATACAGGTTCAGGAAAGTATGGTAAGCTTGGAGAGCACTATGAAGGCTCGGATCTTCACGCGCCATCAAAAGAAGAAATGAAAAAGTTTCAGCAGTTGTTTATCCGTGAAGGATTTCAGAATACAAAAATAGGAGGTTAAGTTCATGGAAGAGAGAGGAATGAACGCAAGAATTAAAAATCTGCGCAGACGCAGTCTTGAAACAGCGGCACATATTGATATAGAGCGTGCCAAAATTGAAACAGAGACATATAAGCAGTATGAAGGAGCTGTTTCTATTCCAGAATTAAGAGCACTTGTGTTAAAAGAGTATTTTTCAAAGAAAACACTGTATATCGGAGATGGAGAATTGATTGTTGGAGAGAAAGGAAATTCTCCGCAGGCTGCGCCGACATTTCCGGAGCTTTGCTGTCACACGGTAGAAGATATGCATATTATGAATGATCGTGAATTGATCAGTTTTAAAGTGCGTGAAGAAGATTACAAGTTCCAGGAAGAGACCATTATCCCATTTTGGGAGAAACGTTCTATCCGTAAAAAAATTATCGACAATATGACACCTGAATGGAAATCTGCTTATGAGGCAGGAATCTTTACAGAGTTCATGGAACAGCGCGGTCCTGGACATACAGTAGGTTCTTTTAAGATTTATGAAAAAGGCTTTCTGGATTACAAGGCTGAAATCGAAGCTGCAATTGAAAAGCTTGACTTTGCAAATGATAAAGAAGCTTTTGAAAAAAGAAATCAGTTAAGAGGTATGGCAATTGCTTGTGACGCGATCATGATTCTCGGAGAACGCTATGCGGCATATGCAAGAGAGCTTGCAGAGAAAGAAACAGATGAAACTAGAAAACAGGAGCTGCTTCAGATTGCAGCAAACTGTGATGTCGTTCCGGCACATGCACCTCAGACATTCTGGCAGGCAATCCAGACATATTGGTTTGTACATTTGAGTGTAACGACGGAATTGAATCCGTGGGATGCTTATAGCCCGGGAAGACTGGATCAGCATTTGAATCCATTCTATGAGCATGATGTGGCAGAAGGTACTTTAGATGATGAGAAAGCATTGGAATTATTAGAGTGTCTCTGGATAAAATTCAACAATCAGCCAGCTCCGCCAAAAGTAGGAATTACTCTGAAAGAGAGCAGTACTTACACAGATTTTGCAAACTTAAATACAGGAGGAATCACACCGGATGGGGAAAATGGTGTAAACCGTGTCAGCTATCTGATTCTTGATTGTATGGATGAAATGAAGCTGCTTCAGCCTAGTTCTAACGTGCAGATCAGCCGTAAGACTCCGCAGAAGTTCTTGAAACGTGCCTGTGAGATTTCCAGAAAAGGATGGGGCCAGCCAGCTTTCTACAATACAGAAGCAATCGTGCAGGAACTTTTGAATGCAGGTAAGACTTTAGAAGATGCTAGACGAGGCGGTACGAGTGGATGTGTTGAAACAGGTGCATTTGGAAACGAAGCGTATATTTTAACAGGATATTTTAACTTGCCGAAGATTTTTGAATTGACATTGAACAACGGTTATGACAAAGTTGCTAAAAAACAGCTTGGACTTCAGTTAGGTTATGCGACAGACTTTAAGACGTTTGACGAACTTTTTGATGCATATAAAAAGCAGATCGAATATTTCCTTGACATTAAGATTCAGGGAAGCAATGTTATTGAGAAAATTTATGCAGATTATATGCCGGTACCGTTCCTGTCAATTATTACAAATGATTGTATTTCTAAAGGAAAAGATTACAATGCAGGTGGAGCCCGCTATAATACAAATTATCTTCAGGGCGTTGGAATTGGAACAATTACAGACTGTGTCGCAGCTGTGAAATATAATGTTTATGACGAGAAGAAATTTACGATGGAAGAGCTGATGCAGGCTCTGGATGATAATTTTGAAGGCCATGAAGTAATCTGGAATCTCGTAAGCAATAAGACGCCGAAGTATGGAAATGATGATCCATATGCAGATGAGCTTATGAAAGAGATCTTTACATTCTATCAGAAGAGTGTAACAGGACGTCCGAATATGAAAGGCGGTACATACCGCATTAACATGCTTCCGACAACTTGTCATGTATATTTTGGGGAAGTCATGATGGCAAGTCCAAATGGACGTCTGGCACATAAGCCGGTTTCAGAAGGAATTTCTCCGGAGAAGGGTGCTGATGTGAATGGACCTACAGCAGTTGTGAAATCTGCTTCCAAGATGGATCACCTTCAGACGGGAGGAACACTTCTGAACCAGAAGTTTACACCGAGTGTTGTTGCGGGAGAAGAAGGGCTTGACCAGATGGCGAATCTGATCCGTTCTTACTTTAATATGGATGGACATCATATTCAGTTTAACGTAATTGACCGCCAGACTTTGATCAACGCACAGAAACATCCGGAGGATTATAAAGATTTGATTGTTCGTGTAGCTGGTTACAGCGATCATTTCCGTAACTTGAGCAAAGCGCTTCAAGATGAGATTATTGAGCGTACAGAACAAAGCTTTGAATAATCGGTATAGGAAAATCTCAATGAGATAAAGGCAGCATTGATTATTTTTGAAATTTCATGTAACATAAAGAAGAAATAGGAATATGTCGGTCAGAGATGACCGACATATTTTGCATATCAGTATACAGTATATAGATAGACGAAGAAAGAAGGAGTATAATGAAAATCAGTGGACTTCAAAAACTGACATTGTTAGATTATCCGGAAAAGGCAGCATGTACAATTTTTACGTGCGGATGCAATTTCCGATGTCCGTTCTGCCATAATGCATCACTTGTAACCCATATGGAAGATGCGGGAGAACTTGATGAAGAAAAGTTAATGGCATTTTTGGAGAAAAGAAGAGGAATATTAGACGGTGTTTGTATTACAGGAGGAGAACCTCTTCTCTGGAAGGACCTGGATTGTTTTTTGACGAAAATAAAAAAGCTCGGATATCTTATTAAACTGGATACAAATGGAAGTTCTCCGAAGCGACTGAAAGAACTGGTGCAAAAGGGACTGATTGATTATGTGGCTATGGATATTAAGAATGCACGGGAGCGTTATGGGGAAACAATAGGGATTACAGGATATGACACTTCGGCGGTGGAGCAATCTGCAAAGTGGCTTTTGGAAGGACATCTTCCCTATGAATTTAGAACAACTATTGTCAGAGAATTCCATGAAAAAGATGACATTTCCAGAATTGGAGAATGGCTTTTGGGGGCAGAAAAATACTATCTTCAAAAGTTCGAAGACTCAGGAGACGTGATAGAACAAGGACTTCACAGTCATACAGATCAATGGATGAAAGAAGCTGGAGAGCTTGCGGCAAAATACATGAAGAATGTATATTTGCGTGGAATTACATAAATTATCAGATAACAAGATATGGTTATACACAATTCATGTATACACTATATCTTGTTCTTCTTTTATTGACACCCCGATTTGACAGTGCTAAAATGAACATCACACGGGGAGAACGAAATGAGAACGAGAAAGGAAGATAGCAATGTATCAGGTAATCAAACGTGATGGTAAAATCGCAGAATTTGATTTGAATAAAATATCAGTAGCAATTGCAAAAGCATTTGATGCGCAGGATAAACAGTCTCATCCAAGCATCATTGATATGCTCACGCTGAAAGTGACAGCAGACTTTGAACCGAAGATTAAAGAGGGGTTAATCCAGGTAGAAGAGATTCAGGACAGTGTAGAAAATGTCCTTGTACAGTCAGGATATTCCGATGTGGCAAAGGGATATATTTTGTACCGAAAGCAGCGAGAGAAGATCCGCAATATGAAATCTACATTGCTTGACTATAAAGATATTGTGGACAGTTATGTGAAAGTAACAGACTGGAGAGTGAAAGAGAATTCTACAGTGACGTACTCTGTTGGAGGATTGATTCTGAGCAATTCCGGTGCGATTACTGCGAATTACTGGCTTTCAGAAATTTACGATGAGGAGATTGCCAATGCACACCGCAGCGGCGATATTCATATCCACGATCTTTCGATGTTGACAGGGTATTGCGCAGGATGGTCATTAAAACAGCTGATCCAGGAGGGATTAGGCGGTATTCCGGGTAAGATTACGTCTGCTCCGGCGAAGCACTTATCTACGCTCTGCAATCAGATGGTAAACTTTCTTGGAATTATGCAGAATGAATGGGCGGGGGCACAGGCATTCTCTTCCTTTGATACCTATCTTGCACCGTTCGTTAAGACAGATCATCTTACTTATGAACAGGTAAAGAAATGTATTGAATCTTTTATTTACGGAGTAAATACGCCGAGCCGTTGGGGAACACAGGCGCCGTTTTCTAATATCACTCTGGATTGGACAGTACCGAACGACCTGGCCAATCTTCCTGCGATCGTTGGCGGCAAGGAGATGGATTTTACTTACGGAGATTGTAAGAAAGAAATGGATATGGTCAATAAGGCGTTTATCGAGATTATGATTGAGGGAGATGCCAATGGACGCGGATTCCAGTATCCGATTCCGACCTATTCGATCACAAGTGATTTTGACTGGTCTGATACAGAGAATAATCGTCTCTTGTTTGAAATGACAGCAAAGTACGGAACACCGTATTTTTCTAATTATATTAATAGTGATATGGAACCGAGTGATGTGCGGAGTATGTGCTGTCGTCTGAGGTTGGATCTGAGAGAACTTCGAAAGAAATCTGGTGGATTTTTTGGAAGCGGTGAGAGTACAGGGTCTGTCGGGGTTGTGACAATCAATATGCCAAGAATTGCATATCTGTCAAAAAGCGAGGAAGAGTTTTATCACCGCCTTGACCGGATGATGGATATCGCAGCAAGATCTTTAAAGATTAAGCGGACAATTATTTCCAGATTGTTGGAAGAAGGTTTGTATCCATATACGAAGCGTTATCTCGGAACATTTAACAATCATTTTTCAACCATTGGTCTGATTGGCATGAATGAGGCGGGGCTGAATGCAAACTGGCTTCGCGCAGATATGACTCACGAATGTACACAGGAATTTTCAAAAGCGGTATTAAATCATATGAGAGAGCGCCTTTCTTCTTATCAGGAAGAGTACGGAGATCTCTATAATCTGGAAGCAACACCGGCGGAATCAACAACTTATCGGTTTGCAAAACATGATGTGGAGCAGTATCCGGATATCATTACGGCAGCTGAACCGGGCGGAACACCGTATTATACGAATAGTTCACATTTACCGGTTGGTTTTACAGAGGATATTTTTGATGCGCTTGATATCCAGGACGAACTGCAGACACTTTACACATCCGGAACAGTATTCCACGCATTTCTTGGAGAAAAACTTCCAGATTGGAAGGCAGCAGCAACGCTTGTCCGCAAAATTGCGGAGAACTATAAGCTGCCGTACTATACGATTTCACCGACCTATTCTGTATGTAAGGATCATGGTTATTTGAGTGGTGAGCAGTACGTATGTCCAATTTGTGGAAACAAAACAGAGGTATATAGCCGTATTACCGGATATTATCGTCCGGTGCAGAACTGGAATGATGGTAAGTTACAGGAATATGCCAACAGAACGGAGTATGACATTGGCCGTTCTTCCTTAAAGCGTCCCACCAGAAGTGTGGTAACGCTGTCCAATTTTGCGGAGGACGTGGAAGTGAAGGTGGAGCAGCCGCAGGATATCAAGTATCTGTTCACGACCAAGACCTGCCCGAACTGCAAGCTGGTGAAGGAATATCTGAAAAATGTGCCCTACGTGACCATTGATGCGGAGGAGAACATGGAGTTGGCAAGACGTTACGGCGTGATGCAGGCACCGACACTGGTGGTAGTAAACGGCGACAGCCATAAAAAATATGTAAATGCTTCAAATATCAAGAAGTACGTTGACCAACTGACATTAGTTGGGGTAGAATAGATACAGGTCAGGAGGCATCGCCCGAAGGCGGTGCCTTTTCTGCGGTCATTACAGATACACCGCAGAGGGAAAATTACACAATTGAGAAAATAAAATGCAATGAAAATGATTGCAGAACGGAGGAAATATGATCAACAAACTGATCACTCGAATCAAAGAAACCAACGCACCGATCGTGGTAGGACTAGATCCTATGATGAAATTCGTGCCGGAATATATTAAAAAGGCGGCTTTCACTGAGTATGGTGAGACCCTGGAAGGTGCCGCAGAAGCAATCTGGCAGTATAACAAGGGGATTGTGGATGCAATTTATGATCTGGTACCCGCTGTGAAGCCTCAGGTAGCAATGTATGAGCAGTTCGGCATTCCCGGTATGGTGGCATTTAAAAAGACCGTGGATTATTGTAAAGAAAAAGGTCTGATCGTCATCGGCGATATCAAACGTGGTGATATCGGATCCACTTCCGAAGCATATGCAGTAGGACATCTGGGAAAAGTACAGGTAGGTAGCAGGAGCTATTACGGTTTTGATGAGGATTTCGTGACCGTGAACCCTTATCTGGGATCCGACGGTGTGAATCCTTTTGTGAAGATCTGTAAGGAAGAGAAAAAGGGCATTTTTGTACTGGTGAAGACTTCCAATCCCAGTAGCGGCGAATTTCAGGATCAGTTAATTAATGGCAGACCGCTGTATGAGCTGGTAGGAGAAAAGGTCGCAGCCTGGGGAGCTGACTGCATGGGCGATTCTTACAGCTATGTAGGTGCTGTGGTAGGCGCAACCTATCCTGAGCAGGGCAAGGTACTTCGTAAGGTAATGCCCAAGGCATTTATCCTGGTGCCCGGTTACGGCGCACAGGGCGGTAAGGGTGCAGACCTGGTACACTTCTTCAATGAAGACGGACTGGGTGCCATCATCAACTCCTCCCGTGGCATCATTGCTGCATACCAGCAGGAGAAGTATGCACAGTTCGGTGAGCAGAATTATGCAGATGCTTCCCGCGCGGCCGTGCTGGATATGCGTGAGGATATCGCACAGGCACTGGCAGCACGCTAAAGACGCGCATCTCCACGTTTGACCGGCGCGTGGGGAAAGACTTATGCGTTTGACGGCATAATATACAAAGGTATGGGGTGTCCGCAAGCGGACAGATGGGAGAACGAAGGATGAGAGAAAAACTATATATTACCTTCCATTCGGAGGATGAAATCAGACAATTTGTGGATACCTGCAATGAATTCGATGATGCGATCGATATCCGTATTCAGAAGACCGCAATGGATGCGAAGTCTCTTTTGGGAATGCTTCTGATGAAGACGGAGGAACCGCTAGAGATTGAATACGCCTGCTACGATGATGAGGATAATTACGAAGAGTTCAAGCAGGCTATCCTGGAAAAATATGATGCGAAAGTTGTACCGGCATCGGAAAAATCTGCTGAAAATAAAATTGTTTGAAAAAATTAAAAAATTCTATTGACATTTTCACCTGCAGCAGTTAAAATACATACTGTTGCAGGCGAAAACCTGTGAATGTACGTGTAGCTCAGCTGGATAGAGCGTCTGGCTACGGACCAGAAGGTCGTGGGT
>OLOG01001946.1_pt1 | contig 10812 bp, 9 predicted proteins | sample 1672351 | NCBI WGS metagenome assembly OLOG01 (sample SAMEA3136674, study PRJEB25190) | human gut metagenome | biome: human gut; feature: human-associated habitat; material: faeces | place: Austria | collected 2013 | reverse complement strand
AATGTGCTAATACAGAAAAGGATTATACAAAACTGCTACTTGTCAACTGTTTAGAATACCCGTATAATAAAAAAGGTTATTAAACTTATTTCTATGGTAGGAATATAGAAAGGATACATTTGAAAAAGATGGAAGAGTGGGATATACAATATAAAGAGCTCTTATCCATGCCGGAGCAGTCTTATCGCCTGATCGATATTCGGGATGAAGCTTCCATGTCATACGGAATGATTCCGGGGGCAGAGTGGCTTCCGACAGAAACAATCGAGCAGAATCTGGATGCGGCGGATAAGGAAAAGAAGCTGGTGCTTTACTGTACGCGAGGGGCATTAAGTGAAGAATGTGCAGAAGTGCTCCGGGAGAAAGGATATGATGCAGTCAGTCTGGAAGGCGGATATACGAGGTGGTTGTTAGAGCGGATGGAAGCTGAGCAGAAGAAGGAAGAGGAAGAATCAGGTGAAGAACTTTTGCGGGCAGAAGAGATTGAGAAAAGTATCCGCAAAAAATTTCACAAAAGACTGTTCTCGCGATTTGCCAAGGCAGTTCGGGAATATGAGCTGGTGCAGGAGGGGGACAGGATTGCAGTCTGTATTTCCGGTGGAAAAGATTCCATGCTTATGGCAAAGCTTTTTCAGGAATTAAAAATTCACAACAAATTCGATTTTGAAGTGAAGTTTTTGGTCATGGATCCGGGATACAGTCCGGCAAACCGAAAAGTGATCGAGGAAAACGCCAGAAAACTCAATATTCCAATCACAATTTTTGAATCGGATATTTTTGATTCTGTATACAATATTGAAAAATCACCGTGCTACCTGTGTGCGCGGATGAGACGCGGACATTTATATCATTTTGCACAGGAGCTTGGATGCAATAAAATCGCACTCGGACATCATTATGATGATGTGATCGAGACGATCCTCATGGGTATGCTTTACGGAGCACAGATCCAGACGATGATGCCAAAACTTCACAGTACCAATTTTGAGGGAATGGAACTGATCCGTCCGCTTTATCTTGTGCGTGAGGACGATATCAAGGCGTGGCGTGACTATAATGGACTTCATTTTATCCAGTGTGCATGCAAGTTTACAGACACCTGTACCACCTGCAATAACGAGGAAAATCGTTCGAAACGTGTGGAGATCAAGGAACTGATCAAAAAATTAAAAGAAGTCAACCAGTATGTGGAAGGCAATATTTTCAAGAGTGTGGAAAATGTGAATCTGGAAACGGTTGTCGCCTATAAAAAGGATGGTGTAAAACATCATTTTCTAGATGATTATGATACAAAAAAGTAAGCAGAAGAAATCTATTAGCAAAAAATGAAAAAATATTGATTTTGGCTAATAGAGAAAAGATGATTTGAAAAGAAATGAAGAGGCTGTGATAGTCTCTTCATTTTTTTGGTACAAATTCGATTTTTAAAGTCATATCCATTGCATCTGCCAGACGTTTTAAGGTCAAAATGGATGGATTGGCGTTACCACGTTCCAGTTTGCTGATATCGCTCTGATAGATTCCCGTTTTTTCGGAGAGTTGTTTTTGTGTCAGCATGGCATATTCTCTTGCTCTTGCAAGGCTGGAAGCAAGTGCGAGGGATGTGTCAACAGATTCAATACGAATAAATACACCATCTTCCCAGATCGTTTCAGAATCTAAGTCCAGATCATCACTCCAGGACACACCATAGCCGCCGGTATCTGCATGAACTTTCGATGCGAGGGATGGATCATTGATAATTTCCTGAAATTGTGGAAGAATGGAAAGCATTTTTCGCAGGTCATATTGAATTACTTCACCACCTATAAAAATTGCCTGAAGAATATTCTGATCAATCATCGATACACTTTGCACTCTGTGAGCCATAGGATGCACCTCCTTCGAATTTTAATGATGTAAAGTTTTGTGTTTCCCACATATCATACAGCTTTTCTCTATAATTTGAAATAAATAGTTTGATTAATTTTTGTTCTTTGGAAGGAATATCGCCTTCATACATTTCACCGCTTTCAATTGAAAATAGTCCTGAATAATCACCGTAAATTGCATGGATATGTGGTGGATTGTGTTCTTTTTGGCGCAGGTACATTTTTATTGTTATTCCAAAGAAACGTGCAATGACGGGCATATAATTCCTTCTTTCATATTTTTTATATATTATATAGGATATATCCTATATAATCAAGATGTTTTACAAATTTTTAATATTCATTTTAGAAAAAATAGGGTATGATGTACACAGGAATTTTAGACAGAGAAAAGAATAATTCTCTGATTTTTCCACATAATAACTCCAAAGTGAAATAACAGCATTGGAGGAAAAATATTAAATGAAAGCCACAGGGATTGTACGCAGAATAGATGATCTGGGAAGAATTGTAGTTCCGAAAGAGATCCGGAGAACCTTAAGAATCCGGGAGGGAGATCCGCTGGAAATTTTTACTGACCGTGAGGGTGAGATTATTTTGAAAAAATATTCGCCAATCGGGGAGCTGAGCCAGTTTGCGGGAGAGTATGCGGAAAGTCTGGCGCAGACAACCGGACATCTGGTATTGATCACGGACTGCGACCATGTTGTGACGGCATCCGGTAACGGCAAGAAAGAATATGAGGGCAAGCCAATCAGCAAACAGCTGGAAGACGCCATTAGCGAACGGAAAAATTTTCTCGCAAGCAGAAATGATGCGGAGTTTGTCAAGGTGACATTAGATGATGCCGGAGAATTTGGGCAGCAGGCGCTCAGCACGATCATCTGCGAGGGGGATGCGATCGGAGCCGTTATTTTATATGAAAAAGACGAGAAATCCAGAATGACAGAGACGGAGAGCAAGCTTGCGATCGCAGCAGCTGGTTTCCTGGGAAAACAGATGGAACAATAGGAGCAGCTGGAATGATTACGGAAAATGAGGACAAAGCATGAAGTTTATGCATATTTCAGACGTGCATCTCGGTGTAAAACCGGATGCAGGCAAAGCATGGAGTGAAAAAAGAGCACAGGATATCTGGGATTCTTTTGCAGAAATGATCGAGATCGCGGCAGAAGAATCCCCGGATTTTTTGCTGATTTCAGGTGATCTTTTTCACAAACAGCCATTGAAAAGAGAATTGAAGGAAGTCTGTGGTCTGTTTGCACGCATACCGCAGACGAAAGTGCTTCTTATGGCAGGAAACCACGATTACATACAGCAAAATTCTTTTTACAGGACATGTGAGTGGCCGGAAAATGTCTGTTTCTTCCCGCGCGAGGAAGTAATGTGTTTTGATTTCCCGGAGCAGAATACGACGGTTTATGGTCTGAGCTATTGGCATCGTGAGATCCGGCAGGCTTTGTACGATGAAGTTTTACCGAAAAATACGGACAGAATTAATATTCTGCTCGCACATGGAGGCGATGAGCGGCATATTCCTTTTTCGGTGGAAAAGATTCTTCGGCATGGATTTGATTATATTGCAGCGGGACACATCCACAAAGGTGGGCAGCTTGTGCAGGGCAGGGCGGTCATGGCGGGCGCACTGGAGCCGACAGACTGTAATGATACCGGTGCGCACGGATACTGGATAGGAGACATCGGCAAAACGTATTGTGAGGTATCTTTTTATCCGGTGCGAAAGTGTGAGTACTGCCACGAAGCGGTGGAGGTGACGCCGGGGACGACCGGATATGATGTCATGCAGCAGATAAAAGAACTGTTGGCAGAACGTCCGGCTTATCAGTATTTTCGGATTTGTTTACAGGGATACAAAGATCCGGACGTGATATTCGATCTTAATAAATTGTCGAATCTGGAACGGATCGTGGATGTGACAGAGCAGCTTCGACCGGATTATGACTATGATAAACTGCTGGCTGAACATGAAAATTCCCTGTTGGGAGCTTACATTGCAGCCATGCAGAAAAAAAGGCAGGATCCGGTTGCAGCGAAAGCATTGGAATACGGCGTTAGCGCATTGTTGGGGCATGAGATATGCAGATAAAGGAAGCAGACATTTTTCAGTTTGGAAAGCTACAGAACAAAAACATATCCTTTGAACCGGGGATGAATGTCATATATGGAAAAAATGAGGCGGGAAAATCGACATTGCACAGCTTTTTATGTGCGATGCTTTTTGGCATGGAAAAAGGAAGGGGCAGGAGTGCTGTCACGGATGCCTACAGTCAGTATGAACCGTGGCATGCACCGTCGTTTTATGCGGGTGCACTAAAGTTTACGGTTGGACAGCAGAAGTTTTATCTGGAACGCAATTTTTATTCCAAAGAGAAAACCGATTATCTGAGGAATGAGCTGGATGGGGAGGAACTGTCGGTCGGCTTTGGGGATCTGACCATGCTTTTGGGTGGTGTCAGCAAAGACAGTTATGCCAGTACCTACGATATCACGCAGGCGGGAGCTGCCACTGGAAACCAGATGGTGAAAATCCTTGCAGAGTATCTCGCACAGGCATCGGATGGTTCCGACAGCGGCGTGACGGTTGCGGAGGCAGCTGCTTCGCTCAATGCCAGAAAGCGGGAATTGCAGCAGGAGCAGAGAAGGGCAGACGAGGAGCGGGAGGCGCGTCGTAAGGAGCTTCGATTGGAGAAGGAATTGCTTGAACAGGAATGTGAAGGGGTACGTGCGTCTATAGAAAAGTATGAAGCGCATTATGCAGACGATGAGAGTGGAATGCATGCCAAGTACCATGAGCAGACTGGCAGTACGGAAGATTGGCAGCCAGAAAAAACTGGCTATATCCTATCCTTCTTCGCAATCCTGATCGCAATAATATTATTTGGTTTCAAGGTTTACATAACGCCGGCCCTTTTCTGGACAGGTGAACTTGCAGCTCTTGCAATTGCATTATTTTCTGCAATCCGGCAGTACAAAAAGAATCAAAACGGTACAAAACTCCAAACGGCATCCATGCAGGCGGAGCAGTTAAGGAAACTGCGTGAGCAGGAAGTGATGGAAGCACAGATGCAGCAAAAGAAACGGCTGGCAGACCAGATGCTTACTGAGTGGAAAGATTCTCTGCGGGAAAAGGAAAACCGTCTTTTTAATCTGGAGGAAGAGATCACAAGGCAGAGTGTGCAGGGTGAGGCAGAGCGTCAAAGGGCGGAAGATATTCAGGCATTGGAGCTTGCGGCGCAGGAGATCACAAGGATTTCCCAAGCTTTTTATGAGGATATGCAGGATGAACTGAATGCGGAGATTTCCAGATATGTGTCCTTATTTACCGCAGGAACTTATGACAGTGTAAGGCTCGATGAGCAGGGGCAGCTGCAGATTCTGACAGAGGGAAGGGAAGTCAGACCAGAGTTATTAAGCCGTGGCACGTTGGAGCAGATTTATCTGGCGCTGCGCCTTGCGGTGGGAAATGTTGTGACGAAGGAAGAACCGCTTCCAATCTTATTGGATGAAGCGTTTGCCATGTATGATGACGATCGTCTGGCGCAGACCTTGCAGACACTTTCGACCTTACAAAACCAGATATTCCTTTTTACCTGCCAGAAACGCGAAGTGGAAATGCTAAAGAAAATGAAGCTCGATTACAACCTGATTGAGATGGAAGCGTATCATTAAAGAAAACATGAAAAAAGCCGATATCTAATTCATGACAACAGAGTGTTCGCGGAGCGTGCATTCTATTGTTTATAAAAATTTTCGGGCAATTCAAAGAAATTCGTGAGGAGTTTCATAATAATCTGCATAGAAACGTTTTTACAGGGGGAATGAGTTTATGTCAATTGCAATCAGGGCAAACCAGAGTGGAGTGGATCAGGCAGCGGCACAGAAAGCTGCTGAGAAAAAAGGACATCAGGATGTCGTAAAATCCGTCAACGCAGGAGGTTTTCTGCGTAAAAATGACACACAGAGCCAGATCGAGGCGCGCAGAAACAATGCGAAAAAACAGGCATTAAAAGTGGTCAGTGATGCATGGAAAAGTGACAATAAATCCGCTGACAGCATTGCGGATATGGAGGGGTTAAAGCAGTCCAAAGTATCCGAGATGAATGAGATTCGTGCCAAAATGAAAGATATCGAGAATACCAAAAAATCTTTGCAGGAAGAGTATGGTGTGGCAGACGGATCGCAGGAACAGAAAGATTTAGAGCTTTTGGAAAAGTACCAGAATAATATGAACGGTTCTTCCTATGACCAGTTTTCAGACGAAGAGCTCTCCAGATTGAAGGAACTGCAGAATGCACCGCTCACGGAGTACCAGAAGAAAGTTCTGAACTTAAACAGCATGAAAGGGCAGGTCAGCGTGGAGGCAGACCGCAAACAGTTTGAGGTCAATGCGCTCACTGCGTCTATTTCGGATGCCACGTTAGAGCAGTTAAAGTCCAGAGATATGGAAAAAGCATCGGATGCCGCAGATGAGATTATGGATTCTGCCAATAAAGAGATCCTCGGAATGCTTATCGAGGAAGGCAAAAACAATGCCGATGAGAAGGTCGAGGAAGAGAAAGAGAAGGCAGAGGAAGCGGCAGACAAGAAGGAAGAACAGGATAAGCAGATCGAAGAGGCACAAGAGAAGCGCAAAAATCAGGAAGAGATCATCGAGGGACAGCAGAATGCCGATCAGCTCGAACAGGATGTTTCCATGCAGAAACAGAACACGAGTAAAATGGATGAGGCACAGAAAAACATCCAGAAGATTCTCAAAGAGAAGAATCTCGTGAACGAGGATCTGAAAGGAATCGAGATCGACCTGAATTTTTAAAGGATAAATGATATCTTTGAAACTATGAAATCGTTACGACAGATCATGCATATCCATGGAGAAATCTGGAAAGATTAATGTTAGAAAAAGCAGATTTTATTAGAAAAACAATGACAGAGCCAGAAAGGAGTGCATGATGTCAAAAACAAAGAAAAAGAAAAAACACCGGCTATTCTGGCACTTTTTCCGCATACAGCTTGTACTTCTGGTACTGGTGCTCACAGCGGCTGCCTACTATTTTTACGGCGGTTATGGAAAACAGATTGAGGAATTAAAGCAGGAGGCAGTGCGGCTTGTCAGACAGTCGGATGTGGATACTTTTAAGGCAAATCAGACCAGCATTGTCTATGCATCGGATGGAAGCGTGATCTCCACCCTGAAAGGGGAAAAAGATTCCTATTACGTTTCCATTGAGGAGATGCCGGTGGATGCAGTGACTGCCATTGTCAGTATCGAAGATAAAAAGTTTTTCAGGCATCATGGAATTGATTACCGTGCATTGCTCCGTGCAGTAAAGGCGATGGTACAAAATGGTGAAGTGAAGCAGGGTGGAAGTACGATCACCATGCAGCTGGCCCGGAATATTTTTCTGTCACAGGAAAAGACGTGGCAGCGAAAAGTGGAAGAGATGTATATTGCAACGGAACTCGAAAACAAATATTCCAAGGATCAGATTTTGGAGTTCTATTTAAATAATATTTATTTTGGAAACGGATATTACGGGATCCAGTCTGCGGCGAGAGGATATTTCGACCGTGATGTGGAAAGTCTTTCTCTGTCCCAGATTGCTTTTTTGTGTGCAATTCCGAATAACCCGACGCTCTATGATCCGGTGACAAACAAAGACAACACCGTTTCCCGACGTGACCGTATTTTGAAAAATATGCTTGATGACGGCAAAATCTCACAGATGGATTACGCGCAGGCGGTTGCGGAGCAGATCACATTGAACCGTCCACAGGCACTTGCAAAAAATGATTACGTTGAGACATACACCTACTACTGTGCGACAAGGGCGCTGATGGAGCAGCAGGGGTTTGTTTTCCATGAGGATTTTAAGACAGATGAGGAGCAGCAGGCATATGAGGACACTTACAATGCTCTCTATAGTGAATGCCAGAAAAAACTTTATACCGGCGGATACCGCATTTACACATCCATTGACCTGTCAATGCAGGACGGATTGCAGCAGTCGGTGAATGATACGCTTTCCGGTTATACCGGGGTAAATGACGAGGGTGTCTATGAACTGCAGGCGTCTGCGGTCTGTATTGATAATGACAACGGATATGTGCGTGCGATCGTGGGCGGGCGAAGTCAGGAATTTCCGGGTTATACCTTAAACCGTGCCTATCAGAGTTTCAGGCAGCCGGGTAGTGCGATAAAACCGCTGACCGTGTATACGCCAAGTTTTGAGCAGAACTATACGCCGGATTCGATTGTGACCGATGAGCCGATTGAGGATGGACCAAGGAATGCCAACGGCACATATCTCGGAGAGATTACGGTCCGCACTGCGGTGGAAAAATCCGTCAATACGATCGCATGGAAGTTATATGACCAACTCACGCCGGATAAAGGATTGTCTTATCTTAAGGCGATGAATTTTTCCAGGATCAGTCCGTCTGATTACAGGCTTGCAACGGCACTGGGCGGTTTCACGAACGGTGTCTCTGCGTTAGAGATGGCATCCGGTTTTGCAACGATCGAGAATGACGGATATTACCGCACACCAACCTGTATCGTGAAGATCGAGGATGGAAACGGAACAGTTTTATATAATTCGGGGCAGAACCCGGTTTTGATCTATAAGAAAAATGCGGCGCGCATGATGACGGATGTTTTAAAAGGCGTCATCACAAACGGAACCGGAAAAGGACTTGACCTTGGAGATATGCCGTGTGCGGGAAAGACAGGAACGACAAACGATCAGAAAGACGGATGGTTTGTCGGCTATACGAGATATTATACTACAAGTGTCTGGGTAGGCTATGACATGCCAAAAAAATTGCAGGGATTAATGGGAAACACTTATCCGGGAAAAATATGGCAGTCATTTATGAGCAAGGCGCATGAGGGACTGGAGCCGCTCGAATTTCTGCCGTATGCAAGAATTTCGGATGATCTGCTCCAGCAGCAGGAGAGCGGGATTGGGCAGCCTGAAGATAATCCGGCGGAGGAAATAAGGATGTAAAAATAAAGCAAAATATGCCATAGAATACAATTGACAGATAAAAATGGAAACGTTATCATAAAGATAATGCAAGCGAAACTATGGTGGGTACATAGACGCAGAAAATATAGGGAAATCAGGGAGAAAAATCATGAAGAAATACGCATTTGGAGTTGATATCGGGGGTACAACCTGTAAGATCGGATTTTTTGACACAAACGGAACACTATTAGACAAATGGGAAATTAAGACCAATACAGAAAATAATGGTGAGTCGATCCTTTCCGATGTCGCAAAGGCAGTGGACAACAAGCTGGCACAGGAAGCAATCAGCAAGGATGATGTGCAGGGAATCGGAATCGGAGTTCCGGGACCGGTTGACAGCCAGGGCGTGGTACACCGCTGTGTAAATCTTGGCTGGGGCGTGGTAAACGTTGCAGAAGAGTTAGGCAACCTTACCGGATTAAAAATCAAAGTCGGAAATGATGCAAACGTTGCAGCTTTAGGTGAAATGTGGCAGGGTGGAGCAAAGGGCTCTAAGGATGTCATTATGGTAACACTTGGAACTGGTGTCGGCGGTGGAATCATCGTAGACGGAAAGGTAGTTGCAGGATTTAACGGAGCCGGCGGAGAGATCGGACATATCACCGTGAACAATGATGAGATCGAAGCTTGTAACTGTGGACAGTATGGATGTTTAGAGCAGTATACTTCCGCGACAGGAATCGTTCGTCTCGCAAAGAGAAAACTTGCAAAATCTACCGAGGAGACAAGCATTCGTGAAATTCCAAACCTGACTGCAAAAGATGTCTTTGACGCAGCAAAAGCAGGAGATGCAATTGCAATCGGACTGGTAGATGAAGTATGTGAAATTTTAGGCTCCACCCTTTCTAATATTGCATGTGTGGTAAACCCGGAGATTATCGTGATCGGTGGAGGAGTTTCCAAAGCAGGCGATATCTTATTGGATAACATCAAAAAACACTTTGTTGAGACATCATTCATGGCATGCCGTGAAACAAAGTTTGCATTGGCAGGACTTGGCAATGATGCCGGTATGTACGGATGTGTAGAGATGTTGCTGGATTAATAAAATGAGTAGTAAATATGTTGCCTGCCTTGGAAAAGGCGGGCAGAGAGATATGGCAGAGTCATTTGCCAGACGGGCAGGCGTCACACTTTTAGATAAGCCGGGAGAGGAACTGACAGTTCTTTTTGATGCAAAAGGAGTTTCCCTCATTGGATATGGTTTAAGCTATCAGGGCGATTTTGAGGGTATGCTGCACAGAGTGAGTGACGGCAGACTTGCGCATGAAATGCTGGTGCGCGCAGCTAAAACAACGCAGACAAATGTAAAGGGAATTGATGCGACTGCCGGTATGGGGGAGGATGCTTTCCTGCTTGCTGCCTGTGGGTATGAGATGACGTTATATGAACAGAACCCGGTTGTGGCAGTTCTGTTAAAAGATGCGCTCCGCAGAGCAAAGAAACACCCAAAGTTGAAAGATATTGCTGCCAGAATGCAGCTTGTGGAGAACAACAGCGTAGACGAGTTAAAAAGCCGTGTGGATGACATCGATCTGATCTATCTTGATCCGATGTTTCCAGGCAGACAAAAATCGGGACTGATCAATAAAAAGCTGCAATTGATCCAGAAACTTGAACCACCGTGTTCGGATGAGGTCGAATTGTTTGAGGCGGCGATTCAGGCAAAGCCTTCCAAGATCATTGTAAAACGCCCGCTGAAAAGCCCGTTTCTTGCTGGGAAAAAGCCAACCTATGAATTAAAAGGAAAAGCAATACGGTATGACTGCTATGCATTGTAAACCAGAGTTTAACGGACGTAGTGTCGCAGATTCTGTGGTGCTTTTATAGGTTGTGAAGGGCAGATATAAGCGTCCTCTCGCAAGTCGTGATTTTATAGGTTTATGAAA
>OLOG01001945.1_pt1 | contig 10832 bp, 10 predicted proteins | sample 1672351 | NCBI WGS metagenome assembly OLOG01 (sample SAMEA3136674, study PRJEB25190) | human gut metagenome | biome: human gut; feature: human-associated habitat; material: faeces | place: Austria | collected 2013 | reverse complement strand
TATCTTTGAGCAGACAAAGCTTCAGTGCTGGACTCTGAAGCCTGCGATTTTTTGAGAAAAGAGTTGTTTATCATGCAAAAACAGCAGATTACGATCGCCGATGTGATGCAGGCATACAAGCGTATCCGCGGTGTTGTCAAAAAGACGCCCCTTATCCGCTGCGAAAAGCTGGAGGAGCTGTTTCACGGCGCAGAGGTCTATCTGAAACTGGAAAATCTCCAGTATACCGGTTCTTTCAAGGTGCGGGGTGTGGCCAACAAGATGCTGTCCCTGTCCAAGGAGGAACTGAGCCGGGGCGTGACTGCCGCCTCCAGCGGCAACCATGCGCAGGCAGTGAGCTATATGGCGGACAAGCTGGGCGTTCATGCCACAATCGTTATGCCGGAGAATGCACCGGCAACAAAGGTCGCCGGTGCAAGAGGCTATGGGGCGGAGGTTGTGCTGTGCGGCTTTACCGGCGAGGATCGTGACCGCAAGTGCGAGGAACTGATCCAGAAGTACGGTTACTGCCTTGTTCACTCACATATGGATCCCTATGTGATCACCGGCCACGGAACAACGGCCTATGAGGCATGGGAGCAGATGGGAGGAGCAATGACTGATCTCATTCTGCCCTGCGGTGCGGGCAGCCTGACCAGCGGTGCGGCCTTTGCCATGCACCAGCTCGACCCGTCCGTCCATGTGGTGGCCGTGGAACCTGCGGCAGTACCGCGCTTTACGGAGAGCATCAAGGCGGGTAAGCCGGTGACCGTTGAAATGGGTCAGACGATCGCAGACGGCCTGCGTGTCAGCAAGGCGGAGCAGATCAATTATGAGTTGATCCGTGACAATGTGGATCAGCTGCTGACGATTGGAGAAGCGCCGATCCGTCAGGCGGTCAAGGAAATGGCACTGCGGGCCAAGGTCTGCGCGGAGCCGTCGGCATGTGTAGGCATTGCGGCGGCGCTGGACGGCCAGATCGATACCAGCCGCGGAAAAAAGCTGTGCTTTGTGATTTCCGGCGGCAATCTGGACGCGGCGCTCCTGTCGCAGATCCTGACGGAATAACAGTATGTCCCGGTAGAAAAGGTGGTGAACGCAATGGTAAAGGGAAATTCGATTACGGAGCAGATCCTGACGCAGCTGCGCAGTGACATTGTGAACTGCTATTATGATGCCCACGCGCTCATTACGGAAGGCGAGGTATCTGAGCGGTTTCAGGTCAGTAAAACGCCGGCGCGAGAGGCGCTGAACTATCTTTGCCAGGAGGGTCTTGTGGAAAAGCTGCCCCATCGGGGTTATCTGGTAAAGGGCTTTTCCATGCGCGATCTGGAGAACCTGTTCCAGTTCCGCTGCATCCTGGAAACTGCTGCAGTGGAGCTGGCCATTGGTCAGGCCACCGATGCGGAAATCGAAGAGGTGCGGCGTTTAGCCCAGAAGCGGGTGCCGCCTAGTGAGAGCGAACCGTATTTACAGTATAACCAGTTGAATTATGACTTTCATATGGCGCTGGCAAAACTGAGTCGGAACCCGATCCTGACCGCCACACTGAACAATGTGCTCAACCAGCTGCGCCGGGCACTGACGCTGGATTGGAAGTGTGCAGATGTCAATGCGCTGTTGCAAGGGCACTGTACACTGATTGATGCCGTTGAAAGACGGGACAGAGAGCTGTGCCGTAAATTAGTGGAGCGGGAGTGCACCTGCGCGGAGACCCGTATTTTCGGACGGGAACTGCCCGAAGAGCAGTCCGTCTGATCAGACACAACAGAATCCCCCCTGACGCAAAAGCAATGCGCAGCGTCAGGGGGGATTCCGGTTTTGCAATTGATTGGTTTGCTTCGGCGGCGATGCGCACGCCGTCTGTCTGTTCCGGTATATATATTCTGCGGACAGTCGGTCATCCTGTTTCAGCTGCGCCCGGTTCAGGTTGCGCAAACGCCATGTCACTGTTGCAGGTCTGTGTGCAGTCATGCTATAATTCATACATTCATTATCCGTTTACATTATATATATTATGAAGGTGATTGAATGAAGCTGAGCAGCATTGCGGCAGAGCTGCGCCGCCGCTGGCCGGACTGCGTGATGCGACTGGAAAGTCCGGAATGCGATCTGAACGGCATTACGCTGGGAAATGGCAGTTCCGAACGGACAGGAATGCTTCATGTCTACCTGAGCGCCTCGGCGGAGATCGCCGCCGGTTGTGCTGCCGGTGAGTGCTGCCTCTGTCTTGTGGACTGTAATGCAGCCAACCTCATTCTGGCCCCGGATGAGCAGACATTGGAACAGATGGTCAATTTGATCGAGTCCCTGTTTGCCAGGCTACAGGAACTGAGCCGCCTTTATCAGACTACGCTGACCCGGCGCTTGAATTTGCAGAGTATTGTCCGTCAGGCTACGGACATTCTGGACAACCCCATACTGGTGGCTGACCCAAACAATGAGATCGTCGCCATGTCCGAGGTGGATTGGGATGATTCGGCATGGCAGCGGTTCCGGGAGCAGAGATGCCTGCCCTATCACCCGGATATGGCACAGGCTTATGCGGGATTCGTGGAGCAGGTGGGCCGCGGTGAGCTGGTGGAGCTGGTAGACGGCCTGCACAAAAAGGGTTACTTCATCCGGGGGGCAGTAGTGGATGGCCTGAACCTGATCGGTCAGCTCCATGTCTTTTCGTGGAAACACGAGTTTACGGAAATTGATATAGAGCTTGTGTCCATGCTGTGCGGCATTCTGGCCGCAGAGATCGTGCGCAGTGCCGGAAGCGGCAGCGCGATCCGCTCCGGCAGCGATTACTTTATTTCCGACCTGATCCGGGGCAACCTGCGCAATCCGGAACTGGTGGAGGCCAGGCTGGCCTATCTGAACTGGAATCTGCGCCAATATAAATACCTGCTGCTGGTGCAGTGGGAGCAGGAGGATCGGAATATCGACTTCCGGGACGCCTGTATGGCAGCGCTCAACTCTATTTTTCCGGACGGGCGCTGTGTGCTGGACGGTGTCAATATGGTGGTGCTCTTCAGTACGGATGCCAAGCTGACGGTCAGCAGCCTGCCTGTGGATCTGATCCATGCCTACCTGAGCAAGACCGGGCTGGTGGCGGTGCTCTCCATGCCGTTTACCGATTTGTGGGAGGCTGCCTACTATTACGATCAGGCCTGCGACATTCTGAGCCTGAACCAGCGGCTGGGGCGGGAGGATCAGTTCCTGCTGGCGGAAGCGAGCGCCTTTGAGCTGCTGCTTCAGGAAGCGTCAAAAAAATACCATCTTATCGACTACTGCCACCCGCTGGTGCGCAGCCTGATGGAGTATGACCAGCGGGAGGGGAAGGACTATCTCACGACGCTGCGTGCCTTTGCGATTGCCGGCATGAACTACACCAAGGCGGCGGAGCTGCTGCATATGCACAGAAACTCCGTCATTTACCGCATGAAGCAGATCGAAGAGATCCTTGATTTTGATTTTTCCTCCATGGAATTCGGGTTTCATATTGACCTGTCCTTTCGTATTCTGGATTATATGGAGTCGATCGAGAGCCATCGATGGAGCAGAAAAGAGAACTGCGGCGGCGAACGATTTTAGGAAAATTGATAAACGAAAAGGAAATGCAGACTGATTTTCACACCATTTTGTGCGAAAATCAGTCCATTTTTCTTAAAAGATGAAAGAACAATATCTTTTGTAAGACAAATGAAATACAGCCGCAGCAGCGGACGCCTTGCTCCGGAACGGAGATAACTCTATTTTTGTAGGAACCCTACAAAAATGAAATGCTGATTTGTAGCCGTGCGCCTTGCCGCTGACGAGCGCAGTTGGTATACTACACAAAAAGCAAGAGAGATTGAATGCGTTTGTTGATGATTCTCCTAGTTTTTTGCGTCGTTGCAGCGCATTGTTATTGTGTATTTTTTGTCTAATACCAGTCTAATACCAGCAGAAGGGGAGCGTTACCATGCCAGACGAGGTCATTCTGGAAGTCCGACACCTGCGCACGAGTTTCCTTCAGGGTGGCTCGGAGATGCGCGCAGTGGACGATATGTCCTATACGGTCAAAAAGGGTGAGTGTGTTGCCATCATTGGTGAATCCGGCTCCGGAAAGTCGGTCAGTGCCCTGTCGGTGCTGCGCCTGATCCCGTATCCGCCCGGAGTCATCAAGGGCGGCGAGGTGATCTTCAAGGGCCGGGATCTGATGAAGCTGAGCAATGCCGAAATGGAGGAGATCCGTGGCAATGAGATCAGCATGATCTTTCAGGAGCCGTCCACGGCGTTAAACCCGGTCATTCCTATCGGGAAGCAGATCGAGGAAAACATTCTGATCCACACTGACCTGAGCAGGAAGGAGGCGGAGCAGCGCACCATTGATCTGCTGGCCCGCCTGGATATTCCGAGCCCGGAGACCAGGCTGAAGGATTTTCCAGTTCTCCGGCGGTATGCAGCAGCGTGCCATGATCGCTATGGCCATGAGCTGCAAGCCGGATCTGCTCATCGCCGATGAGCCCACTACGGCACTGGATGTGACGGTTCAGGCTCAGGTGCTGGAACAGCTAAACTCCCTTCGGGCGGAATTCGGCACATCACTTATGATTATTACCCATAATCTAGGCATTGTGGCCCGGTATGCGGACAGCGTAAAGATCGTCTACGGCGGCAAGATCGTGGAGGAGGGCAGCGTGGAGCAAATCTTTGAGGATCCGTACCACCCCTATACCATCGGGCTTATCAGCGCTGTGCCCCGGCTGGATCTGCCCCGCAGCCACGGCCTGCACACCATTGAGGGCGAACCGCCGGATATGTCCAAGATCCCGCCGAGATCCTGTGCGTTTGCTCAGCGGTGCAGCTACTGTACGGAGGAGTGCCGGACGCATCGTCCCCCGCTGAAGCAGCTGGGAGAGGGACATGCCTGTGCCTGCTTCCATATGGATGAGGCGCACAGAGGTGCAGAGGAGGTGCTCCAGGCATGATCAAAACGAAGAACCCGTTCTCCACTCGGCTGACCAATATCATGACGGTGCGCGACCTGAAAATGCACTTTCCGGTCACCAAGGGGCTGCTGAAGCATCCGGTGGGCGCCGTCAAGGCAGTGGACGGCGTCAGCTTTGATATCAAGAGAGGACAGACGCTGGGTCTGGTGGGAGAGTCCGGCTCCGGTAAGTCCACCATCGGCAACTGCCTGATCCACCGCATTCAGCCCACCTCGGGCGACATCGTCTTTGAGGGGACAAACCTGAAGAACATCGATAAAAAGACCATGCGTCTCATGCGACGGACGGTGCAGATGATCACGCAGGATCCCTTTGCCTCGCTGGATCCCCGGTTCACAGTGGGGGAGTGCATTGCGGAGGGTCTGCGCATCCACCATCTGATCGACGGCAAAAAGGCCATCAGTGAGCGGGTGCGTGAGATGCTGGATATGGTCGGCCTGCGGCCGGAGGTGGCAGACCGCTATCCGCATGAGTTTTCCGGCGGTCAGCGTCAGCGCATTTCCATTGCCCGCTCACTGGCGCTTCAGCCTTCGTTCATCGTCTGCGACGAGATCGTCTCCGCGCTGGATGTTTCCATTCAGGCGCAGATCGTCAACCTGATGATGAAGCTGCAGCAGGATCTGGGACTTACTTATGTATTTATCGGCCATGACCTCTCGGTGGTGCGTTATATCAGTCAGAATGTGGCGGTGCTCTACCTGGGCAAGATCATGGAGCTGACATCCTCGGACGAGCTGTATGACCACCCACTGCATCCTTATACGCAAGCGCTGATCTCCGCGGCTCCGATCCCGAACCCGAAGGTGGACCGTGCCAGAGAGCGCATCCTGCTCAAGGGCGAGATCCCTTCTCCGTTGAATCCGCCCAAGGGCTGCAACTTTTGCACCCGGTGTCCCTATGCTACCGACCTGTGCCGGGAGGTGGAGCCGGAATTTGTTGACGTGGGCAATGACCACTGGGTTGCCTGCCACCGTGTGAGCGGAAAGTGAGGAGGAGCATATGGGCAAATATACGGTAAAGCGGATCCTCTTGCTGATCCCTACGATTTTCCTCGTCTGTCTCATTGTGTTCGCACTGATGCGCTGTGTTCCGGGCGACGCGGTGGATGCCATCGTCACCCGCATGACGCAGGCCGGACAGCCGGTGGACGCCGAGGCGGTGCGCGCCAAGCTGGGCATGGATAAACCCGCCTATGTTCAGTTCTTTGTGTGGCTGGGCCAGGTTCTGCGGGGCGATCTGGGCGACTCCTTCTTCCAGTTCCGCTCAGTGGGCGATATTCTGGCCACTCAGATCCCGGTGTCGCTGGAACTGGGCATCATCAGTCTGGTGCTGTCCAATCTGATCTCCATTCCCATCGGCCTGTTCTGCGCGGCAAAGCAGGACTCCATTTCGGATTATACCATTCGTATCATCGCTGTGATCCTGATGAGCATCCCGATGTTCTGGCTGGCAACGCTGGTGCTGTTCTATCCGGCGCAGTGGTGGGGCTACGCGCCGCCGACGGTCTACGTCAGCTTCTTTGACGACCCCATCCAGAACCTGAAAATGTTTTTGGTGCCCGGCATTCTGGGCGCGTTGGCACAGGCCGGTATGCAGCTGCGGCTGGTGCGCACGCAGGTGCTGGATACGCTGCGGCAGGATTATGTGCGCACGGCCTACGCCAAGGGTGTCAAGCAGCGCACGGTGCTGTTCCACCACGCCTTCCGCAATGCTATGATCCCGGTCATCACCATTATCGGCGGTTCCTTCGGCGCCATGGTGGGCGGAAATATGATCCTTGAGAACCTGTTCAACATTCCCGGCATCGGCAGCCAGATGGTCACTGCGCTGGGTCAGCGGGATTATCCGGTGGTGCAGGGCTGCGTGCTGATCATGTCCATTTTCGTCATGGTGATCAACCTGCTCGTCGATCTGTGCTACAAATGGATCGACCCCCGGGTCAAGCTGGATTAAGGGGGCAAAAAGATGCAATTGATCAAAGATCTCTTTAAGAAAAAGACCATCGGCGGCATCTGTCTGGTCGTTCTGATCCTGTTTCTGCTGGTCGCTGTTTTTGCCGATGTGATCGCACCCACCCCGCTGGGTAAGACGGGTCTGCCCAAGGATGTGCGCGCCATGCTGATCGCACCCTTCACCGACTGGACCCATCCGCTGGGTACAGATAAGATGGGACAGGATCTGCTGAGCTATATGATCTATGGCGCCCGTACCTCGGTGATCCTGTGCGTATGCTGCACCATTCTCTCCACGCTGGTCTCTCTGGTCATCGGCGTGCTGTCCGCCGTTATCGGCGGCTGGTTTGACCTGATCGTTCAGCGTATTGTGGACGCCTTTGGCTGCATTCCCCAGATGCTTCTGCTTCTGCTGATGATGAGCCTGATGGGAAACGGCATCCCGCAGATGATTGTGGCACTGGCGGTGCCGTCGGGCATCGGCGGCTCCCGCATGGTACGCTCTTCGGCGCTGGCCGTCAAGGATTCTGGTTACTGCGATAACTCTGACCTGCTGGGCGGCGGCGTGCTCTGGAAATCCGTCAAGCATGTGGTACCCAACATCATGCCGCTCATCATCATCTCCGCGGCCGGCTCTCTGGGCGGCGTGGTTATGATGGAGGCATCCATGAACTTCCTCGGCTACGGCGTTGCCCCTGGTACGCCGTCCTGGGGCGCACTTATTACCGGGCAGGGCCGCGATATGCTGTTCACCGCTCCGTGGCTGTGCATCATTCCCGGAATTGCCATCGCTCTGCTGACCTTCTGCTCCTCCATGTTCGGCGACGCGATCCGCGATCTGCTGGATCCCCGCCTGAAGGGCGGCGTCGGCAGCTACAACAGCAAGAAGCTGAAAAAGGTGCTGGCTGCGCTGGAGCATGAGGACGAATTTGAAGAGGATATGAGCGACATCGCGTGAGAACACGGTTCAAATCGGTCTGTACCGGGGGAACACCCGGAGAGATAAAGATGAATAGGAGGAAAAAGAATGAAAAAGCTGATCGCATTGCTGCTGGCACTGACCATGGTGTTCGCCTTGGCCTCCTGCGGCGGCAGCGGCGCGGGCAACAGCTCCGCACCGGCATCCACTCCCGCGTCCAGTGGCTCTGAGGGCGACAAGAGCGCCGCTCCGCTGGAGACCACCGGCACCGAGCCCCAGTACGGCGGCGAGGTCACGCTCTACTACCCCAAGTTCTACAACTATTTCGATCCCGCCATGATGGACGAGTACCAGTTCTCCTTCTGGTATGAGACCCTCTGGGTGATGGACTGGGGCCTGAATGACGCCGACACCTATGCCTTTGATGCAGGTGCCATTCCGCTGGAGTATATGGCCGGCCAGCTGGCCGACAGCTGGGAGTTCGATCAGAATGCCGGTACTCTGACGGTGAAGCTGCGCGACGGTGTCTGCTTCCAGGACGGCGAGCCCTATAATGGCCGCGCTTTGACTGCCGACGATGTCGTCTGGTCTTACAGCCGCCTGTTGGGCATCAACGGCATCGCCAAGGTGGAGACCGAGTTCGACTGGGCCAATGCACTGACCATGCTGGCCGGTGTGGAGGCTGTTGATGACAGCACTGTGGTATTCACCTTCGCCGACGGCATGGCTACCGATATCCAGCTGCAGGCGCTGATGAATGCCAAGGTCAATATTGGTGGCGCAGAGTGGGATTCCTGCCCCCAGACCTGGGAGTATGCAAAGGGCACCGGCCCCTATGTCCTGTCTGAGTATGTTCAGGACAACTCCATGACCTTTGTGAAGAACGAGAAGTATTACGGCCACGACGAGCGCTATCCCGACAACCAGCTGCCCTACATTGACAAGATCACGCTGGTCTACATTGCCGATTCCGCCAACGTTCTGGCGCAGGCCATGGCCAAGTCTCTGGACTGGTTCGGTGAAAACGGAAAGAGCGTGCTGTCCGGCGACCAGCTGGCTCAGCTGTCCTCTGCCAACGTGGGTAATCTCTACGGCTACACCACTGGCTCTCCTTCTGCCATTGCACTGAAGGTCGGTCAGGAGCCCTTCTCCGATCTGCGCGTCCGCCAGGCGATGCAGTATGCCATTGATCTTGAGGCCGCAAATATCTTCCTCGGCAACGACGGTGATGTGGTGGTTCCCGGCCTGTGGAACCCGAGCCTGACCTGGTCTACCGTCGAGGATTGGCCCACAGATCTGTCCGAGCAGTTTACCTACAACCCCGACAAGGCCAAGGAACTGCTGAAGGAAGCCGGTTATGAAAACGGCTTTGAGTTCGAGATCGAGCTGGATCCCACCGCAAATCTGGACCTGTATCAGCTGGCTGCCAGCTACCTCGAGGAGGTCGGCATCACCATGAAGATCAGCGTTGCCTCTGAGATGATGGAGGCCGTCCAGCACTCTCAGGATTACAGCGATCCCCGCCAGTCCGCCGGTTTTGGCGGCGGCTTCGGCGAGTATATGCTGGCCTTCATGATGACCGGCGACGGCGCCATGCCCAACGCCTTCGGCCATACCGATCAGGATTATCTGAACAAGCTGAACGCCATGGGTGCTGCTTCTACCACCGAGGAGCAGGCCAAGCTGGCCAAAGAGCTGGATCAGATGTTCCCCGCCGCTCACTGGGCTATTCTGGTGGATGGCATCCAGCCTGCCTACGACTATATGTCCAACCGTATCGGCGGCTACACCGGCGAGAAGGTCTACTATAAGGACAATATGCGCACCATCTGGAGCCGCCTGTGGGTGGAAGAGTAACTCACTGAACAAAGCGTTCATTTTGGACGCAAACCTCTGCGGAGGACGGCCCGGCCGTCCTCCGCAGAACAAAAAGAGCGATCATACTCGTTCTGCATAAGATCATGATCGGTTTCAGACTCTCATGCTTTTATGCAGGGTCAGTATCAACTCAAGGAGGTAAAACATTATGGCTTTGAAATATGAGGCGCTGCTGTCGCCCATCCGCATCCGCAACACCATTCTGCGCAACCGGATGCTGTCCACTGCGTCTACGCCGCATTTCCTACAGGGAACGGAGAAGGCACCGGGGGAGAAGGTCATCACGCACTTCGCCAACCGGGCCAGAAACGGCGCTGCAGCCATTGCAATCAATCACTTTCATCAGGACAATATTCCGTTTCCCGGCCGGGCCATTGACAATCCTCCGGGTCACTTCAACCTCTTTGATTTGAATGATTACAGCGCACAGAACTATATCTGCCAGCTGCTGGATGCCATCCACTTTTATGGCGCGAAGGCCACAGGCTACCTGATGGCCGATCCAGGCTGGATGTACCCTGATGGCAAAATGCCTCCCATGCCGGACGGCGGTATGGCGCTGCCTCCTATGCCGGGTATGGGGCCGAAGGAGCCAGAGTGTACCGAGACAGACCGGGCGCGCAGCGCGGAGGATGACAATCCGCCGATGGATCCCATCTCCAGCTATACCAAGGAAATGATGGCCAATTACTGCCGGAACGTGGCGCGGGAGGCCTCGGATTTGAAGCGGCTTGGCTTTGACATTATCTCCATGCACTGCTGTTACCGCCATTCTCCCCATGGTCGGTTCCTCTCGCCTCTGACAAACGACCGCACCGACGAGTACGGCCCTCAGAGCGTAGAGAGCCGCAGCAAATTTATGCTGGAGATCTATCAGGCCATCCGGGACGCGGTGGGCCCCAATACGCCGCTGGAAATCGTCTACTCCGTGGATGAGGACAGCGTGGGCGGCTATACCGTGGAGGACACCATCGAGTTCTGCAAACTGGCGGACGGCCTGATCGACATCATCCATCTGCGCTCCGGTGAGATGGATCCCCAGCATCCGCTGGGCTTTACCTCCACCGAGGAGATGCCCACCCCCTATCTGGAAAATATGGGCCGGGTGACCAAGGCGGTGCA
>OLOG01001940.1_pt1 | contig 10849 bp, 11 predicted proteins | sample 1672351 | NCBI WGS metagenome assembly OLOG01 (sample SAMEA3136674, study PRJEB25190) | human gut metagenome | biome: human gut; feature: human-associated habitat; material: faeces | place: Austria | collected 2013 | reverse complement strand
CTTAGAGTTTTAGAGGGTTCCGAGGTTTTTTTCCGGGGTCTGCAACACCTCTATCCCCGGTTCAAATCCGGGTGGCACCTCTTAGAAAGCCCTGGAAAGATGAATTTCCAGGGCTTATTTTTCCTATAAAAATGTACTTGCTGAAGACAGACTTCTGGAAGATCGGACAGCATCCTTTCCTGATGCTGTCCGACAGATCAGGAATTTTTTTCCGTAAGCAGGATTCGTTTACGATTATAAACCAGATGAAGATACATGGCATCCTGAGCACGCAAAGCATCATGCTCTGCAATGGCAGCTGCGATTTCGCGATGTGTTTCAATTGTCTCTTCGTGTAGAGCACCACTGGTTGATTCGACAAATAATGGAATAGAGCTGTTAATTACGGGAATCAGCCGCGGAACAACAACATTTTTGCTGCTCAGCGCGATCGCTGTATGAAATTCAATGTCTTTTTGGGTATGATCCACATGTTTTTTTAATAATGCTTCAACATCATCACAAAGTGTGGTGATTTTTTTTATATCTTTTTTATTGGCGCGGGTGGCAGCCATTGCTGCAATAGAGGGTTCAAGCAGAAAACGGACTTCAAGAAGGTCATGGATCAGCTTCTGCTTGTTGCCGATAAAGGTTAATCCCAGCGGATCCTCCACCATTCCCGGAGATGATGCGATATAGGTTCCGGATCCCTGACGGATCGTCACGATATTTCTGGAAGCAAGAAGCTTCATTGCCTCGCGGACAGAGCTTCTTCCGGCATTCAGACGTTCGGACAGAACCGTTTCATTAGGCAGCTTGTCTCCAGGCTGCAGATTTTCCTTTAAAATAAATGCGATGATGTCTTCCGATAATTTTTGCGGAAGACTTTTTTCTTCTGATGACGAAATCATCATATGAGTTTCTCCATTTCTATTCGTTATTTCTTTTTATATTTTCCTTATATCTATAATAATTCCTTTAAACTATAATGTCAAAACGACAAAATGCACAAAAAATAAGACGATAATTTAGATAAAATTACAGTATTGCGTTTTTGCAAGAATGAATATATTATAAATACATCAGATGAATTGAAACGAAAATAAAGAAAATCAGTACAATTCAAAAGAAAAAACAACAGAAAGGTCAGATGTATTTAACGAAAAGTAAAACATCGGATGAATTAAGGAGGCAAAAACAGAAAGATGGAAGTGACCTTTCGTACAGAAGCTGCCATTCGAAAGTAATTGATTCTGAACATTTACAGAAAAATATTCATTTATCCATAAAAAATCATAAAGCCATACGTATATCTATTGTCACAACGATGTACGAGTCCTGAGATGAATCAAGAAGGACAATAATTTTTTGGGAAGCAAAAAGACAGCAGATATGCAGGAGGTTTATATTGATGAAGAAATTAACGGGTATTTTGATGGCGGTATGTCTGACAGCAGCATTAATTGCAGGATGCGGACAGAAAGCAGGAAGAGAGAACACGCAGACCACTGACAACCAGTCAGCAGCGCAGACAGAGAGTCAGACAGCGGGCAATCAAAGGGAAACAGGTGATTTAAGCGGTGATGAAGTCTCAGCGGCGCAGCATTGTATTTTGCTGGCAGGGAAGAACGGCACATGGCTTCTGGCAGACAGATACAACGGAACGGTGTTTACGACATCTATTCCAAATGATCTGAAGGATAATGACGGCAAAAAAATCACATCTGAAATTTTAAAAGCCGGAGATTATGTGGATGTTTATGGAGACGGCATTATGCTGGAGAGCTACCCGGGGCAGTATCCGGGAGTCAGCAAGATGGTCGTTACCGGTGAGGGTACGGCGGATGAAGTGAAGCAGTACCAGGATGTCATTGATATGGTTTTTGCTGAACCGGATACAAGTACAGTTCCGACAGTGGGTGTTGTCTACAGCTCATCTCTTGGTCAGACCATGTCATTGATGAGCGGGCCGGGCAACTCTACATGGACAGCGCCTTCAGGCGATTCTGAAACGGACAGTTCAGAAGATAACACAGTGACAGCATGCGGTTCAGCAGTGATGCAGTGGGAAAATCTGGAGAAAATGTCCATGGATGCAGGTAAGACGGACTTTACCATCAGCTGTGATCTGACACCGACAAAGGTGACTGTGCGCCGTTGGAATTCAGATAAATATCCGGCTTCCGTGGATGATGATTTGGATGCATTGGCAGAAGAAGTCAATGTAGAAAAGAGTGCTGACGGAGAGTTTGTTGTCAGAGATGTGGAGCCGGGATATGTGTATGAAGTCACCGTCAGCTGGGAATACGGAGATGCACAGTATGGGTTTATGACTTCAGAGATTGATTTATAAGGCAGGATTTTAACAAAATTCAAAAATATGATAAAATGGGGTTGACATTGCTCTATATCAGCGTTATAATAGGTAACGACTTATGAAACAATAAGTCTTAACAGAATATCGCGGGGTAGAGCAACCCGGTAGCTCGTCGGGCTCATAACCCGAAGGTCGTTGGTTCAAATCCGGCCCCCGCAACTCAAAGACTTGATGAATATCAAGTCTTTTTTTGTGTAATTAGGAAATTCCGTTGGAATTTCCTATTACATATTGTTCTTAGATTTTGGATGCAGATGTTTTATTGTAGGAGTACAGAATGGAGAGAGAGATTAAGCTTGTAGCATTGGATTTGGATGGTACCACATTTAATTCAGAGAAGGTCATAACAGAGAGAACAAGGGAAGCGATTGCGGCAGCAATTAAAAAGGGTGTAATTGTCATGCCTGCCACCGGACGGCAAAAGACCGGTTTGCCGGAGAGCTTTACTTCAATTCCAGGGGTGCGTTATGCACTGACTTCCAATGGTGGAGCGGTTGTTGATTTGTGGGAGGACAGTATTATCTATGCGAATTTTATACCTTATAAAACGGCATGCAGAGTCATTGATCATTTAATTCAGATAGATGCGCTGATTGAGTTTTATCATGATGGAAAGTCCTATGCTGACAGAAAAAGTTATAACAGAGCACTTCATGTTTATAAAAACTTCCCGGATTGGTTCAAGGAGTATATTAAAGTTTCCAGAATACCGGTGGATGATTTGCGAGAACGGGTTTATTCGGGAAAGTTTAATATAGAGAAAATGCTGGCCTCTTTTGATGATATGATCTTGAGACAGCAATTGTTTGATGAAATGCATAATGACCCGGAGCTCAGTGTGGTATTCGGCAATAGTTTTAATGTGGAAATCACTGCTGCGACAGCCAATAAAGGTCATAGTCTGCTGAAATTGGCCGGGAAACTTGAAATTATGCCGGAACAGATCATGGTTTGTGGGGACACGATGAATGACAGAACCATGTTTGAGGCAGCAGGCCTGGCAGTGGCTATGGGAAATGCCGATGAAGAGATTAAGGCCATGGCAGATGACGTTACACTGTCGAATGATGAGGATGGTGTTGCTGCGGCCATTGAGAAGTGGGTTCTTTAATTATCGAAATCTCCGCCGTTTATTGTCTGCTGTGAATGAGCTGACGAATGATGTACAGTACACCATCTTCATCATTTGACAATGTCTCAAAGTTGCTGATGGCTTTTAAATCAGGGTGAGCATTGGCCATAGCGTAGCTGAAATAGCCCTGTTTCATCATTTCATAATCATTGAGATAGTCTCCGAAAACCATGGTTTCATCCGGTGAAATACCATAATTTTTTTGAAGTGCAGCGAGTCCGCGGCCTTTGTTTGTGGCGGCAAGACTGAGGTCTGTCCACATGTAGCCGGCCAGAGTAGCTTTAAAAGGTGCACGGACATCAGACAGAGCCGGAAATGAATTGCTTTCGGCACCTTTGAAGTCACAGACAGTCACTTTGCTTACTGGGGCATCAATTTCAGAGATGTCATGGATATACTGAACTTTCTTATAGTAACGGCCTATTTCTTTGCGGGCATCATCCGATGTCTGATCGAAGAGATAGGCCGTTTTGAAACCGGAGAGAATCGGAATGGCGCCGGGAACCTGACGGCAGCGCCCGAGAAGATAAGAAAGGGCATCCGTATCAAGAATGTCCTGATGAACCAGCTGGTCGCCGTTGACGAGACATCCGCCGTTTTCAGCCATAAAAACAAGCTTGTCCATGCAGCTTTCAAACTGCATGGCAAGGGTTGGGTATGGCCGCCCGCTGGCAATGACAAAAAGAATTCCGAGTTTGTGAATTTGATCGAGTATATCAAAAAAATCACGGGGCATCTGGTCCTGACTGTTCAGCAGAGTGCCGTCCATGTCAGTGGCAATCATGCGCACCTGATTAAGGGAATGCTGCATTGTAAATTCCTCCAAAGTTTTAGAGAACATGAAAATTATCAATTCAAGCAGGTACACTTGCGCTGCGCAGCATTGGCAGCGGTACATAAGGTGGTAAAGGACACCACCTAAGAACCGGCCATGCTGAATGCACCTGCTTTGAATATGATAATTTTCATGTTCATCCAAGTGTACTTTAGTAGTTAATGTTTTTCTAAATCTTCACATATTGCTATCAAAAGGGTATCGATTTGTAAATTTAGGAATAATTGACCTAAACAGTTACAATGTAGCATATATTATTGGAAATGTATAGAGGGGAATAATGGGTTATAAAGAAATCAACTTGTCATCGGAGGAAATCCCCGTTATACTTAAAGAGCGACAAGTGAGTAGAATTTGGCATATACTTTGCAAATAGCGTGGATGATACAACTATACAAGGAGGCACATAATGGAGATTTTAACAGGCGACATCGTACGGCTGAAGAAGAAGCATCCCTGCGGCAGTTTTGACTGGGAAGTGCTTCGAAGTGGTGCGGATTTCAGATTAAAGTGCTGCGGCTGTGAGCATCAGGTGATGATGGCTCGCAAGCTGGTGGAGAAGAACATTCGGAGACTGGAGAGAAATGGGGAAGAAATGAAGATTACCCGATAGGTGACGAAATGCGTAGCATTTTGGAGGTTAGCTCTGAACAGTTACGAAAATTTTATATCATAATATGAAAAAAGTGCTTGCTTTGCACTTTTTTTTATGGTAAACTGGATAACTGTGATATGTTATATATTAATTCCTTGCTCTCCGCAATGGGAGGGCCGTGAAGTCCAGAAGGAGGTGCACTAGCATGAACAAATACGAATTAGCAGTAGTTCTTACTACAAAGATCGAAGATGAAGAAAGAGCAGCAAGCATCGAGAAGATCAAGGAAGTTATCGCTCGTTTTGGTGGCGTTGTTACTAACGTTGACGAATGGGGCAAGAAGAGACTTGCTTACGAAATTCAGAAGATGAAAGAAGGTTTCTACTACTTCATCACTTTCGAATCCGATTCAAACTGTCCAAACGAAGTTGAACAGCGTGTCCGTATTATGGAGAATGTAATCAGATACTTATGCATTAGACAGGACGCTTAATTAGAAAAGGGGTAAGTCTAAATGAATAAAGTTATTTTGATGGGAAGATTAACCAGAGATCCGGAGATCAGATATTCACAGGGTGAGCGCTCAACAGCAGTTGCCCGTTACTCACTGGCAGTGAACCGTACATTTAAGCGTGACGGTGAGCCGGATGCCGATTTTATCAACTGCGTTGCTTTTGGCCGTCAGGCTGAGTTCGCAGAGAAGTATTTTCATAAGGGCATTCGCATTGTGATCACAGGCAGAATCCAGACAGGCAGTTACACCAACAAAGACGGTGTGAGAGTCTATACAACAGAAGTGATTGTAGAGGATCAGGAATTTGCTGAGAGCAGAGCCGAAAGCGAAGCAAACAGAAGTTCATTCCAGTCTTCACCGGCACCTGGCCCGGCACCAAGTATTGATGCAGGGGACGGTTTCATGAACATTCCGGACGGAATCGATGAAGAATTACCGTTTAACTAACTTCAAAAGCCATAGTTATCAAAACAGGAGGTAATGAAGATGGCTTACGAAAAAGGTAGCAGACCAGAAGGCGGCTTCAAAAAGAGAGGCCCTGCACGCAGAAGAAAAAAAGTTTGCGTATTCTGTGGAAAAGAGAATAACGAAATCGATTATAAAGATGTAGCAAAACTGAAAAAGTACGTTTCTGAAAGAGGAAAAATTCTTCCTAGAAGAATTACAGGAAACTGTGCAAAACATCAGAGAGCTCTTACAGTAGCAATCAAGAGAGCAAGACACATCGCTTTAATGCCATACGTTCAGGACTAATTCCAAGAGCGTAAACAGCGAATAATAATAAAGCCTTTAAGTACTGAAACAAACAATCAGTATTTAAAGGCTTTTTTGTGCTATAAAAAATGATTATGATTACGGACTATGTTTCAAAAGAGCCGTTTGACAGCGCTTTGATCGAGGACGCATATTCGGAAGGCGTCATTCCGGTAATCTTTTTAAACTGACGCGAAAAGTAGTGTATAGAAGTATACCCAAGTTTTTCAGAAATTTGGGTAAAATTTAAATGATTCATGCGAATCATTTCTTTCGCGGCATCAACTTTCATATTAGAAAAGTATTCAATGATACCAAGTCCGCATCGTTCCTTGAAAATTTTTTGTAGTTGAGAACGTCCAATTAATGTGTCACGGCAGATTTGCTCAATTGTAACATGGGCATTCAGATGCTTTTCCAAGTAATCAACTACGTGATTGAAGATCTCGTTATCATTTCTGCTTTTGGTTGCTTTTGGAATTTTACTTGAAATAACAGGACCACTTAGATAGCGTCTGGAAATATGCAGTAAAAATTGTTCAAGATAGATTCGAATTAACTGTTCAGCTCCAAGAAGTGGTGAGGAGCATTTCTTCATAACAGTCTGGTAGGGATCATCAAGGCGTCCCTCAAAACAATTTCTGGCTTCAACGATGATATTAGCGAGAAGTGTCCGCTCGATCTCATCGATATGCAAAAATTTTTTGCGGAAGAAATCCATGGCAGGGCTATTGCAACGAAAAGAGATGACCACAAGATTTGGTGCAGAAGCACCGGTTGCAGTAACGTTGTGGAACTCATTTGGTTCATGGAACACAATATCTCCTTTCTTAATAACCGTATAGTTATTTTCTACAGTAATGCCGACTTCCCCCTTGTCTGCATAACAGAATTCCCAGAAATCATGTCGTTCTCCTGTAAAGGCAAACGTATTCATGTATTCGAAATAGTGGATTGTGTAGATCGCGTCGATATGAATTGTCTCGTCCAGAGTTACAGATTGATAACTCATGCGTCTGCTCCTTTCTGCGCTTTCTAAAATACTATTATCAGTATACACTCTTTAGAGAAGAAAAGCAAAAGAAAAATGCAGATAGTACAAAACTAAAAACTGATAATACAAATACATTTCATACTAATTGTAATACCATAAAGATAACAGATTTAACACTGATTGACTGAAAAAAGAAAAATCAAGAAAGGATTTTAGGAGGAATAAAACATGAAAAAACCAGTATTAGTAATCATGGCAGCAGGAATGGGCAGCCGTTACGGTGGATTGAAACAGATTGATCCGATTGATGAGCAAGGACATATCATTATGGATTTCTCAATCTTTGATGCAAAAAGAGCAGGATTTGAGAAAGTTGTTTTCATTATTAAAAAACAGGATGAAGCTGATTTCAAAGAAGCAGTAGGAAACCGTATGGAGAAATTAATGGATGTTTCTTATGCATACCAGGATATGGCTAATATTCCGGAAGGATTTGAAGTTCCAGAAGGACGTGTAAAACCGTGGGGAACAGCACATGCAGTATTAAGTGCGATTGATGCAGTAGATGGACCATTTGCGGTAATTAATGCAGATGACTACTATGGATCAGAGGCTTTTAAACAGATTTACGATTATCTTTCTACACATGAAGATGATGAGAAATATCGTTATACTATGGTAGGATATAAACTTGAAAATACAGTAACAGATAATGGACATGTGGCACGTGGTATTTGTACGATGAATGAAGCCGGAGAGCTTGTTAAGATTGAAGAGAGAACAAGAATCGAGAAGAGAAATGGCGGCATTGCATTTACAGAAGATGACGGTGCTACATGGACAGAAGTTCCGGGTGAGACAGTTGTTTCCATGAATATGTGGGGATTCACAAGAAGTATTCTGGATGAAATCAAAGAAGGATTCCCGGCATTCCTTGAAAAAGGTTTGAAAGAGAACCCGATGAAATGTGAATATTTCCTCCCGACCGTAGTAAGTAATTTATTAAAAGAAAATCGGGCAACCGTGTCTGTGCTTACCTCAAAAGATAAATGGTACGGTGTGACATACAAGGATGATAAACAGGTTGTCGTAAATGCAATTCAGACTATGAAAGACGACGGTATCTATCCGGAAAAAGTCTGGTGCGGGGAAACGGAAGCATTGCTCAATTTCCAGTTAAACGCAATGGTAATGAAGGCAGTACGTTACGGAAGCGGACATATCAACGATACCTTTTTGGTCACATTAAAAAGAGAAGAGGGAACCGAAGGCCGTGTAATCTTACAGCGCATGAATAAAAATATTTTTAAAAACCCGGAAGAGTTAATGGAAAATATTTTAGGAGTGACATCATTTCTCCGTAAAAAAATCATTGAAAACGGAGGTGATCCTGAACGAGAAACATTAAACGTGATTCCGACCAAAGACGGAAACTCATATTTTGTGGATTCCGAGGGTGAATACTGGAGATGTTATAATTTTATTGAAGGTGCTACAAGTTACGACCAGGTAGAAAGTGAGGAAGACTTTTATCAAAGCGCAGTCTCTTTTGGTAATTTCCAAAGATTACTGGCCGATTATCCGGCAGAAACCCTTCATGAAACGATCAAAGGATTCCATGATACAAAAGCCCGCTTTGAAACATTTAAAAAAGCTGTAAACGAAGATATTTGCGGACGTGCACATTCTGTTCAGGATGAAATTCAGTTTGTTCTTGCTCATGAAGATCTCGCAAATGCATTTGGAGATATGCTTGAAAACAAAGAATTGCCACTTCGTGTAACGCATAATGATACAAAATTAAATAACATTATGATCGATAACGAAACCCACAAAGGAATCTGTGTGATTGACCTGGATACCGTTATGCCGGGACTTGCCATGAATGATTTTGGAGATTCTATCCGTTTCGGTGCAAGTACAGGCGCAGAGGATGAGATTGATCTGGATAAAATCCAGTGCGATATGAATCTGTTTGATATTTATGCAAAGGGATTTATTGAAGGATGCGGCGGAAAATTAACCGAAAAAGAAATCGAACTGCTGCCTCTGGGAGCCAAAGTCATGACCTTCGAATGTGGTATGAGATTTTTGACAGATTATCTGCAGGGAGATACTTACTTTAAGATTCACCGTGAGAATCACAACCTGGACAGATGCCGGACACAGTTTAAACTGGTATCTGACATGGAAGCAAAATGGGATACCATGAATGCCATCATTCAAAAATATAAAGAAACGCACTAATACAAAAGGGGGGCTGGTCACTTGAACCGCCCCTCTTGCTTTCTTACGGATTCTATTCCTGCATCTTCTCTTTATAATGATGCGCATCCTCCAGCATCATATCTTTCACCTTCATCAGACGGATTTGAGTGCTTCGTTCATTCTCATCTAACTTCATGGTAATATATTTGATGTTCTCTTCTGCCTCCGGAATAATCACATGTTCCAGCGCGTTGACACGTCGCCTTGTCTTTTCAATCTCTGCTGCCATCAACTGGCATGCCTTCTCACATTCTGCCAGCCGGATCATGTCCGGCAGGATATCTGCCAGAGACTTTACTGCTCCATCCAGATCACTGGATGTAAATGCAAATCCATATGAATAAATGTCATTTTCATCCGCAGTTCTCGTTTGATATGCAAATGTCGGAATGTTGACACTCATGATATTCTTTTCCCCAGGTGTCAGTGTGATCCCCTGCTTTGGTGCCATCAATGCAGTATTCAATGCCGCCTCAGACATCCCCGCTTTGGCAATGACAAAATTTTTATTTGCTGCGAGAATCCCGGCTTCCACTTTTTTACGCACTTCCATGTTTTCCCGCACCAGATCCAGATACTGACGCATCAGCTCATCCCGCTTGTCTTTTAAAAGCTTATGTCCGCGGATTGCCGTGATCCGCTTTTTTTTCAGACGGGTCAATTCCATACGGGTAGGATTTACCTGTTTTGATGCCATCGTTTCTCACCTCTCTTTCCGGGCATAACATTTATGCCTGATAATACTGATCCAAAAACTTGTCGTCGATACGCTTCAACTCGGTTCTTGGCAGCATGGAAAGGAGTTTCCATCCGATATTCAACGTCTCTTCAATGCTTCGATCCGTATTGTATCCCTGAGAAACATATTCTTTTTCAAATGCATCTGCAAATTTTGCATAAATCAGGTCGATGTCTGACAGGGCAGCTTCACCAAGGATAACCATCAGTTCTTTTGCATCTTTACCACGGGAGTAAGCTGCAAACAGCTGGTTCATGGTATTGGCATGGTCAGCACGTGTCTTTCCTTCACCGATACCTTTATCTTTCAGACGGGACAGAGACGGCAGTACATCGATTGGAGGTGTCACACCTTTTCGGTACAGCTCCCTGCTCAAAATAATCTGTCCTTCTGTAATATATCCGGTCAGGTCAGGGATTGGATGGGTCTTGTCATCCTCCGGCATGGTCAGGATCGGGATCATCGTGATACTTCCCTTTTTGCCGTTCTGACGCCCCGCACGCTCATACATCGTGGCAAGGTCTGTGTACATATATCCCGGATATCCGCGTCGTCCCGGCACTTCTTTTCGTGCCGCAGACACTTCACGCAGCGCATCCGCATAGTTGGTGATATCTGTCAGGATGACCAGAACATGCATATCTTTTTCAAATGCCAGATATT
>OLOG01001933.1_pt1 | contig 10882 bp, 7 predicted proteins | sample 1672351 | NCBI WGS metagenome assembly OLOG01 (sample SAMEA3136674, study PRJEB25190) | human gut metagenome | biome: human gut; feature: human-associated habitat; material: faeces | place: Austria | collected 2013 | reverse complement strand
AGAGGGATTATAATATGCTGAACAAAGAACAGATCATGGAGATCCTTCCGCACCGTCCGCCGATGCTTCTGGTGGACGAGATCCTCGAAATGGACGAGAACCATGTAGTCGGTGCGCTGCACCTGACCGGTGACGAGTTCTTCTTCCAGGGCCACTTTCCGGGCAACCCGATTATGCCCGCGGTGTTCCGTCTGGAGGCGCTCGCGCAGGCAGGCGGCGTAGCGCTGCTGTCTCTGCCCGAATTCAAGGGCAAGACTGCGGTCTACACCGGCATTGACAAGGCGAAATTCCGCGTAATGGCAAAGCCGGGCGATACCCTTCGTCTGGAAGTTACCTTCACCAAGCGCCGCGGCCCGATGGCAGTAGCTGAAGGCATTGCCTGGGTCGGTGACGAGAAGGCCGCCGAAGCGGAGATCAAATGCATGGTCATTAATGACTGAGGCGGGAGAGAGCTAATCGAATGTTTCAGAAGGTACTCATTGCGAACCGCGGCGAGATTGCGGTCCGCATTATTCAGGCCTGCCGTGATTTAGGCATTATCTCGGTGGCCGTTTACTCCGAGGCTGACCGCGAAGCGCTGCACGCGCAGATCGCGGACGAAGCGGTCTGCATCGGTCCGGCCCGTGCGGCGGACAGCTACCTGAATATGGATAATATCATTTCGGCGGCGCTGGCTTCCGGCTGTCAGGCCATTCATCCGGGCTTCGGCTTCCTGTCCGAGAATCCGGATTTTGCCGAGCGTATCACGCAGGCCGGTCTGGCGTTTATCGGCCCGACTGCGGCAACCATCCGCCTGATGGGCGATAAATCCGAGGCAAAGCGCAACGCTATCGCGGCCGGTGTTCCGGTAGCCCTCGGCACGGACGGTCCGCTGCGCGATTTTGACGAAGCCATCTCCGAGGCCGAGCGCATCGGCTATCCGGTCATGCTCAAGGCGGCATCCGGCGGCGGCGGCAAGGGCATCCGCGTGGCGGAGAGCGTCAAGGACCTCAAGGACGCGTACGACAGCGCCTCTGCAGAGGCTATCGCCAACTTCGGTGACGGCCGCCTGTACATGGAAAAATATATTCACAATCCGCGCCATATCGAGGTGCAGATTCTGGGCGATAACTACGGCAACGTGGTGCACCTGTTCGAGCGTGAGTGCTCGGTGCAGCGCCGCCACCAGAAGCTGATCGAGGAAAGTCCGTCGGCTTTCGTCACGCCTGAGCTGCGCGAGAAGATGACCTCGGCGGCTGTTGCGCTGGCAAAGCGCGTCGGCTACCGAAACGCGGGTACGATCGAATTTCTGGTCGACAATGACCGCAATTTCTACTTCTGCGAGATGAACACCCGCATTCAGGTCGAGCACCCGGTCACCGAGGAGGTCACCGGCGTAGATCTGGTCTGCGAGCAGCTCCGCGTGGCGGCAGGCGAGCCGCTGTCCTTTAAGCAGGAGGATCTGACCATCCGCGGTCACGCCATCGAGTGCCGCATCAACGCGGAGGACCCGTCGAGAAACTTCGCGCCCTGTCCGGGCACGCTGGTGTCCTTGCATCTGCCGGGCGGTCCCGGCGTGCGCGTGGATTCCGCGGCTTATCAGGGATATAAGATTCCGCCGTTTTACGATTCCATGATCGGCAAGCTGATCGTCTACGGCGCCGACCGTGAGCAGGCCATTGTTCGCATGCGCCGTGCCCTCGCGGAGATGCTGTTTGAGGGCGTTGTGACCGCAACCGACTATCAGATGCACATCCTGTGCTCGAAGGCGTTTGTGGAAGCAAACTTTAATGTTAATTCCATCGCAAACGGCGATTTTGACTAAATCATTTATTATGGTATAATAGATTTAGCGCAAGTATAGTTGAATCCGAAGGTCTTACAAAATCAGCGTATTTTGAAAAGCGAAGTTTTTGTAATCCGAAGGATTTCAGAGGCAGTACCGCACGGTTGGACAAGAGCGATTTGCGAGATGGTTTGTTCACTGGTGCGGCGCGGACTTGCAGCAATACTTTGTGTATTGCAAAAGTACGCAACAAAACCAGGGGGCAAAACAGCCGCAAAGCGCCGAAGGCCAATCGTGCGGTACTGCCTCCAAACGAAAGGGGAGTTACGCATGGGTCTGATCGACCTGTTTCAAAAAACACGCGAGACCTCTATGGAAATGAAACCGCAGGAGGACGAAGCGGCCAAGGTCGTAACCTGCAAGGGCTGCGGCGCAGAACTGAAGGCGTATGCCTACGGCAAGAATCTGTATGTGTGCCCGCACTGCGGACGCTACGGACGACTGCTCGCGCGCACGCGCATCCGTCAGATCGCGGATAAGGACAGCTTTGAGGAGCTGTACGCCAATCTGGCACCGGCGGACCCGATCCACTTCCCGGGATACGCAGAGAAAACGGCAGAGCTGGCTGAAAAGGTCGGCATGCCGGACGCAGTCAAGACCGGCGTGTGTAAGATCGGCGGCGTGGAGACCGCGATCGGCGTCATGGACAGCCATTTCATGATGGCGTCTATGGGTTCGGTCGTCGGTGAAAAGCTGACCCGCCTGTTCGAGTACGCGACCGAAAAGGGTCTGCCTGTCGTGCTGTTCACCTGCTCGGGCGGTGCGCGTATGCAGGAGGGCATGTTTTCGCTCCTGCAGATGGCAAAGGTGTCCGCGGCGGCGCGCCGTCACTCGGACGCCGGACTGCTGTATATCACCGTGCTGACCGATCCGACCACGGGCGGTGTTACCGCGTCGTTCGCCATGCTGGGCGATATTATCCTCGCGGAGCCGCGCACGACCATCGGCTTTGCCGGCCGCCGTGTTATCGAGGGAACCATCGGTCAGACCCTCCCGGACGATTTTCAGTCCTCGGAGTTCTTGCTATCGCACGGTTTCTGTGATAAAATAGTTCCGCGTAATCAACTCAGAGAAACGCTGGAAAAACTCTTGAAGCTGCACTGCGGCTCCAAGTCCAAGAAATGGCAGGTGTGGCGTCGTGATTAACAAACCCGCAAGTGAAAAAATGCGTATCATCCACGATACCAAGCGCCCGATGATCACGGATTATATCAATGAACTGTTCACCGACTTCACCGAGCTGCACGGCGATCGCTATTTTTCGGACGACCATGCCATCCTCGGCGGCGTTGGCTACTTCAACGGCACACCGGTGACGGTAATCGGCCACCGCAAGGGCCGCACCATTGAGCAGAATATGGACGCCAACTTCGGCATGGCGCACCCGGAGGGCTATCGAAAGGCCCTGCGTCTTGCACATCAGGCGGAGAAATTCCATCGCCCGGTCATCAACTTTGTTGACACCGGCGGCGCGTTCTGCGGCGTAGGCGCGGAGGAACGCGGTCAGGGCGAGGCCATTGCCCGCTGTTTGTATGAGTTTATCGAGCTGAAAACGCCTGTTATCTCTATCGTGACGGGTGAGGGCGGCTCCGGCGGCGCACTGGCGCTGGCGGTGGCAGACCGTGTGCTCATGCTCGAGAATGCCCTGTATTCGGTTATTTCGCCGCGCGGCTGCGCGTCCATTCTCTGGAAGGACCCCAAGCGCGAGGCGGAGGCAGCGGACACGCTGCATATCACCGCGCAGGACCTGTACAGCTTCGGTATGATCGAAGGCATCATTCAGGAGGGCACATCCTCCGCACAGCTTATCCGCAATGTGGCGCGCACGCTGCGCGACCAGCTTGCCGAGCTGGATGCTGAGCCGGACATCGACACGATGCTGCAGAAACGGTATGAAAAATTCCGCAGAGTCGGAGTTTTCAGAACAATAAATCAAGAAAGTAATGAAGGAGTGTAAATCCCATGTTTGAAAAGGTATGTGAAATCCTGGCAGACAAGTTTGACGCTGATGCTTCCACCATGACCATGGACACCAAGGTTAAGGAAGACCTGAACGCAGACTCTCTGGACGTTGTAGAGCTGATGATGGACCTCGAGGAGAACTTCGGCGTAACGATTTCCGACGAGGAAGCTGCTAAGATGAGCACCATCGGTGACATCGTAAACTACATCGAAGCAAACCAGTAAGATTTCGTTTTGAGCATGAAAAAGCCACCGTTTCTTTGAAACGGTGGCTTTTTTGCTGTGTGCAACGTGTTTTTATTTCACGGTCAGGATCATAGTCATGGTGTCCGCGTTCCAATCCACGCCGAAGCCGAGGGTGTCGCCAAGGTCGCGCAGCTTGAAGTAGTTATTGCCGCCGATGGAGTAGGCGGTCAGATTCAGCGGCTTGCCGTCCAGATAAACGGAGGCGTTCGTGAGAGATGCGGCCTTATTGCCGGCAGGCAGGGCGGCCTGCTCGCCGCCGACCGCGGTGTAGGCGGTCTTGCTGGTCAGGTCGATGCGCTGCTGTGCCGCGTTCCACTTGACATCAAAATTGGTGTTCAGACCGTCGAGTGCTTTCGCAAGATCGCGCAGCTTGAAGTAGTTGCTGCCGTTGATGGTGTACGCAGCCAGATCAGCCTTTGCGCCGTTGAGCGTTACCTTGTGGGTGGAAACCTTTGCGGTCGGGTTGGTCAGCTTGCGCAGAGAGGTGATGGTGTTTGCAACAGTACCGCTGGGGGAGTTTGTTGTCCACTCAGAAAAGTAGCAATAGCTTTTTTCGGTCAAATCTTTTTCAAAGTTTTTAATGGAAGCTTCCAAGGTCGTCCGGGAAACACTCTGTCCATTTACCTTGTAGATCGGCTTATTAGTGAACTGGTAATTGATGTAGGTGAAGTCACTGACGATTTCATCACCGCGCTTGGTCAAATAGCTGACCGGACCGCCGTTCATGATTTCCTGCCCATCTACAAGATAGATGTTTGATTTGCCGAATTGAAACTCGGTAGAGGGGCAATAATCGGTGCCGAAATTGCTAACCTGCTTAGGAATGTTAAGCTGCTTTAACTGACCGTTTGCATAGGTGTACAGGCTTTGACCGTCAGTAGAAGCGCTGCAGTACAATTCGGGAATGCCGTCCTTATCCATGTCGATCAGAGTAGCCAAGCAAAGACCTTTCCAGATATGCGGATTCAATCGGTTATAGGAATGGGCTTTACCATACTGATTCTGCAGCTTTACGATCTGATCCAGATACGCCTTTGCGCCTTGCGGCGTCAGCGAACCAAGGTCCGCCGCGCCTGCCGCGCCGACAGCCATTGCGCCGGTCAGTGCCGCGCAGAGCAATACTTTACTGATTTTTTTCATTGTTCAATCCCCTTTGTTTTTATTTCACAGTCAAGATCATAGTCATGGTGTTCGCGTTCCAATCCACGGAAAAGCCGAGTGCGTCGCCAAGGTCGCGCAGCTTGAAGTAGTTATTGCCGCCGATGGAGTAGGCGGTCAGATTCAGCGGCTTGCCGTCCAGATAAACGGAGGCGTTCGTGAGCGATGCAGCCTTATTGCCGGCAGGCAGGGCGGCCTGCTCGCCGCCGACTGCGGTATAGGCGGTCCTGCTCGTCAGGTCGATACGCTGCTCGGCGGCGTTCCACTTTACCTCAAATTCAGAATCCAGACCTTTAAGCGCTTTTGCGAGATCGCGCAGCTTGAAATAGTTGCTGCCGTTGATGGTATAGGCTGCAAGATTGGTCTTTGCACCGTTGAGCTCGACCTTGTGCTTGGAAACATATGCAGTCGGATTGGTGAGCGTGCGAAGGGAAGTGATGGTGTCGGTCAGCGATGCGCGGGCGGAGCGCACCTCCGGCACATTGTATGGGCTTTCCCAGAAGGAGTAGTGCTCCCAGGTCATACCCTTGGTGAAGGCAACCTGTGCGGCACTTAGCTCGTGATAGGTCACGCTTTCACCGTTGAGCGTACAGATATGGTTACCGGTATCGTCGTCGATGGCATCGGTATAGGTCAGCGCGGTGACGATCTTGCGGCCCTGCTTGGTCAGATATTTGACGGGGAAGCCGTTCATGATCTCATGGCCGTCCACGAGATAGGCTTTCGTGCCGTCAACATAGAAATCTGCACACGGCGAAACATCCGTGCCGAAGTTGCTCACGCCCTCCGGAATATTCAGCGCGTAGATTTTCCCATCCGCATACGAATACATATGCTGCCCGTCCAGACCTGCGCCGCAGTACAGCTCGGGCGTGCCGTCGCCGTCCATATCCACCAGCTTTGCCATCGAGAGACCAGTCAGCAGTCCCTTGAAGCCATCGTCCGTGCGGGCGGCAGCCTTGCCATACTTATTCTGCAGGGTGGTGATCTGATTCAGATACGCCTTAGCACCCTGCGGAGACAGGGAACCGAGGTCAGCCGCGCCGGCGGCGCCGACTGCCATCGCGCCGGTCAGTACGGTGCAGAGCATTGCCTTTCCGATTTTGTTCATAGAGATTCTCCTTCCTTTTATCAGACGCTTGCGTCTTTTCTTTATTGTACGGCAGGAGTAAGCCTGCGTCAACCGGAAAACATGGGGAGATTTCTCAGTCCGGTAAAATATTTTACAATTTAGAGCGGATATATCGCCGTAATTTTGACGATAAAATAGGTGGAAAATGAACGAAAAAACGGGTATAATAAATTCTGTACGAAAATAATCCCGCTGATGGAGGAATAGAATATATGATCCGTAACGATTTACGCAACATCGCCATCATTGCGCACGTTGACCATGGCAAGACTACTCTGGTCGATCAGATGCTCAAGCAGGCTGGCGCTTTCCGCGAAAATCAGGTGGTAGAGGAGCGTGTCATGGACTCGGGCGACATCGAGCGTGAGCGCGGCATTACCATTCTGGCAAAGAACACCTCTGTACATTACAAGGGCGTAAAGATCAACATCGTAGATACCCCGGGCCACGCCGACTTCTCCGGCGAGGTAGAGCGTATCCTCAAGATGGTAGACGGCGTTGTTCTGCTGGTTGACGCAGCAGAAGGCCCGATGCCGCAGACCCGCTTCGTGCTGCAGAAGGCACTGGAGTTCGGTCACAAGATCATCATTGCAATTAACAAGATCGACCGTCCGGACGCTCGCCTCAACGAGATCGGCGACGAGGTTCTCGAGCTGCTGCTCAACCTTGATGCGACCGACGAGCAGCTGGACAGCCCGATCGTTTACTGCTCCGGCCGTGCAGGCACCGCTTCCATGTCCCCGAACGTGGAGGGCAAGGACCTGACTCCGCTGTTCGAGCAGATCCTCGAGCACATTCCGGCGCCGCATGTTGATACCGAAGGCCCGACCCAGATGCTCGTTTCTTCTATTGACTACAACGAGTACGTTGGCCGTATCGGCATCGGCCGTATCGAGCGCGGCTCGATGAAGGTAGGTCAGCAGGTTACCGTCTGCGACTACCACGGCAACACCAAGCCGTACAACGCGAAGCTGGTTACCCTGTACTCCATCGAGGAGCTGGGCCGTCAGCCGATCGAGGAGGCACAGGCAGGCGAGATCGTTTGCTTCTCCGGCATCGAGGGCGTAACCATCGGTGAGACCCTGTGCGACCCCGAGCACGTTGAGGCTCTGCCGTTCGTTAAGATTTCCGAGCCGACCGTTGAGATGACCTTTATGGTCAACGACTCTCCGTTCGCCGGCAAGGAGGGCAAGTTTGTTACCTCCCGCCACCTGCGTGAGCGTCTGTTCCGCGAGCTGCTCAAGGATGTATCCCTGCGCGTAAACGAAACCGACACCACCGACGCATTCCGTGTTTGCGGCCGCGGTGAGATGCACCTGTCCATTCTGATCGAGAACCTGCGCCGTGAGGGCTACGAGTTCCAGGTCGGCGCACCGAAGGCACTGCTCAAGGAGATCGACGGCAAGACCTGTGAGCCGATGGAGCGCATGATTGCGGACGTTCCGTCCGATGCAGTCGGCGCGATCATGGAGAAGATGGGCGCTCGTAAGGGCGAGCTGGTTTCCATGAACCCGAAGGGCACCGACCGTATGCGCCTGGAGTTCATCATTCCGGCACGCGGCCTGTTTGGCTACCGCACCGAGTTCCTGACCGATACCAAGGGCGAGGGCGTTATGTCCTCCGTATTCAACGGCTATCAGCCGTACAAGGGCGATATCCAGAAGCGCACCACCGGTTCTCTGATCGCGTTTGAGGCCGGCGAGGCTGTCGGCTACGGCCTGTTCAACGCACAGGATCGCGGCCCGCTGTTCATCGGCCCCGGCACGATGGTATACGAAGGCATGATCGTCGGCGAGAACCCGCGCGGCGAGGACATGGCTGTAAACGTCTGCAAGAAGAAGCAGCTGACCAACATGCGTGCATCCGGCTCGGATGATGCGCTGCGCCTGATTCCGCCGCGCCAGATGTCCATCGAGGCGGCACTCGAGTTCATCTCCGACGATGAGCTGCTCGAGATTACTCCGGAGAGCATCCGTATGCGCAAGCGCGTTCTGTCCAACACCGAGCGTCTGAAAAAGACCAAGGGCGGCAAGAAGTAATGGTGGCAACGCCACACGGTTGCATCTTCGGCGCTTTACGGAAATTTTGTGCCTTGATGTTGTTCCGGCTTTTTGCAATACACAAAGTATTGCTGCAAATCCGCGTCTCGTCAGAACGCAAAATATACGCGCAAATCCCTCGCTGCTGAACGATGTGCTGCCGTCTTAGGCTGTCTTAGACTATCTCATTCCCCTTATAAGATGAATTCTGCGCCGGTGTACCGCATCGGCGCACGGTTCTGACTGCAAAGGTGGATGAAACGTCACACAAAACCCGTTAAAATTTTTTTTACATAGGGGTTAGCAGATACTAATCCCAAGAAAGGGGAAAAATATGTCAATTCGTTTGGCACTTGCCGGCAACCCGAACTGCGGCAAGACCACGATGTTTAACGATCTGACCGGTGCGACCCAGTATGTCGGCAACTGGCCGGGCGTTACAGTGGAAAAGAAGGAAGGCAAGTTCAAGGGCGACAAGGAAGTCCTGATCACCGACCTGCCGGGTATCTACTCCCTCTCTCCGTACACGCTGGAGGAGGTCGTTGCACGTGATTACCTCGTAAACGAGAAGCCGCAGGCCATCATGAACCTGGTGGACGCTTCCAACATCGAGCGCAACCTGTACCTGACCACCCAGCTGCTCGAGATGGGCATTCCGGTTGTTATCGCGCTGAACATGATGGATATCGTCAAGAAGCGCGGTGACGTGATCGACGTAAAGAAGCTGTCGCAGGAGCTTGGCGTGCCGGTCGTTGAGACCGCAGCCATCAAGGGCGAGGGCACCAAGGAGCTGGTCGAGGCTGCCAAGAAGGCGGCAAAGGCAGGCAATGCACCCGCAAAGCGTGCGTTCGAGGGTACCATCGAGAACGCCGTCACCGAGATCGAGAAGCTGATCGCGGATGTTACCGAGCCGGCGCAGCGCCGCTGGTTCGCTGTCAAGCTGTTCGAGCGCGACAGCAAGGTGCAGGCGCGCTTCACCCTCGGCAAGGACGTGCAGGACAAGATCGAGAAGCTCATCACCGCCGTTGAGGAGGAGCTCGACGACGACGCCGAGTCCATCATCACCGATGCGCGCTATCAGTACATCGGAAAGCTGGTCAAGGACTGCGTAAAGAAGAAAAAGACCGGCCTGTCCACCTCGGATAAGATCGACCACATCGTTACCAACCGAATCCTCGCTCTGCCGATCTTCGCACTGATCATGTGGCTGGTCTACTACGTTTCCGTATCCACCGCGGGCGGCATCTTCACCGACTGGGCGAACGACGGTGTGTTCGGTGACGGCTGGCATCTGTTCACCATCGGCGCTGCCGACTATGAGGAAGCAACCGCCGAGTACGACGACCAGATCACCCGCCGCGACGCATGGCTCGAGGCTGCTGACGAGGCCGGCATCGACACCGCTGCTCTGACCGAGGCGCTCGAGGCCGAAGAGGCGGACGAAACCGCTATCGCTGACGCAGCTGCTGCCATCGAGGCAGACCCGGCTGCTGCATCGGTTGTCGGCACTGCCGAGTTCGAGGACGAGGACTCCGGTGAGGTTACCACCGAGGATGTTGACCTCGCAACCTTCGAGGAAACCATGACCGCTGCGGAGCCGGACCCGGCTGACTTCGGTGTATGGGTTCCGGGTATCCCGGTGCTGCTGGAGAAGCTGTTCGCCTCCATGGGCGTTAACGAGGACGGCTGGGTTTACAGCCTGGTAATGGACGGTATCGTTGCCGGTGTCGGCGCGGTGCTGGGCTTCGTTCCGCAGATGCTCATTCTGTTCTTCTTCCTCGCGATCCTCGAGGACTGCGGCTACATGGCGCGTGTTGCGTTCATCATGGACCGTATCTTCCGCAAGTTCGGCCTTTCGGGCAAGTCCTTTATCCCGATGCTGATCGGCTCCGGCTGCGGCGTACCGGCTGTCATGGCTTCCCGTACCATCGAGCAGGAGCGCGACCGCCGCATGACCATCATGACCACCTGCTTCATACCGTGCGGCGCTAAGCTGCCGATCATCGCGATGTTCGCAGGCGCGTTCTTTGGCGGCTCCGGCACCATCGCATTCTCTGCTTACGTTCTGGGCGTGCTGTCCATCATCATCTCGGGCATCATGCTCAAGAAGTTCAAGATCTTCACCGGCGACCCGGCTCCGTTCGTCATGGAGCTGCCGAGCTATCACGTTCCGACCGCCGGCAACGTATTCCGCTCCATGTGGGAGCGCGGCTCCTCCTTCATCAAGAAGGCAGGCACCGTTATCCTGCTGTCCACTATCTTTATGTGGTTCACCCTCGGCTACGGCTGGGAGAACGGCGCATTCTGCGCGGTTACCGATATTGACAACTCCATTATGGCGCGTATCGGCTCTGTTATCGCTCCGATCTTCACGCTGCCGGGCTTCGGCACATGGAAATCCGCCGTTGCCGCCATCTCCGGTCTGGTCGCAAAGGAGAACGTTGTTGCTACCTTCGGTCAGCTGTATCACTTCGTCGGCGAGGTTGCCGAGGACGGCTCCGAGATCTGGGGCGAGCTGGC
>OLOG01001929.1_pt1 | contig 10899 bp, 11 predicted proteins | sample 1672351 | NCBI WGS metagenome assembly OLOG01 (sample SAMEA3136674, study PRJEB25190) | human gut metagenome | biome: human gut; feature: human-associated habitat; material: faeces | place: Austria | collected 2013 | reverse complement strand
TTCTAACAAATTTTAAAAAGACTGTCGATAGTCAATTTGTCAACAGTCTGAAATAGATGCAAAGCATCTATTTTTTTAGAATACAGAATTATTATTACTTTGAACAAAGGAAGTTTGGAAATAACGGGGATAATATCTTGGTACTAAAACAACATTGTTGACACGACGACATTCAATAGGACAAATGACCGGTTGTTCAACATATTGATTTTGGCAAGTTGTACAAACTCTTGTTGGTGCTACAAGTGGTCTTGGACAATTACCGTTCCAATTAGAATTCCAGTTTGTATTCCAATCATTGTTACAACCTTGTCCATTATTCCAGTTATTAAAGTTTGAACAAGATTGACAGCTTTGACATGTTTGATTACAACCACTTTTAAAACAACCTTGATTAGAACATTGATTTTGATTACAGTTCATCAAAACACCTCCTAATGTATCTTATGATAAATAATGAATGAAACTAGGCATTTAGGAAAAAAAGATCTCATTATGAGATCTTATTTGTAATCATCAGCTTCTAAGCAAAGATAAGCCACTTCTTTTTCAGTTAATTTAATTTGTGAAGCTTCTAAACAAGAATCAAATTCTTTACGATCACGTGAACCAATAATCGCACAAATATCAAATCCTTGATTTAATACATAAGCTAATGCAATATTAATTGAAGGAACACCTTTTTCTTTACCTAAAATTTTAGCTCTATTTAATCTTTCAAAGTTTTCTTCTGTAAAGAAAGCATCTTTAATATCTTGAGGTGCATTTTCATCATAAATATCAGCAAAGAATCCATATCCTTGTGCTGCCCAAGAGAATAAAGTAATATCTTTATCTTTATGCCAACGTGCATATTGATCATCAGCATAAACACATCCAGGCCATCTTGTTTTAGCAACATGTCCTAAAGAATAAGATGGGTTATTTACTGATAATCCTTGATATCCTTTTTCTTTACAGTAAGCAATGGCTGCTTCTACACGATCTTGTTCCCAGTTAGATACACCATAAGTTGTAATTAACCCTTCTTTACGATGTTGTTCTAAACGATCCATGATATCTCCAACAGGTACACTAGGATCATCACGATGTAGTAAATAAATATCAAAATGATCACATCCTGTATGTAATAAACTGTAATGTAAATCATCTGTAATGATATCTGGTTTTACACGCCAGTATTCTGGATGATGTGCCCCATCTGGAGTAATAATTGGATGACATGCTTTATCCATAATAACTAATTGGTCTCTATTACCACGTGAATCAAAGTATTCTTTTAAGATTCTTTCTGACTCACAAGCATGTTTACCTTGATAATGAGCCCCATAGAAACGTCCAGTATCAATCACTGTTCCACCTTTTTCAATATATAAATCTAACATTTGAAAAATTTCTTCTTTATATTCTTTATTAAACCAAGCAGTTCCCATAATTAATTTAGAAACTGGTTTATCTAATCCTTTTATACGTGTATATTCCATTTTTAAGCCTCCATATTCTTAATTAATACGATATCTAAAACAATAGCCACAATCGCAACCCCAATAGCGACCATATAAACATTTCCATATGCCATGAATCCTGCTGATACATCAACAAATTTAGCAGCAATTTGTGGTCCTAATAAAGATCCAATAGCATAAGCAAAGAACATAATTCCATAGTTCATTCCTTGATTTTTCATACCAAAGTTTTTAGCAGTTAATGGTGGATAAACAACTAATACCCCACCAAAAGCACCACCTAATAATACTAAGCAAACAATAAAGAATGCCATATTAGATCCAGCTAATTTTAATCCAAATAAAGATAACGCTGTAATGATTAAAATACCAACAAGAGTTTTAGCTTCACCAACTTGATCACAGAATTTACCAATAATCAAACGACCACATAAATTAGCAATACAGTTAATCGCTACAAAGTTACTTGCTACAATAGGATCTACTCCAAGTTGAGTTTGTGCAATAGTTGATAAAGAACCAATCATCATGATTCCTGCTGTACAAGATAAAGCAAATAAAATCAACATGACATAGAATTTGCTTGTTTTAAGCATTTCACTAGGTGTATAGTCCTTTGCAGAATTGTTAGCTGCCATGGCAGCTGGTGTATAACCATCAGGTGTCCATCCTGCATCAGGAACAGCTGCAAATAACGAAGAAATACAGACAAGCACTGCATAAGCAACACCAATGTAAATAAATCCTGTTGTTCCCATTGATTGACACAAAATCGCACCAACTTTAGACAATGCTAATGGCCCTACACTAGCAGAAGCTAATAGTAATCCAGAAATTGTTCCTTTCTTTTCTGGGAACCATTTTAATGCCATGTTAAGTGAAGGATTATACAATAATCCATTTCCTGCACCAGCAATAAAACCTGTTGTTAAATACAACATTGGAATAGAAGAAGCAAATGCAGTTAATGCCCAACCTAATCCAAAAACAATACCACCAATAAACATTAATTTTTTTGGTCCACTTTTATCAACGATTTTACCTGATAAAATACCAAAGATAGCCATAAATGTTTGGTAGATCGTAAGTGTTAATGCAACTTGCGATGCATCTCCACCAGTCGCAACTTGTAATGGTTTTGAAAAAACACTAAAAGCTGCTGAAGCACTACAGCAAAAGATCATAATAAACGCTGCAATAAATACAATTTTTCTTTGTTTCATAAATCCCTACTCCTTGTAAAAAATTTCACAATGTAATTATATAAAGGGATGTCAGAATAATCTAATACACTTTTTTGACAAAACCTATAGATAAAATCTATAGGTTTTTAAAATATAAATACGTTAAAATAGAATAGAGAAACGGAGGATATATGAAAGTAATTAAATGGAATCTACATCCTGATGTAGAAGCATATACAACAACAAGAGAATTAGGTGATATATCTTTAAATAACCCTAATAAAAAACAAGTCTTACAAAATCGTCAAGAACTAGCAGCACTTATTCATAGTGACTTAGAACATATGGTGGCTCCCCGTCAAACACATTCCACTCATCTTCAACAAGTATTTTTAAAAGATGGCGGAACCAATATGTTGACACAAACAGACAAATTATATGAAGTAGATGCAACTTATAGTCGTGATCCAAATCTCTTTCTTTTATCATTTCACGCAGATTGCACCCCTGTTCTTATATATTGTCAAGACCAAAAAATCGTTTGTGCTATTCATTCTGGCTGGTTAGGAACTGTAAGACAAATAGTAGATAAATCTGTTCGCTACTTAATCGAACATGAAAACTGTCAGCCTCAACATATGTATTGTTTAATTGGACCATGTATTTCTAAAAAGCATTTAGAAGTTCAAGATGATGTTATCAATCAGGTCAAACAGATGAACTTCGATACAACACCTTTTTATCATCAAACTGACGATATTCATTACTTACTTGATAATAAAGGTTTAAATAAACAACAATTACTTAATCTTGGAGTATTAGAACAAAATATTCAAGTCAGTGATTATTGTACTGTTGAAAATAATGACTTATTCTTTTCACATCGTAAAAATAAAGACGGTCAAAGAAATATAACATTAATAAAAAGAAAGTAAGAAACTTAAAAAGTTTCTTACTTTTTTAATATAAATGGCGAACATGGTAAACCATCAAGATTCATAATTTCAACTTGGGGACAATCATCTAAAGCATAGTCTATTTCATAATAAGATGATACCGGTATTTTAATATAACAATCTTTAATAATTCCCTCTACACTTTGCAAATCTACAACAAAATGCACATGTCCAGGTTTTAATAATTGATCAAAGTAAATAACCACATCGTTTTCTTCTTGTTCAATATTTTTTATTTCCGGTGAAACCGAGGCAACATGATGATAAATATTTTTTTCAACACTCATTGCAATACGTCTAGCAAGTTCTTGCTTTCTAGTTGGATGAATATACGTTGGATTCCCTGTTAATAATGAAACAACAAGATAAGTATTCTCTTTTTCTTTAGATACTTGCCATTGTGCAAGACGAACTTCACTAAAGTGGCTATTTTGATATTCAGGTAATTGGATAATGATAAAAGGGACGCATTCTTTGTAATCTTCTCTCCAATTATCAATAAGTAGACTTAATAGCTTTTGATAATGCATATATCTTGAACTATCTTCTTCTCCTTGATAATACAAAATAGCTTTAATAGGATAATTCAAGGTCTTTTTAAACATATGTTCATATAATCCTGAAGGTTTTCCAAAATCATAGATTCCTTTAGGTGGTGGCCATGGGGTATGACCAATCTTATTTTTTATTTGTGATAGACTCATTTCTTTATGTTCACTTTGATAATGTTTAAACTTTTCTTGGTAATTATCAAATAACTGATAATACTCTATTGCATTTTTCTTTTGTTGTTCAATAGAAGGAAGTCCATCATAATAATCATCCCAATATGCTTTTTTTATTTCTTCATCTTTTTTTAAGTAAGTTTCACTCATCCAACAAGATGCACTCGTTCCCCCTTTATTATTGGAAATAATACCAAGAGGAACATCAACTTGAAGATAATAACTAAAAAAAGCAGCAATAGCACTCAACTCACCGCTATTATCTTTAGTTAACTTTTGCCACGTTTGTTCTTTTTGATTAAAAGGATAACTATATTGTGGCACATTTAAAAAACGAACATGATCTTTATAAACTGGTAATTGTTTTTCATCTGTTTGTGATAATGTCATTTCCATATTAGATTGTCCTGCTGCCAAAAAGACATCACCAATTAAAATGTCATCATAGACAATTGTTTCATCACCACTATTAAAAATCATTTCATAGGGTCCCCCGTAAAAATCAAATTGAACTTCTATTTGCCAATGATGATGGTCCACTTGACTTGTGTATTTTTTACCACATATCATCATATCCACTTTTCTATCATCAGATTGTCCAGAAATTATTATGCGTTTATTTCTTTGTAAAACCATATGATTAGAAAAAGGATAATCTATTTTCATAACAACACCTACTTTTCAAATTTATAATCTATTTGATCTAATATTTCCTTTAATGATTCCAATTTATCAGATTTATTATGATTTAAATAATGAGTATAAATAATATCCATCATAATTAAAGCTGGTAATTGTGGTGAAATAATATGAGAAACAGTTATATTTTTCATATGTGCTAATTTAATTGTTTCATCCGTAAATTCATCATTAGTAGCATTAACAACAGAAGTTAATAATACTGTTGTCGCTCCTTTTTTATGAGCCGCACGTAATCCATCCATGACCTCTGCGGTACTTCCAGAAATAGAGATACCTAAAACCAAACAATCACTGGTTACTCTTGGCAAGTTTAAAACAATATCTCCACCACCATTTAAAGCCTCTACATCCAAACCTAAGCGAATAAAACGTGAACAAAACTCTCTAGCTACTAACAAATTTGAGCCCACTCCATAAACAAATACTCTTCGACTTGAATCTAATAGTTTAGCAACCCGAATCATTTGATTATTATCAACGATTTGGTACGTTCTCTCCAGCACCTCTTGATATTTATGAATAGTAAATTCTGTTAGTTGTCCTAAACGATTACTCTCATTTAAATTAGCATTATAAGAAAACACAAATTCCCGATAACCTTTAAATCCCATTTTTTTAGCGAATCTAGATAACGAAGCTTCGGAAACAAATAATTTGTTAGCGACACCTTTAATTGAAAAATCCGTTATATCACCAGCTAAAAAATAATCAGCTATCACCTTTTCAACTTGTGTAAAAAATTCATATTTTTCTTTTATTACTGTTTTTGTACTTTTTAAATACTGATTCATTATATAACACCCCTTATTGTTTATATTCTATCATACACAAAGAGTATTACTTAATCTTTTTGTTAGAATATGATAACCATCATCATTAGGATGAAGACCATCTTTAAATAAAGATTCATTTACCTTACCTTCAGTAAAAAAATCATGATATATATCAATAAACCCTGCACATTCAACATATTCAGGTAATGTTTGATATAATTTTTCAATAAATAAATTTGATCTCACACCATTTGCATGATTAAAATCTTGTAAAGATTCAAGACATGGTAATGGTGAAAGAACATAAATCTTACAAGTTGGTAAATTCTTCTTGATTAAATTGACAATCATTGAAATATTCAAAGCAATTTCTCGATATGAACGCATTACTGTATTACCCATATCATTCGTACCAACATGTAAAAAGACCTTTGAAGGCTGAAATTTGATTACAGCTTCATCTACAATCCACATTAATTCATCAGTTGTTGCTCCAGCAATACCACAATTATAATAATCTTTATCAGGAAAATACTTTTTTAAATCATAAAATTCAAATATCGAATCCCCAAAGAAAACAGTACCATTTGTTTGTGATTGTTTTTGTAAATGAATAATATCTAACATTCTTTTTAATGCTGACTCTCTTAATTGATAAATACAGGGATTGTATTTCATTTCTTCTCTCATTTAAATTTAACTCCTATTTCAAACATACGTTTCCAAGGCATAGATACTTCAATATGTTTAATTGGATATTTATGAGAAATATTTAATTTACAATATTCCTTAAGTAAAGCCTCACCAATTCTTTTTTCAACCTCATCTTGTTGATCTTTAAAATCATAATATGATAAACCTAATTCTACTAAATCATTTTCAACAACTTGAAGTCGTACTTTAGCTTGATAAAAAACATCTTCTATTAAATGATAGATTGTATTAGCTGTAGCATCATGTCCTAATTGTCCTTGTGCTAAAACAGTACCTGTAGAATTACAGTTTGTATTCCATCCTGCATATCCTTTTAACGAATCTAATAAATCAAGTTCATCTAAATAATGAATTAATTCAAGATCTCCTCCATTAGCATACGCACTATCAACTAACGCTACATCTTTACCTTCTTGAATAAATGATTGAATTTGTAAAACAAAATTCATTAAATTACGATATGAAGAATAAGAAACATCTTTATTCTTATCAAATGACTCTTGCATTACTTTACCAGGACAATTAACCGCTAAAACCATATCTGCTTGGTCAGCATCATGTGTAAGTCTTGCTCCCGTAACTAAAATATGCGATTTTAAACTTTCTAACATCGGTCTATCTTCATATAAAGGAACAATAGTAGGACCTAATGCTGATGCATAAAAAGGATAGATTTTAGGTGTTCTTTGACAATATTCATTATAAGCTCTTGTCATTAAAGATAATCCCACTTCATCTGCACCGGGATAAACCATCGTTTTAAATTCTAAATGATCTTCTTTTATTTTTTCTAATATTTTCTTTTGATCAATAGCTGTATAACCAAAAGGTGAAGAATCATCTTGAGGAATGACGAGAAAATCTAAAATTCCATCTTTTAAGTATTCTAATGTCAACTGATTCATTTGACAGTTAGTTTGTCTTCTTAATTCATAATCATCTAAAATATCCTGAGGAATCTCTAAGATGTTAAATTCTTGTTCCTCTTTTGCGTCTAATGACATTCTTTCCTGTTTGTTTTGTAAATATTTTTTCTTAAATAAAGCATACCCGTATTCTTCATAATAATCAGGTTCTTCTTCACTTGAATTATATTGAGGACAACGCATGATACATTCAAAAGCATAAATCTTTAAATCAGGTTTAAGCTGTTTTAATTTTTTTAATACTTCTAATCTTGTTTTTAGATGATTAATATCTAAGTGATGTAATCTTGAAGGAATAAGTCCTCCATAAAGTAACATATCTAAAGAAATGACTAAAGCATCTTGATCTAAAACGTTTTCTAATAAAAATTGTTCAATGTTTTCAAATACTGCTGGTGTTTTCTTTTTTGGAAGAATATCTAAACTTGGAATATTTAATTGAATTTCTTTATTAGATAAAGCAATCATTTGTGGATAAATATAATTGCATGGTCTTTCATCTAAAGGTAAATATAAAACTTTCATTTTAATCCTCCAATATCTTTTCTAATGCTTCAGCGATATCTTTTACTTGATTAACATCTGATGTTGTTTCACCAATATAGTAAAATTCTTTGCTATGATCTTTCATTGATAAATCACTTTCACTATCACCAATAGCATAGACTGTGGCATCTGGATACATTTTAGCAATAGCATTTCCTTTAGAAATATTTTGCGGTACGATTTCTAAAGAAGTTTGACTTGTCAAAATAGCATCTACATTTTTAATTTTACTTTTAATAATTGTTTGAATTTCTTTAAGTTGTGAGGTTGTTCCTACAACTAAAAACAAAACAACAGGTTGATAGGGAATAATTTTTGAATAATCCTCTTTAATGATCGATGAATCATAAAATTCTTTAGGAAAATCTGGATCACGAGGACTATTCCAATATCGATTAGAAATAGTATTCATTTCAACTCTTACATCATATGTTTTTAATAATTCATTTATTTCTAAAGCAGCCGCTTTATCCAATAAATGGGCTTCTTGATGACTCCCTTGATAAAATACTGCACCATTTTGTGATATTCTTTCATTAATCCCTAAGTTATATTTTTCATTAATAAAAACAATATCATGATCTAATCTTCCTGTACAAATGGCAAGATGATAATGAAGTGATTGGAGCTTTCTAAGGAGAGAAATTGTTTTCTCTCCTTGAATCACCTCATTAGAAGCATTGATTAGAGTTCCATCTAAATCAAAAACAACAACTTTCATTTATGCTTCTTCTTCCAATTTTTCTTCTGCTTTATCCATTGCTTTTACAAAAGGCATATAAATAAGTACAGATAAGATTAATACAACTGCTGCAGTAATTAACGCTCCAATACTACCTCCTGTTGATAAGAATGCTCCAATTAAAGGTGGTGTAGTCCATGGAGTCATAACGTATGTATATCCCATAAATCCAGTAATAGTAGCAATATAACCAACACCTAATCCAACTAAAGTAACAAGAACCATAGGAATAATTAAAATAGGATTCATAACAACTGGTAATCCAAACATGATTGGTTCAGAAATATTAAATAATGAAGGAACAAATCCTAATTTTGCAATTTGACGATAATCTTTACGTTTTGAAACTATTAAAATAGCAAGCACTAAAGCAATCATATTTCCTGCTCCACCCATAAACATAAATGAATCAGTAAATGGTTTTGTTAGAACATTTGTTGCAGTTGCATGTTTAGAAACTAAAGCTACGTTAGTAGTTAAGTTAGCTAAATAGATTGGTTCTAGAATTGGTTGACCAATAATATAAGCTGAATGGATACCAAATCCCCATAATAACATATAGAAAATATAAATAACAACTAATCCAATAGGTGATGTAACGATAGCTGCAAGTGGTTGTTGTAAGAAATTGAAAATCAAATCATTTAGTGGATAACCTAAAGCATTTGTAAGTAATCTTACTAATCCAAAAATAAACATTGTAAGAATAACTGGAATCATTCCATTAAAACTTCTAGCAATACCAGTAGGCACTGAATCTGGCATTTTAATAACTAATGCCTTAATTGACATTAATTTTCTCATGATTTCAACTGTTAGAATAGAAGCTAAGAATCCTGTAAATAATCCAGCTGCTCCTAAGTAATAAGTTCTAATATATTCACCAGCTTTGGCATCATTTCCAAATACTGTAATTGTTAAAAAAGCAACTACTGCTGTAACTGAAATTGTATCTGCATCTAATTCGTAAGATTTAGATAAATTTCTAGCAATTAAGAAGACAACAAGTAATGTCATAATATTCATACCTGCACTGCTAATAGAACCTAACATTGATACGATTTCATTTCCTTGGAAACCAAACCATTGATCAAAATAATTCCCTTTTCCTAAAAATACACAATTAAGTAATGTACATAAAGAACATCCAATAATAATTGGCATAATTGTTACAAAAGCATCACGAATTGCCCCTAAATATCTATTTTTAGATAAAGCTTCAGCAAATGGTAACATCTTTTGTGATAATTTATCCATTAATTCATTCATTAGTATTTTCCTCCTTCTATTTCATCTGTAAATCTTTTTGTAATAATTTGTGGTCTTGTAATAATTGAACCTACAACTACGCTATAACATCCTAATTCTAAAACTCTTCTTGCTTTGTGTGGGGTATCAATATTTCCCTCCGCAATAACAGGATGCTTAACTTGTTTTAAAATTTCTCTAATAATCTTAAAATCATCTTTTTCGATATGATCACCTGTACTTTGTTTTGTATAACCAACAAGTGTTGTTCCAATAAAGTCAAAACCTAATTGATCAGCATGAAAAGCTTCGTCAATTGTACTACAATCAGCCATAAATAACTGATGAGGATATTTTTCTTTTACTGTTTTGAAGAACTCATCTAAACTTATTTGACCAGGTCGCATACTACTTGTAGCATCCATCGCTATAATTTCACAACCAGCTTTAACCAAATCGTCAACATCTTGATATGTTGGTGTTATATAAACATCGCTATCATCATAATCTCTTTTAATTATACCGATGACTGGCAAATCAACGATTTTCTTGATTTCTAATATATCACTTACAGAATTACTACGAATTCCTTTAGCTCCACCTTGATAAGCTGCTAATGCCATTCTTGCCATAATCATTGATGAATGTAATGGTTCATCTTCAAGTGCTTGGCATGAAACAATTAAATGCTTATTAATTTGATTAATCATCTTTCCTCTCCTTTCCTGTAATTTCATCATAAACGGATAAAATAATATCCTCAATAAAATAGCCTTTTCTTGATTTTACTTTCAATCTTTTTATCTTTTTTCAATATTTCTTTGACTTATTTATGAAAGTGATTTCAAAAAAAAAGAACATTTGATACTACTACCTGTCAAGTACACACTAAATAAAAATAAATACTAATTTGAATA
>OLOG01001921.1_pt1 | contig 10945 bp, 10 predicted proteins | sample 1672351 | NCBI WGS metagenome assembly OLOG01 (sample SAMEA3136674, study PRJEB25190) | human gut metagenome | biome: human gut; feature: human-associated habitat; material: faeces | place: Austria | collected 2013 | reverse complement strand
GAGGGCGACCACATCCGCATCGATACCCGCACCGGCGAGTATATGGAGCGCGTCTAATTTACCGACAGACCGGGCAGCGGGCAACCGTATGCCCGGTTTTTTGATTAAGATAGGAGGTCATTCTTATGAAGGAAAAGGCTGCATACCTGCGGGGCCTGATCGAGGGCCTGGGCATCGACGAGACCACCAAAGAGGGCAAGGTCATCAAGGCCATGAGCGAGCTGCTGGGCGAACTGGCAGAGGCTGTGGACGGCATCGATGAAGATGTGACCCGCGCCTACGACCAGATCAACGACCTGAGCGAGGAGCTGGAGGATCTGGAAGCCGACCTCTATGAGGACGATGAGGATGACGAGGATGACGAGGAGCCCGAAGAAGAGGAAGAGGACACCGAAGAGGACGACAATGACGATGATATCGCCAGTGAGCCGTTCTATGAGGTGGCCTGCCCCAACTGCGGTGAGACCGTTTACGTCAGCGAGGACGACCTGGACGCGGGCGAAGCAAACTGCGCCCACTGCGGCGTGACCTTTGAGGTCGCGCTGGAGGATGACGACGAGGAGCAGGAGGAAGGCCCCGTGCAGTACGAGGTGACCTGCCCCGCCTGTGGTCAGACCACTGTGTTTGAGGAGGACGACCTGCTGGATGGCGCACCCAAGTGCCCCGGCTGCGGCAAGCCCCTGGACTTTGAAGTGACCGAAGAGTAAAGCACAACAAAAAGGACCGTCTCCTCAGCGGGAGACGGTCCTTTTTTATGCCGTTCAGCGGGTCTCGTTTGCCTTCTGCAGCCAGATGCTGCCAATGTCCAGTGCGTTGTACAGGCCATTCTTGGTGGTCTGGCGGAACACGCGGGCCTCAGGGGCCAGGCTGTCGTTGGTGGAAAAGACCTGAATGTGTACCTTATCGGCCACATCCATGCCGCCCACGGATTTGGTGCTCAGGATCTGCATCCGCAGCACATAGGGGTCGGTCATACGGCCGTAATACAGCTCGTTGTCCTTACGGACGAGGGGCTTGCCTTTATAAGTCAGTTTCGGTGTAAATGGCATCGTGAAAGCCTCCCTATCGTTTGATACACTTTAGTATAACACATCTGGCAGGATGGATGCAAGCCGCAGGGGCCGTACAGGCAGATTTTTCTTTGCGGACAGTTTCTGCTTGACAAACCACGGGCAGATGTGATATCTTTGACCCAGAAGAACGGGTTTGCCTGCTGACGGAACGTTGTGGAGCACCACAGTGCAGACAGAACCGGGTTTTGTTACGCCGACCGTCTGGGCAGCCTTGCGCTATTGGTGCGCAAAGCTGTCCTTTTTGCATTTCAGGGAGGATTTGAGCATGAAGTCTGATATCGAGATCGCACAGGAAGCCAAAATGAAGCCCATCACCGAGATCGCTGCCTCGCTGGGCCTTGCCGATGAGGATGTGATCCCCTATGGCCGCTACAAGGCCAAGATCAACCACCGCCTCATCCACAAGGCATCCAGGCAGGGCAAGATGATCCTGGTCACGGCCATCAGCCCCACCCCGGCAGGCGAGGGCAAAACCACCACCAGCGTGGGCCTGGCCGATGCCATGAACGCTCTGGGCAAAAAGACCATGCTCTGCCTGCGTGAGCCCAGCCTTGGCCCCGTGTTCGGTGTCAAGGGCGGCGCGGCCGGCGGCGGCTATGCCCAGGTGGTGCCCATGGAGGATATCAACCTCCACTTTACCGGTGACCTGCATGCCATCGGCACCGCAAACAACCTGCTGGCTGCCATGATCGACAACAGCATCCAGCAGGGCAACCCCCTGAACATCGATCCCCGCCGCATCACCTGGAAGCGCTGCATGGATATGAACGACCGCCAGCTCCGCTTCATCGTGGATGGTCTGGGCGGCAAGGTCAACGGTACCCCCCGTGAGGACGGCTTTGATATCACCGTTGCCAGCGAGGTCATGGCGATCTTCTGCCTGGCCACCAGCATCTCCGACCTGAAGGAGCGGCTGTCGAAGATCGTCTGCGCCTACACCTACGAGGGCAAGCCCGTCACGGCTGGCGACATCGGTGCCGCCGGTGCCATGACCGCGCTGCTTAAGGATGCCCTAGACCCGAACCTCGTTCAGACGCTGGAAAACAACCCCGCCATCATCCACGGCGGCCCCTTTGCCAACATTGCCCACGGCTGCAACAGCGTCATGGCCACCAAGCTCAGCCTCTCGCTGGCCGATTACGTCATCACGGAGGCAGGCTTCGGTGCAGATCTGGGTGCCGAGAAGTTCCTGGATATCAAGTGCCGCTATGCCGGCATCGCCCCCAGCGCCTGCGTGCTGGTGGCCACTGTCCGTGCCCTCAAGAGCCACGGCGGCGTTGCCAAGGCTGACCTGAACCAGCCGAATCTCGAAGCTGTCAAGGCTGGTGCCTCCAACCTTGTGCGCCACATCGACAACCTGAAGAACGGCTTTGGCCTGCCTGTGGTGGTGGCCATCAATGCCTTCCCCGCCGACACCCCGGAGGAGCAGGCATACGTTGAGCAGGTCTGTGCCGAGCAGGGCGTGCCCTGCGTCCTGAGCGAGGTGTTCGCCAAGGGCGGCGAGGGCGGCAAGGCTCTGGCCGAGAAGGTGCTGGAGGTCATGGAGGATCGTCCCATCCAGTACGTCTACCCACTGGAGATGCCCCTGAAGCAGAAGGTGGAAGCCATCGCCAAAAAGATCTACCGTGCCGACGGTGTGAATTTCAGCGCCGCCGCTTCCAAGACGCTGGCCGAACTGACAGAACTGGGCTACGGCGACCTGCCGGTCTGCATCGCCAAGACCCAGTACAGTTTCAGCGATAACGCCAAGCTGACCGGTGCGCCCACCGGCTTTACCATGGAGGTACGGGAAGTCCGCCTTGCCGCCGGTGCCGGTTTCGTGGTGGTCATCTGCGGCAACATTATGACCATGCCCGGCCTGCCCAAGAAGCCCGCCGCCGTCAATATCGACGTGGATGCCGAAGGCAAGATCACGGGACTGTTCTGATTGAAAAAATATGAAGTCCCATGTCCGCACCGTTAAGGTGCTGGGTATGGGACTTTTTAGCTCAACAAATCGGAAGCGGTGGAGAAAAAGATGAAAGCTTACCACATGAGTCAGACACTGCAAGTTGGGGATAAATTAAAAGCTGGATACAAGAGAAATGAAATTCGTTGTAGAGAGGTTATCAGCACATTAGAACAATCTGAACAGTGTCTCGAAACAACGATTGCGTCGATGAAATTGCAAGGTGATGAATGGCGTGAATATGTAAAATGGTGTGTTGAAGGAATCTTTGAATTTGTAAGAGAAACCGAATTTTCTTTTCTTCCAAGCCGTTTAAATTGCAGCTACTATTTCGACAATATTGAATATTATAAAGTGTTATATGAAGCTGGCTGGGCTCAGAAATCGGAAGAAGAGCGAGCGCAAATTCGACTTTTTGAGGTTGACCTTGAAGAAGAGAAACCTACAAAATATGATATGCTTCTTTTCGATGAAGCTTTTGATGTTATGTTGAACACAAAAAATATAAAGGGTGTAGTAGAATGCGCCCGAAAATATTTTTCTGGAGAATGTAGCAATAACCCTGTTTGGGAAATTATGAGTGACAAACCGGCGATAGCAACAAAAGATATAACGGAAATCTTACTTGATTGCCTTGGCCGGGTCAAACAATGAAAACATTTAGTTTTATTGTTTGGCAAATCAAAATACCATTCTATGAAATCCCTGTGTTAGGCCACTCTCCCTTTTCTATATACAAATCAACTATAAGATGTTATGCAGAAATCATTCTGAGGCTGAAAGTTTCCAGTGATCCGGAAGAATACAAAAATTCCATTATTACAATGTGGAGCATCAGCCAGAAACGCTTCCGCCGTCTTTTGCGTCAGAGTGAGATACTTTACAAAAAGGGATAAATGTGGTATCCTAAACATAGGATAAGAAAGGTATTTGAGGTGGTCAATTTCGTGGCAGCCACACGCTGATGGTAACGACAAGGGCTTAGGCTCTGAGAGATGCAGGAGAACGCCACGCCTGCCAAATACCAATCGATGGGGAACGGTTTAGATGCCGTTCCCCGTTCCTGTTTGTATGACAAAACCGCCCTTCCGGTTTGATGCCGGAAGGGCGGTTTTTCTATGTGAGTATTCAGCTTAAGCCGTCTGTTGGCCCACGGTGTGGGTGGCGAGATATTCCACCCAGGCGGGGTAGCCCTCGGGCTTGATGTGGATGCCGTCGGGTTGGGCGTATTCGGCTTTCAGGTCACCATTGTCGTCGGCAAGGGCTTCCCACAGGTTGAGGAAAGCGCAGTTCTTTTCCAGCGCAATGGCAGCCAGCTCATTGTTGATCTCGCACAGCCGCTCTTTGTACAGGCCGGGATGGCTGTTGCGCACCTCGGGCCGGACAGGCGTGATGGACTGCACGTAGATCTGCGTGTTGGGCAAGGCCTGGGAGATCATATCCAGCATGAGCCGGTAGTAGGTGAGGAAGCTGGAATAATCCCCGTCCCGGTTGAGCACGTTGGTGCCCAGCAGGATATACAGCACCGGGGGCTGCCGGGCTGTCAGCACCTCCATGGGAACCTCGGTGCCGCCATCGGAGCGCTTGCAGGTGGTGCCATTGACCACGACGCTGGGGTTTGCGCCCCGGTAGGCGCAGAAAGAGGCCTCCGGCAGACCGCTGGAATAGATCTGCATCCCCTGCGTCAGGCTGTCGCCCAGAAAACAGACGTTGGCAAAATAACTGCGGTCCACGGCGGTGGTGCGGTCCAGCGCGGCCAGCCGGAAATCCATGGCGGTGGACCCGGCAGAGGTGGTCTGCACGGTCAGCCGCCGCGCGGGCGTGTAGCTGATGGTGTTCCACTCGCTGCTCTGCAGCTCCTGCTGGAAGATGGTCGGGCCCTGCACGGCGGCAGGGCTCTGCTCCCGGTGGAGGCGCTTCCACAGCAGGCCCACGGCGCTGAGCAGGATGAGCAGCACCAGCAGCCCGGCAACGGCAAAATTCCTGCGCCAGCGCTTGCGCAGGATGCGGCGGCGGTATTCCTGATAATCGGCCATAAAAACACCCGGCTTTCTTTGTGTTCTTTACCCTCATTATACAGCACCCGGCGGGGCCGTGCAAGTGGGCCGTGCTACTTTACGGCGGCAGATGCTTTGTGGTATAATCATCATGGTTTAGTATGAAATAAAGCCCTCTCAGTCTCGCTTACGCTCGCCAGCTCCCCCAAAGGGGGAGCCAATGCATCTGACAGATATAGAATGCAGATTTGCTGTATTTCAGATTGAGGCAGGATTGCCTCTCCCTTCGGGAGAGGTGGCATTGCAAAGCAATGACGGAGAGGGTTGATGAAAGCAGGAATCAAAATTTATGCTGCAAAACCCTGAATTGCATTATCTGGACAACGCCGCTACCACCATCGTGGCCCCGGAAGTGGCGGATGTCATCAACAAGGCCATGCGGGAGCACTGGGCCAACCCGTCCAGTCTGTATGCCCCCGGTGCCCGGAGCGAGGAAGCCCTGAACGCCGCCCGCGCCGCCGTGGCCCGTACCCTGGGCTGCAAGAGCCGGGAGCTCTATTTTACCTCCTGCGGCAGCGAGAGCAACAACATGGCCCTGCTGGGCGCGGCCCTGACCCGCAGGTTCGGTAAGGGCATCGTGGTGTCCGGCTTTGAGCACCCCAGCGTGCAGAAGCCGCTGGAGCGTCTGGCCGCCATGGGCTATGATGTGACCGTGGTGGACCCCGGCCCGGACGGCACGCTGGACATCGACCGGATGCTGGACCATGTGGACAAAAACACCATCCTTGTGGCCTGCATGATGGTCAACAATGAGGTCGGCACCCGGAACGATGTGGAGCGTCTGGCCGCAGAGGTCAAGCGCCGCAACAGCCGCACCATCGTCCATGTGGATGCCGTGCAGGCCTGGATGCGGGTGCCCATCAAGCTGGCGAACATCGACACGCTGGCTGTCAGCGGCCACAAGATCCACGCACCCAAGGGCATTGGTGCGCTCTACCTGAGCGACAGTCTGTATCAGGCGTTCCAGGCTCCCTATCTGGGCGGTGAGCAGGAGCGGGAGAAGCGCCCCGGCACCGAGAACCTGCCCTATGCGCTGGGCCTTGCTGCCGCGGCCACCCGCCTGAACAAGACCATGAAGAGCCGGGATACTGCTGTGCGCGCCCTGAACCTGCGCCTGCGGGAAGGGCTGAAAGCCTTTCCGGAGGTGGTCATCAACAGCCCGGACCATGCGGTGCCCGAGGTGCTGAACTTCAGCGAGAACTGCATCAAGAGCGAGACCATGCTGGCCCATCTGGCACAGCAGCAGGTCTATGTCTCCTCGGCCAGTGCCTGCGGCCGGGGGCAGCCCAGCCACACCCTTGCCGCCATGGGCAGGGACCCGCTGGCCATTGATACGGCCATCCGCGTGTCCTTCTGTGCGGACAACACCCCCGAGGATGTGGACGCGTTCCTCAACGCCTTTGAGGACGGAATGAAGCATTTGCAGAGAATCAAAAAGTAAAAGGGGCAGATCATCGGGGAGTATTCCCACGCAAGTGAAACGGGCCATTCCATCGCCCGCCCTACTGCCTGCGGCAGCAGGGTCCCACCCCAGCGGACACTTGCTTTGGGAAACTCACCGCCGCTCTGCCCGAAATTTAGGAGTAATAACTATGCGTGAAATTATTATGGGCTATCAGGGAGAGATGTCCCTGAAGGGCCTGAACCGCAACCAGTTTGAGTCGGCCATGATGAAGATCCTGCGCTACCGGCTCAAGACCGTGGGCAAGTTCAAGGTGTACTGCACCCAGTCCACCTTTTATATGGAGCCCGAAGAAGAAGACGTGGACATGGATCTGGCCTTTGACCGGGTGCGCACCGTGTTTGGTCTGGCGGCGCTGAGCCGTGCCGTGGTCTGCGAAAAGGACTTTGATACCATCTGCCGGACTGCGGAGGAGTATCTGGGCGACAGCCTGCACGGCATCAAGACCTTCAAGGTGGAGGCCCGCCGTTCGGATAAGACTTACCCCATGACCAGCCCTGAGTTGATGCGGGAGCTGGGCGCTTACCTGCTGGGGCTGCATAACTATCTCCGGGTGGATGTGAAGAACCCCCAGTTTAAGGTCATTGTGGAGATTCGCGATTACGGTGCGTATATTCATGGCCCGAAAATACCCGGAGAGGGCGGCCTGCCCGTGGGTACCTCCGGTCGTGCCCTGAATATGCTCTCCGGCGGCATCGACAGCCCGGTGGCCGCTTACCGGATGGCAAAGCGCGGTCTGGCCCTGGATCACATCCATTTTGCGTCCCCTCCGTATACTTCTGAGCGCGCAAAACTGAAAGTTAAAGCTCTGGCCCAGAAGATCACCCCTTATACCGGCAGCTCCAACCTGTTTGTGGTGCCCTACACCAAGCCGCAGGAGTATATCCGGGACAATGCCCCCGATGTGCTGTTCACGGTGCTGATGCGCCGCAGCATGATGCGCATTGCCAATCGTATTGCCACCAGACAGGGCTGCGAGGCCCTCATCACCGGCGAGAGTCTGGCGCAGGTGGCAAGCCAGACCGTCAAGGCCCTGCAGTGCACCGATGCCGCCCAGGATCTGCCCATCCTGCGCCCGCTGATCGGCATGGACAAGACCGAGATCATCGAGACCTCCCGCCACATTGGCACCTACGAGACCAGCATCCTGCCCTATGAGGACTGCTGCACCATCTTCACCCCGCCGCACCCGAAGATCCGCCCCGAGCTGGCAGAGATCCTGGAGGCCGAAGCCGCCATGCCCGGTCTGGCAGAGCTGGAGGCTGAAGCTGCTGAGAACACCGAGCGGATCCGCATCCGCATTACGGACGAGATCGAGTTTGAGGGGTGAGCGGCATGACAGCGGAGATCATCAGTGTGGGCACCGAGCTGCTGCTCGGCAACATCCTCAACACCAATGCCCAGTACCTGAGCCGGGAGCTTGCTGAGCTGGGCATTACGGTCCAGCGGGAGAGCACCATCGGCGACAATCAGGGGCGGCTGGCGGACTTTGTCAACGAGGCAAAGAACCGCTGTGACCTGCTGGTGTTCACCGGCGGTCTGGGCCCCACGGCAGACGACCTGACCAAGGAGACCGTTGCCGCCTGCTATGGCGATACGCTGGTCTTTGACGAGAGCGAGTGGGAGAAGATCACCGGTTATTTTGCCCGCTCCGGCCGGGTGACCACCCCCAACAACCGCAAGCAGGCCATGGTGCCCGTAAAGGGGCATAAGATCATCAACCACCACGGCACTGCCCCCGGTGCATGGTTTGAGCAGGAGGGCCGCTGTGCTGTCCTGATGCCGGGCGTGCCCAGCGAGATGAAGGCCATGTGGAACGAGAGCGTCCGCCCCCTGCTGATGAAGCGTCAGAACTGCACCCTGCACTCTGTCACCCTGCGGGTGCTGGGCGGCGAGAGCAACCTGGAATATCAGGTGCGTGATCTGCTGGAAAACGCCAACCCGACTGCCGCCATCTACTGTAAGACCGGTGAGTGCGAGATCCGCATCACGGCCCGGGCTGCCTCCGATGCGGAAGGCGAAAAAATGTGCCGGGAATATGCCAAAAAGTTCTATGATCTGCTGGGCGATGCGGTGTATGATGAGGATGTGGCCGGGCTGGAGGAGACACTGGTGCGCACCTTAAAGGAAAAGGGGCTCACTCTCTCCACCGCCGAGAGCTGCACCGGCGGGCTGATCGCACAGCGCATCACCTCGGTGCCGGGCTCCAGCGAAGTGTTCGGCTACGGCTTTGTGACCTATTGGGAGGCCGCCAAGGCCAGGCTGGTGGGCGTGGAACCGGATGTCATTGCAAAGTACAATGTGGTGTCGGCCCCCGTGGCCGCCCAGATGGCGCTGGGGGCCGCACAAGCCGCCGATGCTGAGATCGGCATCAGCGTGACCGGCGTGGCCGGGCCGACCGGCGGAGATGCCCTCCGCCCGGTGGGCACGGTGTATCTGGGCGCGGCCCGGGGCGAGACGGTGTATGTGAAAAAGCTGTCCGTCTCCCGGCCCGACCGTGCATTGGTGCGTGCCCGTGCCGCGCAGGCCGCCCTGGAGCTGGCCCTGCGGCTGGCACAGGGAAAAGTTCCCGCAGGCACAGAGCCCCTTGCCCGGGACGCACAGCACAGCGCCGAAGCGCTGGACAAGCTGAACGAGGTGTTCCTGGGCCACTAAAAGGCAGGGGGAATGCAGGTTGACACAGCAACAGGAGGCCGGGTGTGTGCTGCGGTTGTTCGGTGCGCAGTCCACAGCGGTTGGCAAAACGGTGGAAAACTTTCCGCCCCAGTGGCGGGCCGCAGCCCAGTGGAAGAGCCGGGGCGCGGAAACGCTGGTGGCCCTGCAGGCGCAAAGCCCTTCCGGGCTGAAAAAGGCCGCGCAGGCTCTGCGGCAGACGTTTTCGGCAGACCTGTACGGGGCAGGGGAGACCACTCTGCCTGCCGCCGTGGTGGAGGCGCTGGAACGGCACGATAAGCTGCTCATCTGTGCGGATGCTGCCGCCGGTGCCCTGCTGGAAGCCCGGCTTGAGAACCTGCCCGGGGCCGAGAAGGTCTTTGATTTTGGCGCGGTGAGCTATGCAAACCCCAAGACCGGCCCGTTGATCGAAAAGCGTGCCCGCCTGCCCAAAGACTGCACTGACCCGCTCCGGCAGGCACTGGCCCGGGCTCAGGCTGCCCGCCGCGTGGTGGGGGCAGATCTCTCCGCCGCTTGTGCCGAGCGGGAAAGTGATTGTGTGCTGGTGCTCAGCTGCAGGAAGGGCTGCTTTCTGCGCACCGTCCCGGCGGGGGAGAACCCCGCCCTCTGGCTGCTGGATATCATCCGGCGCACGGCGGCAAACAAGCCTCAGGCTGAGGGGACAGGCTTCCTGCCTGCCCGCAGGGCTGCAAAGAAGGACGTTTCGCCCGGCCCCCAACCCAAGCGGCATCCCCTGCGCCGGGTGTGCATGACGCTGCTGGTGCTGGCTCTGCTGACGGCTCTCGCTGCGGTGGGGGCGTGGGAATATACCAACGGCAATTTCTACGCCCTGCCGGAACAGCTGCACACCCTGCTGACGGAGCACATTCCCCGCCCGGGGGCGACATTGGTATAGGACCGACCCTCTCCGTCATTGCTGCGCAATGCCGGAGAGGGTCTTTTTTTCTAAATTAACAGAAAGTTCACCCAAAAAACGGATAAAATCCATCCATCGGGTTTGACGGGTTTTCAGCTTTGGTGTATCATATAAACAGTATGTGGTTTTTCCGCTGTTGGGCGGCCTGCCGCCCCGATTTTTGATAGATGAGGTGTAACAATGTCCCTTGCTGAAAAACTCTTTGGCAGCTTCTCTGACCGGGAGCTGAAAAAGATCAATCCCATTACCAAAAAGGTGCTGGCACTGGAAACAAAGTATCAGCCGATGTCCGATGCCGAGCTGCAGGCGCAGACCCCGGCCCTGAAAGAGCGGCTGGCAAACGGCGAGACGTTGGATGATATCCTGCCCGATGCCTTTGCTGTCTGCCGCGAAGCCGCCTGGCGTGTGCTGGGCATGAAGCACTTCCCTGTGCAGATCATGGGCGGCATTGCCCTGCACCGCGGCTCCATTGCCGAGATGCAGACCGGTGAAGGCAAGACCCTGGTGGCCACCCTGCCCGCCTACCTGAACGCCCTGACCGGCGAGGGCGTGCACATCGTCACCGTCAACGATTACCTGGCCAAGCGCGACAGCGAGTGGATGGGCAAGCTCTACCGCTGGCTGGGCCTGAATGTCGGCCTGATCGTGCAGGGCATCGATGGCGATGCCCGCCGCCGTGCCTACAACGCCGATATCACTTACGGCACCAACAATGAGTACGGCTTCGACTACCTGCGCGACAACATGGTGACCTATAAGGACAACATGGTGCAGCGCGGCCACGCCTTTGCCATCGTCGATGAGGTGGACTCCATC
>OLOG01001919.1_pt1 | contig 10957 bp, 4 predicted proteins | sample 1672351 | NCBI WGS metagenome assembly OLOG01 (sample SAMEA3136674, study PRJEB25190) | human gut metagenome | biome: human gut; feature: human-associated habitat; material: faeces | place: Austria | collected 2013 | reverse complement strand
CGCGCACGTACGGACCTCGATCCGGCGTTTCGCGCGGAGCAACTGGCGGCCGTGTCGTGCGCGCGCAGGTTCGCGGCGGCATGCAGTCGCGCGAACGCGGTGTTCGACGGCGCATTGCCGTTGCTGGAGCGCATGCCGGTTTCCTCAAGCGCTCGGTCGGCGCGCGACGAAGGCGCGCGCCCCGACGCGCTGTTCATGTCGCTCGACGAGGCGGCCGAGCTTCCCGCGTGCTCTTGCGCCGCGCTCGTGCTGTGCGATCTCGACGCGGGCTCCTACCCGGTGCGGCTCGTCGAGGACGGCGGCACGCTGCTTCTGGAGAAGCTGGGCCTCGGCCGCCCCGCAGACGCGCTCGCCGCCTCCCGCCGCCGATTCTTCCGCGCGCTTTCGAGCGCCTGCGAGACGGTGGTGTGCGAGCGCGTGCTGAACACCGAGGATGCGAACGAGGCGTATCCGTCGGTTATGTTCGAGGAGCTGCTCGACTGCTACCGGGAAGCGGATGCGGGCGAGGACGACCGGGCGACGGGGCTTCCCAAGCCGCTCGTCGCCTTCGCCATGCTGGCAGGGGAGGACGCGCTCCACGACAACCTCGCGCTCGTCTGCGAGGGTGTGCAGCCGCGCGTAGGCAAAGGAGGGGCGACGCTGTCCTGGGAGCTGTCGGCCGCGGGCGCGGTGTCGCCCGAGCAGCGCCCGCGCATCGTGCTGCCGCGCTCGCCGCGCGAGGGGCTGCGCGGCGCCGACGCCGCGTTGGCGCTGTCGCCGTCTGCGCTGGAAAGCTACCTTGAATGTCCCTACAAGTGGTTCGCTCTGCGCCGTCTTCGCCTGTCGGAGCCGGACGCCGGGTTCGGGCCTCTCGAGATGGGCAGCTTCTCCCACAACGTGCTGCGTAGCTTCTACGAGCATTTCCGCGAGGCGGGGCATGCGAAGGTGGACTCCGCGACGCTTCCCGAAGCGCGCGCGCTTCTAGGCGAGACGTTCGACCGCCATCTGGAATCGCAACGCAACCTCAAGCGCTCGGTCAACCCGTTGATCCCGCGCACCGCCTTCGAACGCGCCGAGACGGCCGATCTGAGGAAGAGGCTCGTCCGGTTCCTCGACCGCGAGGCGCTGCTGCTGCCGGGCTTCGAGCCCGTGCGCTTCGAGTTCGATTTCGGCTCGAGCGAGCCGTTCCCGTACGCAGGATGCCTGCTGCGCGGCAGTGTGGACCGCATCGACGTGAACGGGGCCGGCCAGGCGGTGGTTATCGACTACAAGGGGTCGCTCAATGGCGACTACGCGCTGGATTCGGCATCGCCCGCCGCGCAGGCGGGCGGCGCGGTGCTTCCCCATAAGGTGCAGACGCTCATGTACGCTCAGGTGGCGCGCAAGGTGCTGGGTCTCGACGTGGTGGGTGCGCTGTACGTGTCGTACGGCCGCGATCGGCGCGTCTCGGGCGCCTTCGACCGCACGGTCGTGGGCGAGCGAGACGTGCCCGGCATCGACGTCGAGCGCTGCGGCGTGCCGGGGCCGGCAGGCGAGGCGCTGGGCGTCTCGTCGTTCGGCGAGCTGGTGGACGCGGTGGAGGATCGCATCGCCCGGGCCGTGCGCACGCTGGCCGACGGCTGCATCGGTCCCGATCCGCGCGGGGGAGACCCGTGCGGGTATTGCCCCGTGCTCGCCTGCGAGAAAAGGATGGGCGCATGAACCTCTCAACCTGCACCCCTGGTCAACGCCAGAGCATCGAGCACGTGCGCGGTCCCTTGCTCGTGTCGGCCGGCGCCGGCTCGGGCAAGACGTTCACGCTCACGCAGCGCATCGCCTATGCGCTTCTGCCCGAGAGCGGCCCTGCGGCGTCCGGCGTCGACGAGGTGCTGGCCATCACGTTCACCGAGAAGGCGGCCGCCGAGATCAAGGCGCGCGTCAAGCGCACGCTGCGCGCCGAAGGGCTGGCCGAGGAAGCGCTGCGCGTGGACGGCGCCTGGATATCCACCATCCACGGCATGTGCGCGCGCATCCTGCGCGCCCACGCGCTCGACCTGGGGCTGGATCCTGCGTTCGGCATCATGGGCGATGCGGAGCGGGCCGAAGCCGTGGCCGACGCCATCGACGGCGCGCTGGGCGACGACAACGATATCATCGCGCGCGGCTCGTACGCGGCGCTGTTCGACGAGTACCCCGCACGCTCGACGATGCCGCTCGCTCCGTCGGTGGCCTCCATGCTGCAGGCTCTGATGGACAAGGCGGCGGGGCTGCGCGGCGGCCTCGACGCGCTCGATTTCGGGCCGTCGCCCGCGCAGGCCTCGACGCTCGCGCGCGAGCTGCTGCTGGCCTACGAGGGCGTGCTGCCCGCGCTCGAGCGGGCGGGGAAGAGCGCGTCCGCCGAACGGGCGCGCGCGGCCGCGGCCGACGCGGTGGAGGCGCTCGGGGCGTTTTTGGCCGACGCGTCCGCGGCGAGCGACGCGCGTGCGCTGGCAGCTGTGGTCGACGGCTGCGCCTACCTGCCGTGCACGTTCGGCGGCGCCGACGTGAAGGCCGAGGTCAAAGCGTATCAAGCTGTGCACGCGCGCGTGGCTCAGAACGTCGCGCTCGCGCTGGCGCACCCGCTGGCCTCCGAGCTCATGGCGCTCGCGCGCGAGGTGACCGCGCGCTTCGAGGGTGCGAAGCGCGCCGCGTGCAAGCTGGATAACGACGACCTGCTCGTGCGCACGCTCGACGCGTTCGAACGCTGCCCGGACATCGCCGCGCGCTACGAACGCCGCTTCAAACTGGTGATGGTGGACGAGTTCCAGGACACCAGCCAGCTGCAGATCGACATGATCGCGCGCCTGGCCGGGCCGCGGTGCGCGCACCTGTGCACGGTAGGCGATGCGCAGCAGTCCATCTACCGCTTCCGCGGCGCCGACGTGAACGTGTACGAGGCTCATAAGAAGGCGATGCGCGCCGACGAAGTGGGCGCGCTCTACGTCGAGCTCACGAAGAACTTCCGCAGCCACGGCGACGTGCTGTCGTTCGTCGACCGCGTGTTCGAGCAGTCGACGGTGTTCGGCGAGGCGTTCATGTCGCTGGAGCCGAACGAGCAGCGCCCCTCCTGCTATCGGGGCAGCGCGCCGCGCATCGACCTCGTGCTGTCGGTGCAGCCCGCGGGGCGCGGCACCGGCGTGCGCACGGCCGATGCGAAGCGCGCCGGCGCCGAGGCCATCGCCCGCCGGTTCGCCGCGCTGCGCGAGGACGGCCACGCTCCCGGCGACATGGTGGTGCTGCTGGGCAAGATGAGCCGTGCGGGCATGTATGCCGAGGCGCTGCGCGCCGAGGGCTTCGAGTGCGTGGTGACGGGCGGGTCGCTGTTCGCGTCCGCGCCCGAAGTGCGCGTGGTCGCCCGCTTCGTGGAGGCGCTGGCGAACCCGGCGAACACGGCTGCGCTGTTCGAAGTGCTGACCAGCGACATGATGCGTCTGTCGGCAGACGACCTCCTCGTGCTGACCACCGAGGAGGATCCTGAGACGGGATGCGTGCGGCGGCGCGATCTCGACCGGGGCTTCGCGCGCCTCGCATCGCGCGCCGACGGACTGCCGCCGCGGCTGGCGCACGCCGTGCGCCTGTTCGAGCGGGCGCGTGACGAGTCGCGCACGCGCCCGGTGGCGACCGTGGTGCGCGATGCCGTGGTGCGTTCGGGGTGGATGGCACGGCTCGAGGAGGAAGGCGCGGCGGGCACGGCGCGAGCCGCGAACGTGCTGAAGGCCGTCCGGCTCGTCGATCGCCTCGAAACCGAGCGCCACCTGGGGCTGGCCTCCACGGCGCGCGCGCTGGCCGACGAGCTGGCCGTAGGATTGAAGGAGGCGCCCGGCGCGTTGTCGGGAGCCGGCGGCGACGTGGTGAAGATCATGACCATCCATGCTTCGAAGGGGCTGGAGTTCCCCGTCGTGGCGTTGGCCGACTTCGCCGACGCGCGCGCGGGAAGCGGCAAGCTTCTGGTGGAGACGTGCGGTGCCATCGCGCGCGCCTCGTTGGCGCCCGCAGCGTCGTTGGAGGCGTTTCCCCAGCTGGCGAAGCGCTCGGGCGCGGCTGCGGCCGGCGACGGCGAGGATGATGCCGATCTGCTGGCCGCTCGCCGTCTCGTAGAAGGGGAGGATGGGCCCGCGTGCGCTCTCGGCGCTTCGTCGTGCACGCAGGCGGCCTACCGCGCCCAGCTCGCGCGCCGTGCGGCCGACGAGGAGCTGGCCGAAGCGCGTCGCAAGCTCTACGTGGGCCTCACGCGTGCCAGCGAGGCGCTTGTGGTGGCGATGGACGCGAAAGCTCCCTCGGCGGGCAAGCCTCCGGCGTACGCCCCGCTCGTCGACGATATCCGCAGCGCGCTGTGCGGCGACGGCGATTTTCCCGAGGGCGTTGCCGAGCTTCCCTACGGCGGCACCGCGCCGGCCCGCTTCGAGCGCATCCTCGTGCAGCCGCCGGAGCCGCGCGCCGAGGAGGGTGTCGAGCCTGCGCCCGAACCGCGGCTGTTCTTCGTGCCCGTCGTGGACGACGCTTCGCGGTCGACGCTCTTCGCGGGAGGTTCGGCGCGCGACGATGCGTTCTCGTACTCGTCGATCGCCCCGAACCCGGTTCCGGCTCCGGCGGGCGAGGGCGCGCCTTTCGCCGCGGACGCGGACAAGGCGACGGATCTGGGCAGCGCCTTCCATCGGGCGGCGCAGCTGGCCGTCGAGACGGGAAGGGTTCCCGGCGCTGCGCGCCTCGGCGTGCTCTCCGAGGCGTACGCTCTATCGACGGGACAGCGCGCGCGGCTGGCCGATGCCTGCGAGCGCTGGTTCTCCAGCGCGACGTACGCCGAAACGCTGCAGTGGGGGCTGCGGCGCGCCGAGGTGCCGTTCTTCGTGCCGATATCCGATGCGTTCGTGGAAGGGGAGATCGATCTTCTCTGCACCGACGACGCGCAGCTTGCGGGCGCTCGTGCGCTCGTGGTGGACTATAAGACCGGCGGTTCGGACGGCGAGGCGCCGGAAGCGCTGTGCTCCAAGCACCTCCTGCAGGCGCAATGCTACGCCTATGCACTGCTGCGGCAGGGCTGCGTCGAGGTGGAGCTGCGCTTCGCGCGCGTCGAGCGCGAGGATTCGGCGGGGGACATGCAAACCGTGACCTACCGCTTCACTGCCGAAGATCTCGACGGGCTGGCCGTCCGCATCCTAAGCGCCCGAAGGGCGTAGCGTTTTTCGCTGCGGGCCACCCGCTTCCGATGCGCCTTGACAGCATGAGTCCATCGCGTAGAATGTAATCGTCCGATTACATTCTACGCGAAATAAAACACCCCCCCCATCAGGTATAATAAGGAAAGTTCGGCCAGAATTATTATTCTCTCAGCAAAAAGGTCATAAATCACGACTGAACATTGTTCAAGGCATTTGCTAGGATGATTGACGGGCAGGGGCGCGGTGTGATGGAGTGCGTAGCGAGTATTGTCAACACCCGCGCCCCTCGAGGCGTTTCCGGGGCTTACGCCCTGCGCCTGCCGTAGCGCTCGTAGGCCTGCGTCACCTGCAGCTCGTACTCCTTGCGAGTGCCCTTGACCACCGTGTCCAGGATGAGGCCGCTGGCGAATGCGAGGATGCCGACGAACACGAGGGCCACGGCCAGCAATGCGGAGGGCAGGCGCGGTACGAGGCCCGTCGCGGCGAACTCCCAGATGACGGGGATGCCGGCGATGAGGCCCAACAAGCAGAACAGAAGCGCGAGCCAGCTGAACAGCGCGAGCGGGCGATAGTCCTTGAACAGCGACATGATCATGGCCAGCACCTTCATGCCGTCCGAGAACGTGTTGAGCTTGCTCTCCGATCCTTCGGGGCGGTCGCGGTAGTCGATCGGCACCTCGGCGATGCGCCAGCGCTTGTCGACGGCATGGATGGAAAGCTCCGTCTCGATCTCGAACCCGGGCGAGAGCACCGGCATGGTCTTGGCGAACACGGCGTTGAAGGCTCGATAGCCGGTCATGACGTCGGAGAACTCGAAGCCGTAGATCCATTTGATGAGCGTGCGCACGAGGTCGTTGCCGAAGCCGTGGAACGCGCGGTCGTTCTCCTCGCCGTAGGTGCCGTTGGACAGGCGGTCGCCCACGCTCATGTCGGCCTCGTCGGCCATGAGCGGCGCCAGGAGCTCCGGCGCGGCCTCGGCGGGGTACGTGTCGTCGCCGTCCACCATGACGTAGTAGTCGGCGTCGATGTCGCGCAGCATCTGGCGCACCACGTTGCCCTTGCCCTGGCGGCGTTCGGCCCGCACCACGGCGCCGTGCTCGGCCGCGATGGAAGCGGTGCCGTCGGAGGAGTTGTTGTCGTAGACGTACACGGTCGCTTCGGGCAGCACGCGCCTGAAGTCGTCGACCACCTTGCCGATGGTTACGGCCTCGTTGTAGCAGGGGATGAGCACGGCGACGGTGCCGCTCTGGGCGCGCGGCGTATCGATCTTCTGATCCACGAATCACTCCTCGGTTCTGTATAGGTGAGGTTCATCCTACTCGAAACGTCGGGCTTGCGCCAGACGGCTCCGTTGTTTTCCAGATGAAACCCGGTAAGGAAGCCGTTTTCGACCGGTAATATTGTGCCCGGCGCCTCCTGCTACAATGAAGAACGCCCGCTACGACTGGAAGAGGGGCGTCCTCCCTATGGAACTGATTACCCGCTCGCGCGAGCGGCGGCGCATCGCCATCATCGTGGTCGCGCTCGTCCTTGCGCTTCTGATCGCGCTCGCGTACACGATCGTCTCGTCGCGTCAGGCGACGGCGGCCGCGGTGGAAACCATGAGCGAAGTGTACTTGCAAGAGCTCAGCAACCAGGTCATCTCCCATTTCAACACCGGCATCGACGGCAAGTTCTGCCAGCTGGAAACCGTGGGCAGCTCGCTTGAGCTGTACGACCCGGAGAATCTCGACGAGGTGAGGGATTTCCTCGCCTGCATGGAGGCGGACGATGACGAGTACGCCTACCTTGCGCTGCGTGGCAGCGACGGGCTCTACTACACGTCGTGGGGCTCGGACGCCGCCTCGGATGAGGAGCTTGCCGCCCGCAGCGAGCTGGGGCTGTCGTATCGGGACGCGCACGGCCACGACGTGATGCTATACAACGGAACCATCGCGCTCGTGGATTCCTTCGAGCCCGTTACCTGCGGAGGCGTCACGTTCACCGCCGTCGTCGCCGGGTTCGGCGTCGACACCGTTTCCGGGAAGCTCAACCTCGATCTGGTCAATGGCAGCGCGCGGTCGAGCGTCATCGGCTTCGACGGCACTTGCATCGCAGGATGCGATGCCGAGGGGCTGTGCAACGGCGAGAACCTGTTCGACGCGTTGGAATCGAGCGCTCGCCTCGACAAGGGGTACAGCATGGACCAGGTGCGAGAAGCCGTGGAGAACGGGGAGACGTTCCTGCTTCCCTTCTGGTGCGGGGGCCATCACGAGTACCTGTACTTTCGGCCGATGAGCAATCAAGACTGGTATCTGTGTACCGCCATGCCCTACGGCGTGGTGGACGAGGACGTGGCGGGACTCAGCTGGGTGCTCATGCAGAACGCCGTTCTCATGGCGACCATGATCATCGCGGTCATAGCCATCTTCTTCTCGATCTACTATCAGCTGGTCAAGCGCAACACGCGTCTGCTGTCGGACGAGAAGAACCGCGCCGAGCGCGCTTCCGAGGAAGCGCGGCGCGCCAGTTTGGCGAAAAGCGAGTTCCTCTCGCGCATGTCGCACGAGATTCGTACGCCGATGAACGGCATCATGGGCATGACCGCCATCGCGCTCGAGAATGCGCACGACGAGGAGAAGGCGCGAGCCTGCCTCGAGAAGATCGACGTGACGTCCGAGCATCTCATGGCGCTCATCAACGACATCCTCGACATGAGCAAGATCGAAAGCGGCAAGATCGACATCAAGCGCGAGACGTTCGATTTCGGGACGTTCGTAGGGTCGCTCGACGACGTGTTCGGAACGCAGGCTCTCGAACAGGGGATTCGCTACAAGACGGAAGAAGTGGGCGCGCTGCCCTCGCTGCTCGTCGGCGACGGGCTTCGGCTGAACCAGATCGTTTACAATCTCGTTGGCAACGCTTTCAAGTTCACTCCTCGCGACGGCAGCGTCACGCTGCGCATAGAGGAGCTTCCCGCGCCGCCGGAAGAGGATGCTGCGCACGACGACGCGATCTGGCTGCGCTTCTCGGTGACCGATACGGGTTGCGGCATCAAGCCGGAGAACCGCGAGCGGATATTCTCGTCTTTCGAGCAGGGCGACGAGTCTTCATGCAGACGCGGAGGCACGGGTCTGGGCCTTGCCATCACGAAGCGGTTCACGGAGATGATGGGCGGTCGTATATCGTTGTCGAGCGAGGTGGGGAAGGGGTCGACCTTCACGGTGGACGTGCCGTTCGGACGAGCCTCGGGCGAAGGGGCCGCCACGTGCGACGATGCGTTCGCCGCGCGGTCCCGAACGCACGGCGACGGAGTTTCGTACGATTTCTCCGGCAGGCGCGTCATCGTCGCCGAAGACAACGAGCTCAACCGCGAGATAGCCACCGAGGTGCTGGCCATGGCGGGTGCCGAGGTCCTGGCGGCGTCCACGGGCGCCGAGGCCGTGCGCGCGTTCGAGCGCTCGCACCCGGGCTCCGTCGACCTGATCTTCATGGACATCCAGATGCCCGAGATGGACGGCTACGAGGCGACCCGCGTCATTCGCTCGCTCGATCGCGACGACGCGCGTTCGGTGCCCATCGTCGCGATGACGGCCAACGCGTTCGTCGAGGACGAGGAGCGCAGCCGCATGAGCGGAATGGATGGCCATCTGAGCAAACCCCTTGATATCCATCTCGTATATGCCACAATGGACAGGTTTTTGAGAGGGCGCTCGCGGGGAGGGGGCGCGTAGAGCGAAAGGACGCGCGCGGTGAAGAAGCTCGTTGCTCAGATCATGAAGTTCGGCGTGGTGGGCGTCATCGCTTTCGTCATCGACTACGGCTTACTTGCTCTGCTCACCGAGGCGTTCGGCGTGAACTACCTCGTCAGCGCCACCATTTCGTTCACGGCCTCGGTCGTGTTCAACTACGCGGCGTCGATGCGCTACGTGTTCACCCATAAGGAGGGCATGAGCCGCCGCCGCGAGTTCGCCATCTTCGTCGTGCTGTCGGTTATCGGCCTGGGCCTCAACAACGGCTGCATGTGGGCGGGCGTGGAGTTTCTGGGCATCCACTACCTCATCGTGAAGATCGGCGCCACGTTCATCGTCATGGTGTGGAACTTCGTGACGCGCAAGATCTTCCTCGACGCCGGCGATGCGCCCGGCGAGATCCTCTCGGACATCGAGTAGCCGTCTCGGCCGAAGCTGCCCCGAACGAGCGAAGCCTCCACCTGTCATCCTGCTCGCAGCGCGCCAGCGCGGAGCCGAAGGAACCCGCGCGGCGTTAGCCGGGGTGCTCCCTGCTGGTGTTAGCGCGGGATGACGGCGAAAAGGGCGTGACCGGGTAAAAACGAGGCGGTTTGGTAATCGGTTGCAACTCGCGACGGGATGCCGAAAAAATCGACCTGGGCTGATGTCGGGCTTCCGCTTCGGCGCGCCGGCGAATTGGGAAGCGGAAAGGTTTTGGGGTTACCAAACCGCCCCGTTTTCGCCATGGCGCGGCGATCTCGGCGTCATCGCCGTCTCAGCGGGTAGCGTCCCGAAAGTTGGTGTATCAATCCGTTTCTGGAGGGCGGGCGAAGCCTGCCCGAGAAAAACGGACATCGTCTAGAATCGTCAATCACCACAAAAGACAGATTCGAAGGAAGGCGATGCCCGCTATGGACACTCTACTATTCAACGACCCCGAAGTGAAGGGGCTCGCGTTCGCGATCCTCGAGGAATGCACCGACCTGCAGGCCTTCGGGCGCAGGATGCTCGAGCTCCTGGCGAACGCCGCGATGTCGGCGAAGGCCGACGAGGCGTGCAACGCCCCCTACGGGGAGCGCGACGAGGGGCGCGTCAACTCGCGCAACGGCTACCGGGAGCGGGGGCTCTCGACCGCCGCGGGCGACGTCACCCTCAAGATTCCGAAGCTGCGCCGAGGCTCGTTCTTCCCCGAGGACCTGATCGAGCGCTACTGCAGGGTGGACCGGGCGCTCGTCGCGGCGGTGGCCGAGATGTACGTCATGGGGATATCGACGCGCAAGGTGGAGGCCGTCGCGGGCGAGCTCGGCGTGAGGTCGATGTCGAAGTCGCAGGTGTCGCGCCTGTGCGAGTGCCTGGACGCCGAGGTGGACGCGTTCAGGAGGCAGCGCTTCGACGGGGTGCGCTTCGCCTACCTGTGGCTCGACGCCACCTACGTGAAGTGCCGCGTGGAGGGGCGCTCGGCGTCCCAGGCCGTCGTGACCGCGATCGGGCTCGACGACACGGGCCACAAGCGCTTCGTCGGCGTGGACTGCGTGGACACGGAGAGCCACGCCGGGTGGAAGGCGTTCCTCTCCGGCCTGAGGGCGCGCGGCGTCGACGGCGTGCGCCTCGTCGTCTCGGACGCCCACGAAGGGCTCGCGAAGGCGATAGCCGAGACGTTCCAAGGAGCGGCCTGGCAGCGCTGCGTCACGCACCTCATGCGCAACGTGGCGGGCCGCATCCACAGGAAGGACGACCAGAGAAAGGCGCGCGAGGCCATGAAGGCCGTCTTCGCGCAGAAGAGCCCCGTCCTCGTGCGGGCGTGCTACCAAGAGGCGACCGAGGAGGTGCTGAAGATCTCGAGGGCGGCCGGAAACGTGCTCTTGGAGGCCGAGGAGGCGGCGCTCGCCTACCTGGCGTTCCCGGCCACGCACCGCACCAAGATCCGCACCAACAACGTCCAGGAGAGGGCCAACCGCGAGATCAAGCGCAGGACGCGCGTCGTGCAGGGGTTCCCCTCGCGCGAGTCGCTCATCCGCCTGGTGGGAGCGGCGCTCATCGAGGCCGACGAGGAGTGGTCGGCGCGCTGCGTCATCTCCAGGCCCTCGCTCG
>OLOG01001903.1_pt1 | contig 11049 bp, 9 predicted proteins | sample 1672351 | NCBI WGS metagenome assembly OLOG01 (sample SAMEA3136674, study PRJEB25190) | human gut metagenome | biome: human gut; feature: human-associated habitat; material: faeces | place: Austria | collected 2013 | reverse complement strand
ATTATACTAAAAAAGGTGATTAATTCACCTTTTTATCTTTAAATACTGAAAATACTTTTTCTTTTATACAATTATTAAAAGCATCTATCCCTGTATCCGTTAAATGCGTTTCATCTTTTACAAACCAGTCTGGATGTCCTTCACTATAACTTGCCCAATCAATTAAATAAACATTGTCATTTTCATCAACAAATTGTTTGATTTTTGCGTTATTATCATCACTCCATGATTGATAAGGTGCATGAACAGATAAGACAAACATTGGTTTGCTGGCATCTAACATACTGCGTACTTTAGGCATAAAGTCGTATACAGGACCATTGGTACCAAGAGAGAAAATAAGTCCATCACCGTTCCATCCTGAATTCAGTGCTGCTTGTAAAATATCTACACTATCTGAACAATGTCTAGATACTTTGGCGTCTATTTTCCCTTGAGGGAATGTTTCTTGTAATTTTGATGAAGCACCTAAAGCCACTGAATCACCAATGATAAAGATATTAAGCTTACTACATACTTCTTCTTGTGATAATGTTGGTTGACTTTGTTGAGGTGCTGGTGTTTGTTTCTTTTTAGGTTGAGTTTTTGTTGTTTGGGTAATCTGTTTTGACATAGTTTCTTTAGGAACAAAAGCTACACATAGACTACTTGTTATAAGTAATGCTAGACAAACTGAGGCAATCGTGATTCCTTTTTTGATGACCCTTTGATCTTTTTGAATCTTGTCTTTTAACATCTTTACTGTCTTAGATAAGATACCTCTTCTTATTGGTGTTTCTACTAAATAATATGATGCACTCGCTAGTACAAGGGTTAAAATAACTTCAATTAACATGATGTACCATGGTGAAGTTTTTCCCCCACTTATTAAAATAATAATTGGATAATGCCATAAGTAGATACTATATGATAGTTTTCCTAACCAATCAATAACCGGTATTGATAAAAACTTAGATAGCATACTTTGTTTTCTTAAAATGGATAAGATCACAAATGCTGTAAGAATAGAAGTTAGAAGATATCCTCCCTTATATAAAAATGCATCATATCCGGTTACTTTTGTTACAATTATACAGACACATACTAATGAAATGATTCCAATAATATCATTTGCTGGTTTTGTTAGACCTATCTTGATATCACTTTCTACAATGATAGCGAGTAGTGCTCCTACTAATAATGAAAAGCATCTTGTATCTAATCCATAATAGACACGACTTGGATCTCCATTGGGATTAAATAAAATCATCATTAATAATGAAGAAACAATAATCAATACTGTAGTAACAATTGAAAGAACTTGATGACGTTCTTTCTTTGTTGATTTAAACTTTGCGATGATAATGATAATCAATGGGAAAATAAGATAGAATTGGGTTTCTATCGCTAATGACCAACAATGTAATAATGGTGATGGAGCACCCCCATTATCAAAATATGAAATATTATTAAATATCTGATACCAGTTATTATATCCTAGTAATACTGAAATATAATCTTGGCTGGCCTTAGATAGTAATAAACGATTAAATAAAGCACAGACAATGACTGTTACAGAAACCATTAAAATCATTGCTGGCCAAATACGTTTAATTCTTTTTACCCAGAAATTCTTTAAATCTATTTTATTTGTTTTTTGTAATTCTTGTAGTAGTAATCTGGTAATTAAAAATCCTGATATGACAAAGAAGATTGTCACTCCTAAAACTCCACCTTTAAAAATAGGCAGTTTTAAATGATAACCAATAACCATCAAGACAGCCACAGCCCGTAATCCATCTAGTCCGGCTATATATTTTTCCTGTAAATTCTTCATATTTCCCTCCCATAATAAGCATGGACATTATATCAATTATATTGATAAATAGATACCTATTTCATCATGATTTGCAATAAATAGATGAAAAAAAACCTGCAATGATACAAATGCCAGCTAAAAATAAATAAGCATAAAGCATAGATGATACTCCAACAATATGTCCACAAATAATAGGAAATAAAGTCATCCCTAAAGCATAAACTGCTTGAAAGAATCCCATTGCCGTTGATTTACATTCTTGAGGAACATATTTCATGGCCTCACTTGTTAGATAAGAAAATAAAATTCCAGTAGACATACCTGGTAAAATTTGTAATATGTAAAGAAGATACAATGATGAACATCGGGGAACAAGAATACAATAGATTGCTGTTGTAAAGAAAGTGAGATTGATCCATTTTTTTGTTGATAATGACATACATAATTGACTTGATGCCATCTTTGCAAAGCATACCGCTGATAACATATAAATAATAGAAGAAAGACCTATTTGTAAAGATGATGCTCCTAAATTTTTAATAATTTGATTTGTAAAGGACATTGTTGTTGTCATTTGCACGCCTTGTTGAACTAAAGCAAGAAGTGAGTATACAATAAGATTTTTTTGTAAACATATTTTGAGTAGTGAAGGTATCGTTTTTGTAGTAGGCTGCGCCTCTTCTTTTGGTAGAAGAAAGATAAAGAAAGCACTGATTAAACCTGATAGTACACTTAACATACAAATAAATGTCATTCCTACAACGTCATATAAAAGTGTACTTGTTATAAAACCAATAAGCATACCTAAATTATTAGCGACAACAATTGAACTTGTCGCCTTAGCTTGATGATCTTGATCATAAAAACTCATATACATAACCATAAAGGATATCCACATTGCACTAGCTAGTCCTGAAAATAAATTACCAATCAAAAAACCAATCCCATTATTAAAGATAATTCTAAATAATGAAGCCATTCCTGATGATAAAGCCCCGATTATCATAATAATTTTATGTTTATTTTTATAATCTGCTAATAATCCTACTGGCAATCTTAATACCATTTGTGAGATTCCATAAGTTCCTACAATCAAACCAATAAAAGATGCACTTGTATGAATGAGTGTTAAATATGGTGTTTGGTAAGGTATATAAACATATTGACCAAACCAAAAAAAGATGACCGCAATAAATAATATATTTTTCTTTTCTAATTTCATTATTTTCCCTCTTTCCATCACATAAACCTCAATTAATATAGTCGAATTAATCTAAAATAGCAAATAAAAAACTTAGATTATATTTATAATCTAAGCCAATTTATAACCACCATCTATTTTAATGACTTCACCATCAATGAATTCAGCATCATCACTGGCTAGAAAAGCAACTAATTTTGCCACTTCTTCTGGTTTAGCCATGCGCCCTTTACATGTTTTAGAAGCTTGATAATCTAATAATTCTTGAGGTAAATCTTTATTCATATCTGTTTCTACCCACCCTGGACAAACACAATTTACATTAACATAGGGTTGTAACTGTAATGATGATGTTTTTGTTAAACTAATTAATGCAGCTTTACTGGCATCATATTCTGCACTTTCAGCATTATAGGTTGTCATCACATCTATAGATGAAATATTAACAATTTTTCCATATTTATTTTCTACCATTTTTTGACCAATTAATTGAGTAAGCAAAAATGGTGCATAAAGATTGACCTGCATAGACTGTTCAAATCCTTGAATTGTTTTTTGATTAAAATCATCATATAATGCTATACCAGCATTATTAACGAGTACATCAATTTTACCAAATTCTTGATAGGCTTTTTCTACTAAATCTTTTATTTCTTGTTCTTTTGTTAAGTCTGCTTGAATAGCTTGAGTTTTTACTCCGTAAATTTGATGAATATCCAAAGCGATATGATTGGCTGCTTCTTTACTTTTACCATAATGAATAATCACATCATAACCTCTTGAAGCAAATTCATAAGCTTCTGCTTTCCCCATTCCTCTACTTGATCCTGTAATTAACGCTACTTTATTCATTCTATTCTCCTTTATTTTATGTTCAAAACAACATATTCACTATTATTTTCTGTTCTAATAGGATAACCCCATCCTGCAATTCCTGAAGTGACAATAGCTTCTAACTGATTCATTTTTTTATTACCATAATTAAGTTCATTTACATGAAATATTGTTGAAAGTAAACCTGATGGCCATATTTGTCCAGCATGTGTATGTCCCAATAGAATGACATCACATCTTGCCTTTGATACTTCTTGATATTCTACTGGTTGATGGTCTAAGACAATCCATTCATTATTCTTATTAAGATGATGCGTTAAATCTTTGATCGACTTTCTATTTTTAGTCCCATCACCTCTATCTACTCTACCAATTAATGTAAGTTCTTGATTAAGGGTCATTGTTTGATCTTCTAAAATATGAATATGTGATTGGATAATCGTTTGAGCTAATTGTTTTTTTGTATAATTTGGTTTAGATGCATAATCATTTTGATCATGATTTCCATACACATAATAAATACCATAGGTACTCTTTATTTTTCCTAATGTATGAAAAGCTTCTTTCATTTGTTTATAGGTCGTTCTTTCATCAACAAGATCTCCGTCTAATACGACAATATCAGCCTTTTCTTGATTGATTCTTGCTACCTGTTTCATTAATTGTTCTTTATTTAATGTGATTCCATAATGTAAATCAGATAATAATACGATTTTATATTCATTTTGTAATGCTTTGTTACTTTGTAATGTGTATTCAGTTCTATGTATTTGATAAATATGATGATAGCCATAACCTATCACCATCACTGTAAGTGCAAGAGCAATCATGCCACTTTTATAAATGACTAGAAATAATTTTGATTGGATCTCTTGTTTTTTTATTTTCTTTATAAGCCAAACTATACAATCAATAATAAATAAAATAACAATAAAATGGACTAACACAATAAAATAAGTACTATATATTCTCACTGCTGGAACAATTAAAACTATAGTTATCAAGATGATTAAATAATTTTGCTTTCTTTTAGACATCTTTGGATAAAAATAGTAAATTGCTCCTTTGATTTTTGTATAAAGATAAAAGCAAGTTAATAACATAAATAATATCGGTAAAATAACCCAAGTTAGAAAATCCATTCGATTACTCCTTTACTTCTTCTAACCACTGTTTAAGATCTTCATCACTGTAAGTACCAGATATTACTTTTCCTTCTCTTATTTGTGTACTAGCATCAACATATTTTTCTAATTCTAAAACAGTTTTGCCAAAACCACTTTTCCCTGATGTCGCAAATAAAATGATTTTCTTATGTGATAAATCATATCTTTCTAAAAAGGAACAAATGATTGTTGGTGCTTTATACCACCAGATAGGAAATCCTAAATAGATTAAAGAATAATCATCAAGATGTAAATCTTGATCAATGATTTTAGGATGAGGTAACGATCCTTTCATTTCTTTAGTACTTCTTGAAAAAGGATTAATCCAATTTAAATCCTTTTTAGTATAAGGTATTTGAGGTTGAATGGGATATAGATCACCCTTAGTTATTTCAGCAATCTTTTGAGCTAGTCTTTCTGTTGTACCCGTTGCTGAAAAATAAGCTACACATATTTTTGACATCTTTCTATCTCCTTAATTGATCATATTCTTTGTCATCTACTGCTTCTAACCATTCCGGTTCTCCCTTAGACCAGTCTTCTAGTGCCAGATGACTAAACCAACTGTCTTGTGTTGCACCATGCCAATGTTTCACTTGAGCAGGTATCTTCACAATATCTCCCACTTTTAAAAACCTTGCTGGTTTACCTGCTTCTTGATACCAACCTTGTCCTTCAGTTACTAATAAGACTTGTCCTGCTTGATGAATATGCCAGTTATTTCTTACTCCCGGTTTAAATGTTACTTGATCTACTAACATTGGATAATTGAAATCTAAGATTTCATTAACATAAACAGAGCCATTAAAATGTTTTGGATCATTGATTTCTTTTCCTTTACCAAAAATGACTTCCTTTTCATCCTGATCTTGATATAAAGGCATTGCTTTAGCAAAAACTGCCCATGCTTTGGGCCATCCTGTATAAAAAGCAAGATGAGTTATGATGTCAACTATCTCCTCTTTAGTTATGCCATTTTCTTTTCCTGTTTTTAAATGACTTTCTAATGATTCATCAATAATACCGGCACCCATTAAGGCAGCAATTGTTATCATACTTCTTGTTTTATCAGATAAAACATTATCCTTATTCCACACTTGACCAAACAAGACATCATCATTAATAGCTGCAAATTGAGGAGCAAAATTTCCCAGGAAATCTCTTCCATCAGTTACTTTTTTATTCATCATGTTCACCTACCTTTTTTAATAATTGATCTGCAAATTGATTTTGAATCGTAATTGTCGTTTGAACTGCTTGTTTATCCAAAGTATCAAAAGCGTCTTGTTCATAACGATATAAAGGTAAAATTAAAGTTTCAGCAAATTCCTTTCCTTTGTTTGTTAGAGTAACAATCTTTTCTCTTCGATTATCAGAATTTACATTTAATTCAATGTAACCTCTTTGTACTTGTTTTTTTATAATACTATTCATTGATGTTTTAGGGGCATCTAATTTTTTACATAAGTCTTTTTGAGTTATTCTTTGTTGTTCTTTAGACATCATAATGTAATAGACTTGCATTTCATATAAAGTTAAACCATGATGAAGTGCCCATACTTCATATGCATGATTTATTTTTCTTACTGCTTCATATATTTGATCAACTTGATTCTCTTTCATATTATCTCCTTTAGTACGTTATCGTACTTTTATATTAGTACGATAACGTACCTATGTCAATAAAAAAATACCCTACAATCTAACTTGTAGGGTACAATTATTATTCAATATTGTTTGCAGCCTGATATCCACTTCTTATAGCACTAGCAATATCTGCTGTTTTCTCTCCTGAACAATCACCTGCATATACAAAAGGAATTGTTATAGTTGATTCATCAAAGATATTTTTCTTTGATCCTAATGCATTGACAATTGTATCAGCTTTAATTTGTTCGTTTTCTGTATAAACAATACTATTTTCAATATGATCAACTTTAGTATTCACTAATTGTTTTACTTTGTGTTCTGCAAAATCTTTCATCATTAATGGTAAAACTGTTGTTGATTCACCAGATGCAATTTTATCCATCATTTCTACAATTGTGACATGATGTCCTTTGTTAGCTAAATATTCTGCTGTTTCAGCACCTACAAGACCTCCACCAATGACAACACAATCACCTTGGACTTCTTGACCAGCTAAAACATCCCAGCTTGAAACAATATGACTCTCATCATGAGGAATTGGCATTTCCATATTATGTGCCCCAATTGCGATAATCGCATAATCATAATGATTGAAATCTTTTACTTCTTCATTTAAATGAATATCAACATTTAATGTTGGTAAGATTTTTTGATAGTATTCTACACTTCTTAGTATTTCACTTTTTCTAGGTGGCATTGCTGCAATATTAATTTGACCACCTAAATGATGCGTTTTTTCAAATAAAGTCACTGTATGTCCTTTAATAGCTGCTACTCTTGCGGCTTCTAAACCAGCAATACCTCCACCAATGACAACTACTTTTTTAGGATGATTTGTTGGTTTGATTGAAATTGTTGCTTCATTACCATTTTCAGCATTTAATACACAAGAAATGTATTGTCTATTTTGAATAGCATCAACACAACCTTTATTACAGTTTAGACATTCTCTAATACATTCTCCTCTTTTTACTTTTAAGGCAATATCAGGATCAGTTAATAAAGAACGACCATAACCGATCATATCAGCATCTCCATCATTTAAGATTTTTTCACCAGCTTCTACTGTAACCACTCTTCCTACTGTCGCAACCGGAATAGAAACAGCATCTTTGACTCTTCTAGCAATAGGTAAAGTCCAATTATAAGGTACATCACCCATTGGAGGAATGGTATCTCCCATATTGCCTGTATGATTGGCTTGGGCTACTTGAATCATATCTACACCAGCTTTTTCTAGTAACTTAGCAAAAGCTACACCTTCATCTGCTTCTAAACCACCTTTTCCTCTAAAAGAACCATCTTGATTAACAGTAATAATTGGTAATTTATATTCAATCGTTAAATCTGGAGCAGCTTCTTTAATAGCCTCAACAACTTCTAAGGCATAACGTGTTCTGTTTTCAAAACTTCCACCATATTCATCACTACGATGATTAAGTACTTTTGAACATAATGATCCTAGTAGTCTATCACCATGAACTTCAATAGCATCAATACCCGCAAGCATTGCTTTATGCGCACAACTTGCGATACTGTCTTTAATTTGCGTTAATTGTTCATGAGTTGCTTCACTTACAAAGTGTTGCATATCATGATGTAATTTAGCATAAGCATCTTTAGTAATCTTTTGTGCTAATTCGTTTTGTTCTGTTGCTTTTGCTTCATCCCCTTCAGCTTTGGCTTTAGCCGCATTTTGACGAGCAATACCTGCATCCATAATCATTTTTCCTACACCTGGAACATCATATTCTGGATGAAATAATTGTAAAGCGACTTTACAATCATATTGATGTAATGTATCAGCTAGTTTTTTAAAGGCAGGAATTTGTTCTTCGCTATAAAGTTTAGGAGTTGGTGAAGCAGTACGTACTGGGGCTACATCTCCAATAACAATATAAGAAACACCACCTTTAGCTAATCTTTCATAAAAACTTAAACTTCTTTGTCCAATAGATCCATCTCTTTCTTCATAACCTGTTGTAAGAGGTGGAAACATAATTCTGTTTTTTAATGTCATCTTTCCTACTTGGATAGGTTCTAATAGTTTCATTTCATTATATCTCCTTTGTTATATGATATGCATTTGTAATAGCATCTTTAAGTGTTCCTACTTTTTGGCAATCACCAATTAAATGGGCATTTTCAATTGGTAAAGCAATTGGATTATAACCTACAGCAAACACTAATGTATCGACATCATCTAAAACATACTCTTGATTATTTTTTTCATATTTAATGATATTTTCATCTACATATGTCACTTTAGAGTTTAATTCAATTTTAACTCCTTTTTCCATCATTCTTCTTGTAAGTAATGATTTTGTTGCTCCAGATTCTCCCGCCATTAAACCATTTGTCATTTCAATTAAAGTGATATCTCTATTTGTAGGGAATAAATCATTAATTAATGGTGCTAAGTAATCTGCTGTTTCACAACCAACAGAACCTCCACCTATAATAACAATCTTTCTACCTGGGAATTTCTTTCCTGATAAAATATCATCCGCTGTCATAGTTTGTTTAAAGACTTTATAAGGTTCAATTTCTTTAGGTGTAGCTCCTACAGTTGTAATGATTTCATAACCTTTAAATTCACTATCTATCATTTCTGGTGTTACTGTCGTATTTAAACGAACATCTACACCTTTTAATTGACTCTTCATAAATTTAACAACTTTAGTCATTTCTTGTTTACCAATAGGTACACAAGCAATATTTAATTGACCACCTAAACGATCACTTTTTTCACATAAAACAACTTCATGTCCACGTTTTTTAGCGACATAAGCAGCTTCCATTCCCGCTGGTCCACCACCAATAACAAGAACTTTCTTTTTAACTGATGCTTCGTCAATTTCTTCTTTTTCTACAGCTGGATTGACTGTACAACTAATGGGTTTACCAAACATGATTCCTGTTAAACATCTACCACAACCAATACAAGGTCTAATTTCATCAGTTCTTCCTTCTTTTGCTTTATTCGCAAATTCACTATCACATAGATTAGAACGTCCAATCATACAAGCATCACATTTTCCATTTGCGATTAATTCATCTGCTACCCAAGGTTCATTGATACGAGAAACGGTTGTGACTGGAATAGAAACATGTTTTTTTATTTCTTCACTAGCATGCATATGTGGGGCTGGTGCTGTTCCACTAGCAGGCATAGAACTTCCTCTTTTAATGGTATTTCCACCTGATACATGAATAAAATCTACTGACGCTTTTTCTAACTGTTTAGAAACATAAATCATATCATTAAGAGTAAGTCCTCCATCACTGTATTCATCTCCAGAAATACGCACATCAATGATAAAATCTTGACCACATTGTTTTCTTACTTCTTCTATGACTTCTAAAGTTAAACGTAATCTTCCATGAATATCGCCACCATATTCATCAGTTCTTTTATTATATAAAGGTGTTAAAAATCCTCCTAGTAAACCATGAGCATGGGCTGCTTGAATTTCTACACCATCTCCCCCTGCTTTTTTAAAACGTAAAGCTGCCTCACCAAATTGTTTAACAATGACTTTTAGTTCTTCTTTCGTTACTTCTCTTGGAGCACTTTTGGCGTAATATGGTCCTACATTGGATGGAGCAATAAGTTGAGGTGTTCCCGGAATAGGAAAAGCCATATAAGCAGGATGAAATAATTGTGATAAGATTTTGGTATCATATTGATGTACGGCATCTACTAATTTTTTCCATCCTGGAATATAAGAATCATCATAAATTGACATATCTCCAGGTAAATATGTATAAGTAGGTTCTACTGTGGTAACTTCTGTTACAATCAGTCCTACTCCTCCTTTAGCACGGGCTTCATAATGTTTGACTAAAGCATCCGTTACATATCCTTTATCAGCTAAATTGGTTGATAAAGGAGGCATAAAAATACGATTTTTTATTGTTGTATTACCTATTTTAATAGGTGTAAATAAATGTTCATAATTGTTCATACACATTCCTCCACTCCTCTATTTTATCATATCAGTTATATGAAAACGGTACCATTACTAGATAAATACTCCCTCTTTTTGTCATGCAAAAATAAAAACAAGGACAAAATTTAGTCCTTGTCAGCAATTATTTGATTTAATCACCATTTGGTTATTTTCTTGATGAATTTGTTTGTTTGATACTTCTTTTATCACATAAGTTATTTCATCATTTTGTTTAGTTATCATCATATTTTCATCTTGATAAACGAGCTGATCAACAATCAAATGTTGAATAAGTTCAATTTGTTTTTTATCTAACTGCATACTTTGTACTTGTTGATCTTTATTGTATTTTAAATTATTTTGAAATTGTTTACGATAAACACTTGGGGTAATGCCATAAAGTTCTTTAAAAGCCTGACTATATGCTTTAGCACTGTTCATTCCACA
>OLOG01001901.1_pt1 | contig 11051 bp, 10 predicted proteins | sample 1672351 | NCBI WGS metagenome assembly OLOG01 (sample SAMEA3136674, study PRJEB25190) | human gut metagenome | biome: human gut; feature: human-associated habitat; material: faeces | place: Austria | collected 2013 | reverse complement strand
TTGTTTTTTTCCGTTTATGGTTTTGCCGTTACATACCAATATTTCGAAACTGAATCCTCAGATTGTAGAAGCATCGTATGATCTGGGAGTGGGAAAGGTAAAAACTTTTTTTAGAGTGATTATTCCACAGACGTTACCTGGTATTTTTGCAGGAACGATTCAAGTGTTCATTCCATCTCTGGGAGCCTTTTTCGTTGCAGATGTTATGGGAGGCGGATCATCTGTATATTTGGGAAATCTGATTCAGAATCAGTTTCTTGTAGCAAGAAACTGGCCTCTGGGAGCAGTGTTTTCTGTATTACTTATTGTATTCACATTAATTGTTCTAAAAGCCTATTCTAAAGTTGGCTCGTTAGATGATTTGGCGTAAGGAGGTACATATGAAACATAAGAAAAAGGAATTTGGTCTTATTTTATTTATGTCATTAGTTTATTTATTTCTTTACATGCCAATTTTTGTTATTATTATGTATTCTTTCAATAGAAGTGGGGATAACTTAACCTTTCAGGGATTTACACTGCATTGGTATAAAGAAGTGTTTGGAGGCGATCCATTATTTAGCAACTTATGGTTATCAATCAAGCTTGCAGTTGTATCTACGGTCATTTCGTGTATGCTTGGGATATTTGCGACAATAGGTACTTATCGTTATGAATTTAAACTAAAAAAATACATTAATGGGTTATTATATATTCCGCTTGTCATTCCGGAGTTAGTTATTGGACTTGCTTCACTTGCTGCATTTACAAAAATGGGAATGAAATTGGGCTTTGCAACACTTGTGTTTTCTCATGTGACGTTTTGTCTTCCGTTTGTTATTATCACACTGAGAGCAAGAATTGCAGATTTTGATTCATCACTTGAAGAAGCGGCTATGGATCTTGGTTCTAATCAATGGAGTACATTACGGAGAGTGACATTGCCGCTTCTCGCACCAGGGATTCTTTCCGGAGCATTTATGTCTGTTACATTGTCTATTGATGATGTAATTATCAGTTACTTTGTATCAGGAGCAGGACAGATCACCTTTCCAGTAAAAGTTTACGGAATGGTAAGAGGAAAAATTTCTACAAATGTGTACGTTGTTTCTACATTAATGATAACAGGATGCATACTGTTTTATCTGATATATATGTTTATCATGAGGCAATGGACAAAACGTATTCGAGATAACTGATAGGAGTAAAGAAATTGACAGCAGATTTAGTTATAAAAGGAAAGATTTTTACGGCAGATAAAAAATGTCTGTTTGCACAAGCTGTAGCTGTTAAGGATGGAAAATTTCTTGCAGTAGGAACAGAAGAGGAAATAAAAGGATATATTGGAAAGAAAACAGCGATAGAAAAGGCGAAAGGTCTTGTCATTCCGGGGATTGTGGAAAGTCACGCCCATGTAAGCTGTGCAACAGAATTTACAAAGGGAGTTATGCTGCCACCGCTTTGTAATGATTACCATGTGTATTTGGAGGAGATTAGAGAATATTGGAAGAACCATCCAAATGTGAAAGTAATTACCGGTTCCGGATATGATAATGGAGCATTTGGAAAAATCGGTCCTACGGCAGAACTTCTGGATTGTATTACAAAAGATATTCCAATTGTGATGATTTCTTCAGATCATCATTCCAGATGGCTAAATAGTGCGGCGTTGGAACTTACCGGTATTACTAACGATACACCGAATCCGGAAGCAGGAGAAATTGTGAGATATCCGGATGGAAGGGCTACAGGGTGGTTGAAAGAGAGTGCAGGAAGTTTTACCTCACATATTATTCCGGAAACGACAGCTGAGGAGTATGCACAGGCAATTGCATATTATCAGGAGATTGCTCTGAAAAATGGAGTAACAGCTGTGTATGAACCGATGTATGATGCAAAAAAAGATTATATTATACGGGCAGAAGGCTGGAGAATTTTAGAAAAAGAACATACACTTAAGCTGATGTCCCGTCTTGGTTATAGCATTGAGGCAAATGATGACGTGAAAAGGGCGTTTCAAAATATGGAGCAGATTTCTCAGCTTCTTTCAGACTGTCAGAAAGTAAAATTGTCTTCGGCTAAATTTTTTGTGGATGGTGTAATCGAATGTCATACAGCGTATCTTTCGGAACCGTATACAGATCAACCAGAGGAGAAAGGAAAACCAACATGTTCTCAAGAATGGTTAGAAGAAACAGCTCTTTATGCACTGAGGCATGGTTATGATCTGCATGCTCATGTGATAGGAGATGGAGCGCTTGATATGGCACTGAAAGCATATATAAAAGTACAGAATAAAAGAAAAGAAGAAGAAAAAGATATAGAGTTTCGAAATGTATTTACGCATTTACAGATTGCAAAGCCATGTCAGATAAATGAAATGTCAAAGCATCAGATTGTAGCTGTTACAAATCCGTATTGGCATTCTAAAAATCCGCTTTATTTTGAACAGGTGGAACTTCCCTTCATTGGAAAAGAAAGGGCAGAAAAACAATATCCGATGAAGAGTTTAGCAGACAGAAATATCCCGATGGGGCAGGCATCGGATTTTCCTATCACGATGCCGCCGACTTCAATGGATTCACTGCATTTTATGGTAAATCGTGCGGAACCACAGACAAAGAATTGCCTGAATGAGAAGGAATGTCTGGATTTAACAACAGCATTATGCATTTTAACGATAGGTGGTGCATATTCGCTTCGTTTGGAACATCTGATTGGTTCAATAGAAGTTGGAAAGAAGGCAGACTTCGCATTTATAGATAAAGATCCGTATTGTTTAAATCCGGAAAATCTTTTTATGTGTCAGATTGAAAAAACATTTATTGATGGAGTTTGTGTGTATTTTAATGAAGGAGAATAAGGAATGAAAAAATTAATTTTGACTGCTTCTGCTTTAATGCTTTGCAGTACATTTATTGCAGGATGTGGAGAAAAAGAAGAAGAGAAAACAGCTGATGGATATGCGAAAGAAATTTATCTTTACAATTGGTCAGAGTATATGAGTCAGGAAGTGTTGGATGGATTTGAAGAGGAATACGGCATTAAAGTTATTGAAACAACATTTGAATCTAATGATGAAATGCTTGCAAAGCTTCTTGCTGGAAATAACGGAGAATATGATATTGCGGTTCCTTCTAATTTTTATATTGATGCTATGGTCGAAAATAATTTGATTCAACCATTGAATTATGATAATATTCCAAATATTGAAAATATCGATCCTGATTATCGCAGCATGTCTTATGATCCGGAAGGGAAGTATACAATCCCATATATGGGAACGGTGTGTACATGGGTTGCAAATACTTCTCGACTTGCTGAAAAAGGTTTGAAAGCAGATACTTTTGAAGATTTGAAAAATCCAGCGTTAGCGGGAGATATTCTTATCTCGGATGACGCACAGGGGAATATTTGTCAGGCTCTTGCAGCAAGTGGGAAAGATCCAACAAGCACAAGTTTTGAAGATATTCAGCTTGCGAAAGAATGGCTTTTAGATATGAATGAGCAAATAAAAGCATATTCCTTACCGGCAGATGTACGAGATTCTATGATTAAAGGAGAAACAACGGTTGCATATATGTATTCTGGAAATATTATGCAGGCAATGGAGGAAAACAGCGATATACAGCTTGCACTTGAAGAAGAACAGGCATCCTTGTCAGTAGATACGTTTGTAATTCTGGAAGGGTCTAAACACGTAAAAGAAGCAGAATTGTTTTTAAATTATTTGTTAAGACCAGAGGTAAGCGCAAAATTAATAGAAGCGTTTCCTTATGTATGCTTTAATCAGGCAGCAGTGGAGTATCTTCCTGAAAATCTTGCCAATAGCCCAATGATTGTTCTGTCAGAAGATTTGAAAAACAGACTTTATATGTTAAATTCTTTTGATGGAGAGGGAATTGGTTATATGATTGATGCAATGACAGAAGTAAAAAGTGCTCGATAGAGAAATATGTTATATGAAAGCTCCATCGCAAATATGCGGTGGGGTTTTTGTATATAGAAAAAAGTTTATTGTGATAGCTTTATAAGAAATCAAAGATAGAAGAAGTTGTTGGAATAAAGCTTGCAGGCAGATAGAAAAAAGAGTAAATTAGAAAGTGAAAAATGATAGTTGTAGTTTACAATTAAGGATGTGGTAAAATGTGGTTTTTATTTGCTCTCTTGTCAGCAGTATTTGCGGCGCTCACGTCGATATTAGCCAAGATTGGTATTAATGGAGTCAATTCCAATCTTGCCACAGCAATCCGAACAGTAGTAGTGGTATTTATGGCATGGGGAATGGTGTTCCTAACGAATGCGCAGAGCGGAATTTCAGAAATCAGCAAGAAAAGCTGGATGTTTCTGATTTTATCCGGTTTGGCAACAGGTGCATCCTGGCTATGTTATTATAGGGCGCTGCAGATTGGAGATGTATCAAAAGTTGTGTCCATTGATAAATTAAGCATTGTGATTACATTGGTGCTGGCATTTGCCTTTTTGCATGAAACATTCACAGTAAAGTCATTGATTGGCTGTGTGTTGATTTGTGCCGGAACATTGCTTATGGTGTTATAAACAAATAAAGTAACACGTGGACGAGGGTATGAATAGATGAGGTAATAATAATTATGAAACAACAGATTCAAATGACAAAAGAAGAAATGCTGACTTTACTTAAAGGAGATGTAATACCGGCTCTTGGCTGTACAGAGCCGGTTTGTGTTGCGCTCTGTGCGGCAAACGCCGGAAAAGTTCTGGGAGAAATACCGGATCAGATAGAAATCAGGGTAAATGCAGGAATTTACAAGAATGGCATGTCAGCAGGAATTCCAAACTGCAAAGAAGTAGGACTTCCCTATGCAGCGGCACTGGGAGCAGTTCTGAAAAATCCGGAAAAGGGACTGGAATTATTAGAAGATGTCACGAATGAGACACTGGAACAGGCATTTAAACTGATTGAAAAAGATCGGGTGCATGTTAAAGTTGCCAAGGAGGAGAAGAGTATTTTCGTGTGTTGTGAAATGATTTCCGGCAAAGAAACATCTATCTGCGAAATACGAGGCGCACATACAAACGTAGTGTATCTTGCAAAAAATGACAGATCAATTCTGGAACAGGCAGTGAATGGAAGTGCAGGAGGAGAGCATCCACTTGTGGAGAAGCTCTGTCAGATGAGGATTTCAGACATGCGGGATCTGGTTGACACGGTAACGGAAGAAGAACTGCATTTTTTGCTTGATGGTGTGGAAATGAATGTAGAGCTTGCAAAATATTCTGAGACAAAGAAAACAGGTGTCGGGATTGCAGATGCATTTCGCTCAGAAGAAACGGGAACTGAAAACATATCAGGAAAAGCTCTTCTGGGGAATGACCTGATGGCGCGGATCATTACGAAAGTTGCTTCAGCGGCAGAGAGTCGTCTCGATGGCTGCCCGCTTCCTACGATGAGTAGTTCCGGTGCGGGAACAAAAGGTCTGGTTGCAATTCTGCCGGTAAGTGAGACAGCGATGGCGGTTGGAGCATCACCGGAGCAGGAGGTGCGCGCACTTGCGCTTTCTCATCTTGTGAATCGTTATATCAATGCAAAGATTGGAAAATTATCACCGATGTGTACTTGTGTAATGGCAGCATCAACAGCAGCGGCGGCAGGAATGGCATATCTTTTCGGAGGGACAAATGAGCAGATCGGATATGCGGTTCGCAATATGACAGGAACGGTAACCGGAATGCTCTGCGACGGAGGAAAGGTAGGATGTTCCATGAAAGTAGCAACAGGATCGACGGCAGCGCTCATGTCAGCAATTACCGCGGTTTATGATGCACCGCTCAGGGCAAGTGATGGTATTTGCGGAAATACTCCGGAAGAATGCATTTCTAACATGGCGCTTATTGGGAAAAAAGGTATGGCAGATACGGATACTGTGATTTTGGAAATTATGGAAGCGAAGTCATAGCAATTATATATGGATAAAAAAGGAAAACGACTATGGAAATCAGAAGAGCAGAAGAAAAAGATATTAAAAAAATAAAAGAGTTACTAAGTCAGGTGCTAGAAATCCATGCAAATCTGCGTCCGGATATTTTCATTCCGGGAACAACCAAATATACTGATGAAGAATTAAAAGTAAAAATTATGGATGAGCAAAAACCTGTTTATGTGGCAGCTGATGAGAATGATGAAGTGCTTGGATATGTATTTTGTAAAATTCAGGAACCGATACAGTCTAATAATATGATTCCGTTCCGGATTTTGTATGTGGATGATCTCTGTGTAGACAGTACAATTCGGGGAAAACATATTGGCAGACAGTTGTTTGAATTCGTCAAACAGGAGGCAAAACGCCTGGAATGTTATGAAGTGACATTAAATGTGTGGGAAGGCAATGAGAGTGCGAAGCATTTTTATGAAAAAATGGGAATGAAACCAAAGAAAACGCACATGGAACTGATTTTAGAATAGCGGTAAATAATTTTTCTTCCTTGTGTTTTTGCGTGTTCAGGCGTATACTTGTGATTCAGACACGAAATATAGAAATAAAAGAATGAGAAAAATGAGTTATGTATTATTGAATGTATCAATTGCGTTGTTAGCAGGACTTCTGATGATGAGAGTATTTACGAAAATGAGACTGCCGGATGTGACAGCGTATTTGATCGCAGGTGTATTGATTGGACCTTACTGTCTGGGAGGGCTTGGAATTCACGGGCTTGGTTTTACTTCTATGCATGAGGTAGAAATGCTGTCACTTTTATCAGAAGTAGCGCTTGGAATGTGTGCAACAGCGATGTAATTAGGGGAGGAAGGCGCTCTGATCAGAAACATTGCACTGTTTGCAGTGCTTGTTTACGAAATGGCAGGAAAGAAGAATATTAGAATAGCGAAAAAATCCTTTTAAATCGGAACGATATTTGCTACAATAACAGAAGTGAATAGCAATGAGTAAAATCATTTTTAGGAGGAAGATAAATGGACTGGAGAGAAGTTGCAGCGTTGATTTTTGACGATGTAGAGAAAGAGGCAGCAGAGATTGAAGCTGCTTATCCAAGAAGAAACTTAAAAGAGGGGGCATGTGTGACAAGATTCGCACCAAGCCCGACAGGATATATGCATGTAGGAGGACTGTATGCAGCACTTGTTTCATGGAGAATGGCAGCGCAGTCTGACGGTGTGTTTTATTTAAGAATTGAAGATACCGACGCGAAGCGTGAGATTGAAGACGGAATCGGACAGATTGTTTCTGCTTTACATCAGTATGGGATTGAGTTTGACGAGGGACCTTTTGAACCGGAAAGAGGCGTTTATGGTCCGTATATTCAGAGTCACAGAAAACAGATTTATCGTGCCTATGTGAAACGTCTGATGGAAGAAGGCGGAGCATACCCGTGTTTCTGTACAGAAGAAGCGCTTGCTGCAATCCGTAAGGAGCAGGAAGAGAAGAAAGAAGATATGGGTTATTACGGAGAATACGCCGCATGCAGAAAGTTATCTCCGGAAGAAGCTTATGAGAGAGTAAAACGTGGGGATAAGTTTGTTGTGCGTCTTCGTTCCAATGGGGATAAAGAGAAGAAGGCAGTTTGCCATGACCTGATCAAAGGAGATATTGAACTGCCGGAGAACATCAATGATGTTGTACTCTTAAAGACAGATGGGATTCCGACTTACCATGCAGCCCATGCCATCGACGATTACCTGATGGGAACAACACACGTTATCCGCGGAGATGAGTGGATTTCTTCTTATCCGATCCACGAACAGTTATTTGCAGCGTTTGGCTTCCCGCTTCCGGCTTATGCGCATATTGCTCCGATTATGAAGAGCGAGAATGGTTCTAAGAGAAAACTCAGTAAGAGAAAAGATCCGGAAGCAGCAGTGAGCTATTACAGTGAGCAGGGATATCCGAAGGAATCTCTGATAGAATATATGCTGACGATTGCCAACTCTGACTATGAAGAGTGGAGACGTGATAATCCGGAGGCAGATAATTCTGAATTTGAATTCCGACTTTCCAAAATGAGTGTCAGCGGAGCGCTGTTTGACATTGTGAAATTAAATGATATCAGCAAGCGTGTCATTGCAGAGAAGACAGAAGAGCAGTTATTTGAAGAAATCAAAGCCTGGGCAGCAAACTACGATGAGAAACTTTCAGCAATCATTGAAGCCGATGAGGAAAAGTTCAAAGGCAGCATTAAGCTTTGGAAATATAATGGCAATAAAGTGCGCCGTGACGTTGGAAAATGGTCTGATCTGTCAGAAATGTATCCATACCTCTACAATCTGGAGAAGACGATTGATGCCTATGAATTTGACGAGACAAGACCGAAAGAAGACATTATTGAGCTTCTGGACGCTTATCTGGAAGGGTATGAGTTTGATACAGATGCGGAAAAATGGTTTGAAGATGTGAAAGTAATCGCAGGAGCGAAAAACTACTGTGCAAATAAGAAGGAATATAAGGCGAATCCGGAAGCGTATAAAGGAATGATCGCAGACGCCTGCGGTATGCTCCGCGTTGCGGTAACAGGACATAAAAATACGCCGGATCTGTATTCTATTATTCAGTTTGTCGGCAAAGACATTTTTGAAGCCCGTGTGCGTGCCTGCATTGAGAAATTAAAATAATTAAGATATTGTTTTGAAAAAAATGCTGTGCAGACACACATTTTCAGAAAATTGCATAAGATATATTGACAAATATAATTTACCGTGGTAAAGTGTAGAACATAGAAAAACCGTTGAGAAAGAGGAGTAAGTGATCAGGTAATATTACAGAGAGCAGCAGATGGTGGGATTGCTGTATAGAGCAGATGACTGAATGGACTTTCGAGGGCAGCTTGAACAGATGAGATTTCATTTAAGTAGACGCTGACGGGAACCGAACCCGTTACCAATTAGGAATGTATGTTAGTACATGAGAAAGTGGACAGATTGTCAAGTTGAGTGGTACCGCGATAATAAGATTTTATTACCGTCTCAGGCGAATAGCCTGGGGCGGTTTTTTCGTTGTATCGACCATTGACAGCCCCTTCTGAACTGACATGAATCAGAGAGTGAGGCATAGAACTCTTTGGTTGGAAAACGCGAAAATGCAGAATAAAGAAGGAGAATGAATTATGAAGAGAAAAGTAACAGCAATTTTATTGGCAGTAGCATTCACAATGGGAGTATCCACAGGGTGCGGAAATGCAAAAAATGAAGCAAAGGACAGTCAAAGCAAGGCAGAAGAATATCAGATCGGAATATCACAGTTTGCAGAACATGGCTCTCTTGACAACTGCCGGGAAGGCTTTTTGGAAGGTCTGAAAGAAGAAGGGATTGAAGAAGGAAAGAATCTTACAATTACCTATAAAAATGCAGCAGCAGATATGGGAACGGCAGGACAGATTGCAGATACGTTTGTATCGGATCAGGCAGATCTGATCTGCGCCATAGCAACACCGAGCGCTCAAACAGCCTATAATGCAGCTATGGATATGGGAATTCCGGTAATTTATACTGCTGTGACAGATACAGCGGCCGCTCAATTAGCGGATGAAGAAGGAAATCCGGTTGGAGAAGTGACGGGAACAAGTGATCAGCTTCCGATTGAAGAGCAATTGAAAATGATCCGTGAAATACTTCCGGAGGCGAAGACCATTGGAATTATGTATACAACAAGTGAAGCGAACTCTATTTCAGCCATTGAAACTTATGAAAAACTGGCGCCGGAGTATGGATTTACGATTGAAAAGGCAGGTATTACAGCAACAGCAGATATTCCTCTGGCAGCAGAAAGCCTGTTGTCAAAAGTAGACTGCATGACAAATCTGACAGACAATACAGTAGTAAACTCGCTTACCACAATTTTAGAAAAAGCAACAAAGAAAACTATTCCGGTATTTGGAAGTGAGATTGAACAGGTAAAACTTGGATGCCTGGCAGCAGAGGGACTGGATTATGTGGAACTTGGCAAACAGACAGGCCGTATGGCAGCCAAAGTGTTGAAAGGTGAAGCAAAAGCAAGTGAAATGACGGCAGAAGTCATCGAAGGAAGCAGTCTTTATATCAACACAGAAGCAGCAGAAGCGCTTGGTATTCAGATTCCGGAGTCACTGAATGAAAGAGCAGCAGAAGTGTTCGAGACAATTTCCAAATAGAAGGGAAACCTGTAGAAAAACAGATATCGAAGGAATGGGGGACAATCAACATGAATCTGATCATATCAATTCTGGAGCAGGGATTCATTTACGGAATTCTGGCGCTGGGAGTTTATATCACATACAAAATACTGGATTTTCCGGATCTGACGGTAGACGGAAGTTTTCCGCTTGGCGCTGCCATTAGTGCGGCAATGCTTACGCGGGGACTTAATCCATTTTTGACACTTTTTATATCTTTTGTAGCAGGAGCAGCTGCAGGAATCTGTACAGGACTGATCCATGTGAAATGCAAAGTGCGTGATCTGCTGTCCGGAATTATTATGATGACAGCGCTCTGGACGATCAATCTCAGAATTGCAGGGACGTCAAATGTTCCGCTGTTTTCGCAGAAAACCATTTTTTCCAATGAATTGCTGAACAAGATTGTTCCGAAAGGATTACTTCCGTATCGCACATTGCTTATCATTGTTATTGTCGCAGTGATTGCAAAAATTCTGCTTGATCTGTATATGAAAACCCGTTCCGGATACCTTCTGCGGGCGGTTGGTAACAATGAAACGCTTGTTACATCCCTTGCAAAAGATGCGGGAAATGTGAAAATTCTCGGACTTGCGATTGCCAATGGGCTTGTGTCAATGGCTGGCTGTATTTTCTGTCAGGAGGAAAGAGTTTTTGAAATTTCTATGGGTACCGGAGCAATTGTGATCGGTCTGGCAAGTGTGATTATCGGAACAAGCCTGTTTAAAAATATATCGTTACTTCAGACAACAACAACGGTTCTGATCGGTGCAGTGATCTATAAAGCCTGTGCGGCGCTGGCAATCCGGAATTTTGAGCCGCAGGATATGAAACTGATCACGGCAGTTTTATTCCTTCTGATTCTGGTGATCGGAAGAGACAGAAAGAAGAAGGTGAAGAAAAATGCTTGAATTAAAGAAAATCGATAAATA
>OLOG01001898.1_pt1 | contig 11066 bp, 9 predicted proteins | sample 1672351 | NCBI WGS metagenome assembly OLOG01 (sample SAMEA3136674, study PRJEB25190) | human gut metagenome | biome: human gut; feature: human-associated habitat; material: faeces | place: Austria | collected 2013 | reverse complement strand
TTGCGTTTTCATTAAAATGATTAAATTAATCGGATTATAAAACAAATGCATACATTACTACGAAATGACATATGCTTCCGCCCATAACGAAGAGATGGAAGATCTCATGACTTCCGAAATCTTTATGTTTCATGTTGAAAATTGGAAGCTTTAATGCGTAGATAATACCTCCGGCTGTTTAGATTGCAATAGAGACAACGTAAATAGGACTTGGCTCATGTGTGGCTTTGATAATTAGTGGAACGGCAGCAAATACCGCCATGAGCATTCCTATAAAATGTGTGATTGCGCTTCCTGGATCTTTTACATGTTTTTTGATTGTGTCTGACATACGAATACCTTCTTGGAATATTGATATTTTAATATGTAGTATTAAAAACTATATGTAGTATATATAGATATTATACCAAGGAGAAAGAAAAATCAAGGATGAAAAGAAAAAAGGGGATGTCGGTAATACCACATTTCGGCATCCGCAGTAGTAATTAAAAGGATGGGGCTGTCGGTAAATAGACAGTTCTAAACAGGGGCAGACATGACTCGTATGAGTCTTGTCTGCCCCTGAATTTATTTCTCAAAAAGAGAAAAAGATGGCTAACGACAACCATCTTTCTCTCCGTTCCATGTTATAATGGAACTATGCAAAAACAAGATTATTATAACGACTTTTTTGAAATTGGGCAACAGAAAATTAACTTCAGTTTCTTCGAATTGAGTTTACCCGACGACGATCCTGTCTATACCCTGAAAAAAGTGATGGAGGAATTAGATTTTTCGGGCCTGCTGGCCTGTTATTCGAATAAGGGAAGAACCGGGTATAACCCAATCATGCTGTATGCTGTTGTTACCTACGCTAACATGCGAGGAGTCAGGGCTGTTGACCGTATTGTAGATTTATGCCAGAGAGATCTTGCTTTTATCTGGCTGACCAAAGGGCAGAAACCCCAAAGGGATACTTTTTACGATTTTAAAGGGAAAAAGCTGACGGGAGAAGTCCTGGATGAACTGAATTACCAGTTCATGCGTCGCCTGGAGAAGGAAGGGCTTATCACACCGAAAGAACTCTACATCGATGGGACAAAGATCGAAGCAAACGCAAACAGATATACGTTCGTCTGGCGGGGCAGCCTCAACTATCATCTTGCCGGCCTGCTGGACACTATAGATGCCCTTTATGAAAAGTATAATACGTTTCTGCACGAGAACGGGTATGGGCCTAAATACGACCTGGGGGATGCCCGGATGTTTGTGATTGAAGGAATGGATAAAGTCAGGAAGGTCATCGAAGAAAACAGGAACCGGAAACTTACAAAACATAAGAAGATCTCCAATAACACCGTCATTGAGATTGATCATTGCTCCCCGCTTGAGATCCTGAAGCTGCAGAAGAACCTGATACGGATAGCCGAAGGAGAAGGGATTGGGTTCGTTTATGGGAAAGGAAAGCATAAGCCGGAAATCCAGAAGCTTTACGAGGAACTGGAAGAATGCGGAAGCCGCCTGATGGAATATAAGGAATGTTTTGAGATCATGGGGAAAGACCGCAACAGCTATTCCAAAACAGACCTGGAAGCAACGTTCATGCGGATGAAAGAGGACCATATGCTGAACGGTCAGTTAAAACCGGCGTACAATGTCCAGATCGCAGTAGAGAACTACTTCATTATCCACGGATATGTGAGCAATGACCGGACAGACTATAATACGCTGATTCCGGTTTTAGAAAAGCACCGGAATGCGTTTGGCGATACACTGGAGGCAGTGACTGCCGACAGCGGCTACTGCAGTGAGAAGAACCTGCTGTATCTGAAAGAGAATGAAATCAAAAGCTTCATCAAGCTTCAGGATCATGAAAAGCGGAAGACACGGGCCTACAAAGAGGACATTGGGAAGTATTACAACATGACATACGAGGTTTTTGAGAATGAGCATTATTACATCTGCCGTGATGGAAGGGAACTTCGCTATATCCGGACGGAAAGCAAAGAGCAGGATGGCTACACCCAGACAGTGGAGGTGTACGGGTGTGCGGACTGTAGCGGCTGCGAGCATAAATCCAAATGTCTTTATAAATACAATGAGGAAAAGAACCCAGACCGGAATAAAGTCATGAAGATCAATGAACGGTGGGAAGAACTAAAGGAAGAATCTAATGCGAATATCCAGAGTGAAGAAGGAATCCTGAAACGTCAGACACGGTCGATCCAGACAGAAGGGCATTTTGGAGATATCAAAGAGAACGAAAACTTCCGGCGATTTAATTACCGTTCAGCGGAAAAAGTGTATAAAGAATTCATGCTGTATGCGATAGGCAGAAATCTCATGAAATACCATCGTTTTTTACATCATGAAATTGAGAAATACGAAGGGAAAAAAGGGCAGAAAACAGCTTAGCTGATGGAATGCTTCAAAAAATCCGGCCAAGGGGATTTTGCCCCCTGAAATAAGGATTACAAAAGGGAAGAGACAAGCCGTTGGAGAATTCAGGTCTTAAAAAAGTCCGAATTTTCTGGGATTGTCTCTTCCCTGCATGTCAGGGGCTAAAAATCGGTATTAACCGACAGCCCCATCCTTTTTTCTATGAAAGATGAAATTTATTTTTGACCGCAAAAATCCCTTATCTGAACAATTGGCCAACAGGCCAACAGGCCAGAAAAATCTAAATCCTCACTTTTTTTAGGGTATAGACGGGATCGTCGTCGGGTAAACTCAATTCGAAGAAACTAAAGTTAATTTTCTGTTGCCCAAACTCAAAAAAATCGTTATAATAATTAGTTGTTAGCATAGTTACATTATAACATGTAACGGAGAGAAAGATGGTTGTCGTTAGCCATCTTTTTTTCTTTTTTCAGATAAATTCAGGGAGGGTATGACTCGTTGTGAGTCATACCCTCCCTGCTTTGGAACTATCTATTTCCCGACAGTCCATTTCTTCAGGGGGAATAACTATATAAAGTTATCGCCTAAAATTATTAGTTACAGCTATATTTATTTTACAGGCAGGAAGCGTAAGCTGCTTCTGCACCTTCTTCGCGGATTTTCTTGAGATCAGCGACAATCAGTTCTTCCAGTCCTTTGATTTCTGTCAAATCCTGATCCCACATATCTTTGTTGGAAAGTACAGCTTTTACGAGTTCTTCTGCACTGTCATCTTTGTGTGCATAGTAGAAGTCAAGTGCCCATGCATCGTCCTGTACTTTGTACTCATTTCCTTTTGGTCTCTTGCATACCAAAGCTGCATCTTCACGTCTCTGAATATCATTTGAGTAGAATGCAATGTAAGCTGCAAGGCTCATTGCCAGGCAAGTAGGAATCTCACCTTTTTCGTTGATATACTCAAGGAATGAAGGCATGTTACGAGCTTTCCACTTAGATGTTGAGTTCAGAGAAATGCTCATAAGCTCATGATTTACAAATGGGTTGTTAAATCTGTCTGATACAGCAGCTGCAAAGTCAAGCAGATCCTGCTTGTCCAGTGGAAGCGTAGGGATAATCTCATCGTAAAGCATTTTGTTCATGAAGCCTTTGATCGTTTCGTTGTGCATGCAGTCACGAACGATGTCCTGTCCAGACAGGTAAGCACCAAGAACGAAACCTGTATGAGCACCGTTCAGGATACGAACTTTTCTCTTCTTGTATGGAGTAACATCCTCTACAACATGTACATTTAAACCGGCTTTCTTGAATGGAAGCTTATCTTCAAGACCGGCAGGTCCTTCGATGATCCATACACCAAAGATCTCGCCGACATCAATCAATTCATCGTGATATCCATTTGCTTCTTCCATTTTCTTAACTTCTTCTGCATCACGTACACGTCCTGGAACGATACGGTCTACCAGTGTAGAACAGAATGTGTTCTTCTCATTGATCCATGTTTTGAATCCTTCTTCAAGTCCCCAGTCATCAATGTACTCGTTGATACATTTCTGGAGTTCTTTACCATTGTTGTCAATCAGCTCACAGCTTAAAACTACAACTCCATCTTTACCTGCTTTGTAACGCTCATAAAGTACACGTGTCAGTTTTGCAGGGAAGCTGATTGGAGGACACTGGTCAAATTTGCTTTCTGACTCGTGTACGATACCGGCTTCTGTTGTGTTGGATACGATATACTCAAGGTCGTCACTCTTGGCAAGCTCAAGAACTGCGTCGAAATCATCATATGGATTGATACATCTGCTTACAGAAGAGATGACACGTTTTAAGTCAACTTTCTCCCCTTTTTCACTTCCGCGAAGGTACAGTGTGTAAAGTCCTTCCTGGTCGTTGATGAGTTTTGTAAGTCCCTGTGCGATTGGCTGAACTAATACAACTTTTCCGTTCCAGCCAGCTTTTTCATTTGCACAGTCAAAGAAATAATCTACAAATGCACGAAGGAAGTTTCCTTCTCCGAACTGCATAACTTTCTCTGGTGCGGATTCTTTGATATATCCGTTATAACCTGATTTCTTAAGAACTTCGTAATTTAATGTTTCCATGATTGAGTTTCTTCCTTTCTTAAATTAATGAGATATGATTTTTACAATGTTACACCCTGTTTAAAGATTGCCATATCGTGGAATCCGGCGATTTCGGATTTTACTTCTTTACCGGAAGCAACTGCGATAACTTCATCGAACAGTTTTTCTGCCAGTTCAGGAAGAGTATCCCCTTCTACCAGGGTTCCACAGTTAAAGTCGATCCAATTCTGTTTTCTGTTATTTAATGAAGAATTGGTAGAAATCTTCATAGTTGGTACAGGACATGCGAACGGTGTTCCACGACCTGTAGTAAACAACACAATGTGTGCACCGGAAGCAGCCAGTGCAGTAGAAGCAACCAAGTCATTTCCAGGAGCACTTAAGAGGTTCAGACCTTTTGTCTTAACCTGTTCTGCATAAGACAGTACGTCCATGACCGGAGCGCTTCCGGATTTCTGAGTACAGCCAAGAGACTTGTCCTCAAGAGTGGAGATACCACCTTTTTTGTTTCCAGGAGACGGGTTTTCATAAATTGTCTGATTGTGACTCTGGAAATATTGTTTAAAGTTATTAATCAGATCAACTGTCTTTTCAAATAATACTTCGTCTTCACAACGGTTCATTAGCTGAGTCTCAGCACCGAACATCTCAGGTACTTCTGTAAGAACAGTACTTCCGCCTTTGGAGATAAGAAGATCGGAAAATGCTCCTACGACCGGGTTGGCTGTGATACCGGAAAGTCCGTCAGAGCCACCGCATTTCATACCAATGACCAGTTCGCTGCAGTCAATGTCTTCACGTTCAAAGCTTCCAACATAAGCGGACAGATCTTCGAGAATGTTAAGTGCATCAGCAATCTCATCTTCACTTTCCTGAGCAACAAGGAAACGGACACGTTTCGGATCATAGTTGCCGATGTAATTCTTCAGTACATCAATATTACTGTTCTCGCAGCCGAGTCCAAGAACAAGGACACCGCCGGCATTCGGATGATTGATCAGATCAGACAGAATCTTGCGGGTATTCTCCTGATCATCTCCCATCTGGGAGCATCCATAAGGATGTGGGAATGCAAAAATTCCTTCTACAGATCCCTGTACATACTTCTGAGCCTTGCGTTCGATCGCAGTAGCAACGTTATTTACACAGCCTACAGTCGGAATAATCCAGATTTCATTACGGATGCCGACTTTTCCGTTCGGTCTGCGGTATCCTCTGAAAGTGCGAGGAGCTGTCGGGGTAAGTTCTGTAACAGAACGATCATAGGTGTAAGTAAGCAGATCTCCAAGTCCAGTCCGAATATTATGTGTGTGAATCCAGCTTCCGCAGCTGATGTTCTCCTTTGCAATACCGATTGGACAGCCATACTTGATAATCTGAGCATCAGCAGGAATATCAGTCAGAGCAAACTTGTGTCCCTGGGGAATGTCCTCACGGAGAGTAACCTCTGTACCGTCCACATCTAATGTACGATTTGCAGATAAAGGAGTAAGTGCAACTGCAACGTTATCATTCTGGTGAATTTTGATAAATTCTTTCATGATAAAATCCTTTCTCTTAAAAAATGATGTTAGTACTAGTAAATGATGAAGAAGACATTAAAAATTCTGATCATCATGAACTCACGATGAAAGAAATGTCTTCGACATCTGAATTTGTTATAAAATAAACGTGTAAGCGCTTACACTAAACATACATCATTTTGATGTTTAGGTCAATAAAAATGACAAATCAATTTTGCCCAAAAAGCATTTTTGGAAAAATGCACAAAAACAAGATAACAAATTTGTCGAAAAGATTGCTTAAAAACCATTGATTTCATATGTGTAGTTGGGGTAAAATGTAATAAATGTAAGCGTTTACAATATAGACGATGCAAGCATAGAACACAGGAGGAAAGAAAAATGAAGAAATTTATGGACGAGGATTTTCTATTAACAAGTGATGCGGCAAAAAAACTGTATCATGATTATGCAGAGAACATGCCGATTGTAGATTATCATTGCCATATTAACCCACAGGAGATCTGTGAAGATAGAAAGTTTGAAAATATCACACAGGTATGGCTCGGAGGAGATCACTACAAGTGGCGTCAAATGCGTTCCAATGGTGTAGATGAGAAATATATCACAGGTGATGCTACAGATCGTGAAAAATTCCAGAAATGGGCTGAGACTCTTGAAAAACTGATCGGTAATCCACTGTATCACTGGAGTCATCTGGAGTTAAAGAGATACTTCGGATATGAAGGATACTTAAACGGTGAGACAGCAGAGGAAGTATGGAATCTTTGCAATGAGAAGCTTGCACAGGATGATATGACCGTAAGAAATATCATTAAAAAGTCAAATGTAAAATTAATCTGTACAACAGATGATCCGATTGACACTCTTGAATATCATGAGAAACTTGCAAAAGACGATACATTTGATGTAAAGGTACTTCCGGCATGGAGACCAGATAAGGCTATGAATCTGGAGAAACCAGAGTATCTTGATTACCTTAAAAAGTTAAGTGAAGTCAGTGGAATTGAAGTAAAGAGTTTCAAGACTCTGATCGAGGCGCTTGTAAAACGTATGGACTATTTCCAGGAGAGAGGCTGCTCTGTATCAGATCATGCTCTTGAGTATGTAATGTACGCACCGGCTTCCGAGGAAGAAATCGAGGCAATCTACAGCAAACGTCTTGCAGGTGGAGAAATCACAAAAGAAGAGGAACTGAAAGCAAAGACAGCCTTTATTCTTGCAGTTGGAAAAGAGTATAATAAACGTGACTGGGTAATGCAGCTTCATTATGGATGCAAACGTGATAATAATGTAGTACGTTATAAACAGCTTGGACCAGATACAGGATACGACTGCATCAACAACTATGCACCATCTTCAGAAATGGCAGATATGTTAAATGCACTGTCTGATACAGATGCACTTCCTAAGACAATTCTGTACTCTCTGAATCCGAACGACAATGAGTCTATCGGAACAATCATCGGATGCTTCCAGAATGAGAAGACCGTTGGAAGAATCCAGCAGGGTAGTGCATGGTGGTTCAATGATCACAAAGTCGGAATGACAGCTCAGATGACATCACTTGCAAACCTTGGTATTTTAAGTAACTTTGTAGGAATGCTTACAGATTCCAGAAGTTTCTTATCTTACACGCGTCATGAGTATTTCAGACGTATCCTTTGCGAGCTGATTGGAGGATGGGTAGATAACGGAGAGTATCCGGATGATTACAAGACACTGGAGAAGATTGTAAAGGGAATTTCTTACAACAATGCAGTGGAGTACTTTAAATTTGACGTATAGGAATTAGAAGCGTAGTAGGAGTTTTTGCATATGGCAGTGAACATTTATGATGTCGCAAAATTATCGGGAGTGTCCATTGCGACTGTTTCAAGAGTGGTAAATGGAAGTACAAAGGTCAGTGAGAAGACCAGAAGAAAGGTTCTTGATGTGATGGAACAGTGTGGCTATACGCCAAATGTGTTTGCAAGGGGACTTGGACTGGATTCTATGAAGACCATCGGGATTTTGTGCCCGGATATATCGGATGCATTTATTGCACAGGCAGTGGCATTCCTTGAAGAACGTCTGCATCAGTATGAATATGACTGTATTTTGGGATGCAGTGGTTATGACCTGCAAGCGAAAGAGGCACATACGAAAATGTTACTGTCGAAACGGATTGATGCGTTTATTCTGGTAAGTTCTACTTATGCAGGTCGGGAAGGACACCCGGAAGATGTGGAATACATAAAAGAAGCTGCAAAGCAGACACCGGTATTTCTGATCAATGGATTCGTAGAAGGAAAGAATATCTACTGTTCTTTTTGTGATGATTTTAAGGCAACATATGATGTGACGAGTGGATTTATCCGTCGAGGAAAGAAGAAAATCTTATTCTTGTGTGATTCCTATTCATACAGCGCATCGAAGAAGATGGCGGGGTATGAGGCCGCTCTTCGCGATGCCGGATATCCGATTCGAGGAGAATTAAAGTTCTATACAAAGAACAGGATTCATCATGTCAGGGATATGCTTCTTTTGCATAAGAATCTGGAGTTTGACAGTGTTGTTGCAACGGATGACGGACTCGCGATTGGAGCACTTAAGTATGCGAATGTGAAAGGACTTAAAGTACCAGATGATATTGAAATTGCAGGATATAATAATTCGCAGCTTTCGGTAGGCTGTGAACCGGAATTAACTTCTGTGGACAATCATCTGGAGAAGATGTGTAATGACACTGTAGATTATATGTTACGGGTTCTGCAGGGAGATACTGATGTGCCACCGCAGAATGAAGTTGTATGCGAAATCAAAAAGAGATGTACGACGGATTTTTAAAGTATGAAACTTAAAAATTAATTAAGAAAGTTTTTGAATTAAAAAGAAATAAAATAATTGCCAGATAACGATTCTAGGAAATATATCGTTATCTGGCATTTCTTATTCTCTACAATGATTCATGATAAAAAGCTATTTATAATTCGCTCTGTTCAATTAAAAGGTTACTGTCCCAATTCAGCCAGTAACTGCTTTTTAGTATTTAATAGAAGCTTTTTATATTGGGTAATTTGCTTATCTTTCATGCGGTCCTTTGGAGCAGAGATGCTGATAGCATATGGCAATTTGTGGTGTACACAGCCAAGGGATACAGCAATGCACCGGACTCCGATTTCCATCTCCTCATTATCCATGGAATATCCGTTGTTACGAATTGCACCGATGACCTCTAAAAAGGTATTGTAGTCAGTAACGGTATTGGCTGTATAAGTGTGTAATTCGCTCTGCTCCCAAATCTGACGAATCTGGTCATCATCCATATCAGCAAGAATTGCCTTACCGACACCGGAACAGTAAAGAGGGATTGTTTTTCCGACCATAGATACCATACGAACAGAATTATGTGGTGCTTCTACTTTATCGATATATACAGCGTTGATTCCTTCCATCTGTACGAGATGAACAGTTTCGCCAGTCTGTTCAGCAAGATCCTGAATGTAAGGTCTTGCAATATCAATGAGACTGTTATGTGAAAGAACCTGATTAGAAAGACTGCAGATCTTAAAGGTAAGACTGTACTTGGAAGTATCCGGATCTTGTTTTACATAGTCCATGCAAATTAAGGAATTTAAAATGCGATGGACAGTACTTTTATTTAATTCCAGTTCATTACTGATATCAAGAAGACCGGAAGGTCCGGATTTGGCAAGCAGTTCAATAGTCCGGAAAATTCGGTCAGAGACCTGGATTGGATTTTTCTCACTCAATGTTATACTCCTTAGATAAAACTATTTACAGTGGGATAACAGAGTTCCTCACTGTCTGTCATCTATTGTAGCATGATATAGAAGAAAGAGCAAAAAAAACTTGACTTTTTTATGAGTTCGTGTATAATTCAAAGTAAAGAAAGGTTCACGATATGAAAATAGATTTCATAATGTGAAACCAAACATATAACCCCATAAGTAATTATATATCATCATCAGAACAGGCAGTCCTTTTGGACTGCCTGTTCACTTTCAAGAATGCTATTTATTCAAAATAAGACTGCTTAAATTGCCTTCATGGGTTGTTATCTGTCAGTGTTCTGCATAGATAAAATCTGGTCGATAATGTGGAATGCAACCTCTTCTTTATTCATAATTGGAAGTTCCAGAACTTCTGTATCTGTAATCATTGTGACAACATTGGTGTCCGTCTCAAATCCAGCTCCGGCAACTTTCAGATTATTTGCAACAACCATGTCAAGGTTCTTCTTTGCCAGCTTCTTTCTGGAATTCTCCAGCATATTTTCCGTTTCCATAGAGAAGCCGCAGAGGAATTGACCGGGAGTTTTGTGTTCTCCGAGATATTTTAAAATATCATCTGTGCGTTCCAAGTCGATGGAAGCAGAAGAATCCGATTTTTTGATTTTCTCATCAGCTATGTGGACTGGCCGGTAATCAGCAACAGCGGCGGCTTTGAAGATCATGTCCATACCGGTACTTCTTGCAGTAACCTCGTCATACATATCTTTAGCAGAGATGACAGGGACGGTCGTTATAAATGGCGGTGGAGTAAGAGCAGTTTTACCTGTGACTAAAGTTACATCTGCACCGCGAAGCATACACGCTTTCGCGAGGCTGTAGCCCATTTTCCCGGAGGAATGGTTGGTGATATAACGCACTGGATCGATTGCCTCCTGAGTAGGACCGGCGGTGACCAGAACCTTTTTCCCACGCAAGTCTTTTTTACATGCTATACATTTTAAAATATATTCGAATAAATCTTCTGGTTCCGGCATCTTTCCGGCACCGACATCACCACAGGCAAGCCAGCCATTAGCCGGAGTGATGACCTCCATACCATATTTTTCAAGAAGCTTTAGATTGTCCTGAGTGACAGGATTCTCATACATTCCTGTATTCATGGCAGGAGCAATAATCTTAGGAGCTTTGCTTGCGAGAATAGTTGTAGTGAGCATATCATCAGCCAGTCCGTGTGCAAGTTTTGCAATTACATTTGCAGTTGCCGGAGCAACCATGATGACGTCTGCTTTCTGAGCAAGAGCAACGTGTTCTACTTTGAATTCAAAATTGCGGTCGAAAGTATC
>OLOG01001896.1_pt1 | contig 11087 bp, 10 predicted proteins | sample 1672351 | NCBI WGS metagenome assembly OLOG01 (sample SAMEA3136674, study PRJEB25190) | human gut metagenome | biome: human gut; feature: human-associated habitat; material: faeces | place: Austria | collected 2013 | reverse complement strand
TCTGCATACTCTCGCCAAGCCCTTTTCCAAATAAACCGCCGGAACCGATCGCATACAGTCCCTGTAAGGTCTGATAACCCTTCTCGTAGGCTTCCGGATTCAGCCAGATCTTGATACGATCCATCCGGTATGCCTCAAAACTGATGAAAACAACACCTACCACACCGACTGCCGCTGCCATCAACACAAAGTGGGAATACTTCGGACTGGCAACAAACAACATACAGACTGCAATTCCAAGTATAATGATCGCTGTACTTAAGTTATTATAGGCGACCACCGCAACGATTGGGAGCACAATGACCATAATCTTGACAAGACTCATGAACTCTCCCATCTTCTGTGGTGTCTTATAAATAACCGTTGCCAGAAAAATAATAACCGCAAACTTGGCAAACTCTGACGGCTGGAAAGATAACGGCCCGATTTTTAACCATCTCGCCTGACCGTTTGCCTCTGTACCAATAAAAATAACGGCGGTACAAAGCACGATAGCTGCCAGATACGCCATGGAACTCACCTTCATCCAGAACCGATATGGGATTTTCGATACAATATACATACCTACAATACCGAGCCCTGTTGCAAACAACTGTTTTTTTACAAAATAGGAAGCATCCCCAAACTTATTGGAACCTGCATAGGAACTGGTACTGTACAACATGACCAATCCAAAACACAAAAGAAAAATGATCAGAAACAAAAGACTGTAATCGAAATATTTAATTGGCTTTTTTTTCTTTTCCGTCTGCTGACCTCTTGCCATTCCAATTCCTCATTTCTTATTTACTGCACGTCATGCCATTATGCCTGACATTTTTTATTCTGCCAGATTGCGCACGTATTCCTTAAAAATGCGTCCGCGCTCCTCATAGTTTGCGAACATGCCCCAGCTTGCACATGCAGGGGAAAGCAATACCGCATCCCCGCTCACTGCGTTTGCATAACAGGTGTCAATTGCCTCCTCAAATGTATCACAGAGTATGACATCCTCAAAGCCATGTTTCTTCGCACATTCCGCAATCTTTTCCTTCGTCTGACCGATCAGCACGAGTTTCTTCACCTTGCCGTCAAAACTCTCAATCCACTCATCATATTCAGACTGTTTGTCATAACCTCCACCGATCAACAGTGTCGGACGGTTCATCGCGCGGATTCCCTGGATTGCCGCATCCGGGTTTGTTCCCTTGGAATCATTGTAAAACTTCACGCCGCGTTTTTCTGTCACATACTCAATTCTATGCTCGACTGCCTGGAAACGTTTCAGCACTTCCACAATTTTATCCATCGGTACGCCAAAGCTTACCGACATTCCGACCGCCGCCATGACATTCTCATAATTGTGTTTTCCTAAAATATTCAGCTCGTTTACGTTGATCACTTTTGTGTCCGTTGTGCCGTCTGCATAAAAAATATCTTCTCCGTCCAGATAAAGTCCCTTTTCCAGTCTGCGCTTGCTGCTGAAAAATACAACTTTTGTCTGAAGTGTCCCGCCAAACTTGCGCAGCACTTCATCCTCATAATTCAACACACAGGTATCCCCGGCGGTCTGATTCTTTGTAATGCTCTCTTTTGTCTCGATATAACATTCCATCGTATGATGACGGTTCAGATGATCCGGTGTGATATTTAAAATAGCTGTCACTTCCGGCGCAAACTCATGTGTTGTCTCTAACTGGAAGCTGCTGATCTCTGCGACTGTCACAGTATCCTCTGTCGTGTTTGCCGCTACCGATGTGTATGGGATCCCAATATTGCCGACCACTTTCACATCATCGAAATAATTCGCCATGATCTCACCCACAAGCGAAGTTGTCGTAGTTTTTCCGTTTGTTCCGGTAATTGCAATAATTCTTCCTTTTGCAAAATGATAGGCAAGTTCAATTTCGCCCCAGATTGGAATCTGTCTGTTTCGAAGTTCATTGACCATCGGAAGGTCTGTCGGCACGCCCGGACTTAACACAACAAGATCAATGCGCGCCATATCTTCCGGTGCAAGTTCTCCCAAAAGAATCTCTGCTCCGGCAAATACCGGATTTTTCTCGATCAATGCTGTCACATCTAAATCTTTATTTCCATCAAAAAGTACAAATGTGATTCCTTTTTTTCTGAGCAGTTCTGCGGCTGCAACTCCGCTTTTTCCAGAACCTACTACTAACACTCTTTTTCCTTCTAAATTCATCGTCTTATCCTTCCAATCTCCTGTCCGAATCCGGCAGGTCATTTTGCAATTTTCCAATGCGATTTATAAGCCTAATAATGCAAGCATGCAAAGCAGTGCTGTCACGATTGCAAACACTGCGACAACTCTCGTCTCTGACCATCCACCAAGCTCAAAATGATGATGGAGCGGAGCCATTCTGAAAATCCGCTTTCCAACACCTGTTTTTTTCTTAGTGTATTTAAAATAAGTAACCTGAACCATAACAGATATGACTTCTGCCAGATAAATCAGTCCAACGATCAAGATATATAATGGCATCTGGAGCATATAGGCAGTTGCTACAACAAAGCCGCCCAGTGCCAGGGAACCGGTATCTCCCATGAAAACACTTGCCGGATACACATTAAATAATAAGAATCCAAGCAGGGCTCCTGCTACTGCACAGGTGATCGGTGCAATCCCTGCATTCGTTCCGATTGCCACAACGGAGAAAAAGGTTGCAACCATAATGGTAACACTTGACACAAGGCCATCCACACCATCGGTAAAATTCACACCGTTTACGGTTCCGATCACTGCAAAATAAAGTAATGGAATCGCAAGCCATCCGATATTTAAGTACTTTCCGCCGGAAAATGGAATCAACATAGTAAGTTCAATTCCGGAATAACGCACCATGTAAACTGCAAATACTGTTGTCACAATAAACTGTAAGATCATCTTCTGCCACGGGAGCAGTCCGTCTGATCTGCGGAGCACTACCTTCAGATAATCATCCAGAAAACCGATCACACCGAATCCTACGGTCATAAAAAGGATTGGGATAATTCTCGGATAATCTTTGACATAAAACAGGGAGGTAATGATAATACTTGCCAGTATCATAAGTCCACCCATAGTCGGGGTTCCATTTTTCTTCAAATGGGATTCCAACTCTTTACGCTCCGTCTGCCCCACCTTTAACCGTTTCAAAAAGGGGATCACGATCGGTCCTAAAATTGCACTGATTGCAAAAGAAATCAAAACTGGTATCACTATTTCATAATCCATGACTAAACACCTCTTGTATTTTTTCTAACGTTCAATTCGCCTAACTAGTATACGTTATTTCATCTCATTTATCAAGGTAAGGCAAAATGTTTTCGAATATTTCCTTCGCCACAGGAGCAGCGATCGTTCCGCCGTAATAAATCCCCTGCGGATTGTTAATGACAACAAGCACAAGCACCTGCGGATTGTCAGCGGGCGCAAATCCGAGAAACGATGAAATGTATTTATGGTCGCTTCTTGGAAGTGTCTGTGAGGTTGCTGTCTTTCCGCCGATGGAAAAGCCCTCAATTTTGGCATTTTTTCCGGTTCCCTCTGACACCACTTTCTCCAGCAGATAGCGCATCGTTTCCGAAGTTTCTGCTGTGCAGATATTCTCATGCGTTTCATAGGAGAACGTTTTTACTGTATTTCCGTCCGCATCCTGCACGCTTACGCCAAAATGTGGTGTCACGCGCGTTCCCCCATTAATAATAGAAGATACCGTCGTAACAAGCTGGATGGGGGTAATCTGAAACGACTGCCCAAACGAGATTGTCGCAAGTTCCACCGGTCCAATATTTTCCGTCTTATGCATGATTGTTCCCGCTTCCCCCGGAAGATCAATATTTGTTTTGGATAACAGCCCGAACTGCTTAAAGTAACCGGCAAAGTTTTCCGCGCCTAACCGCTCGCCAAGTTCCATAAAAACCGGGTTGCAGGAGTTCATGATCCCTGTCTCAAATGTTTCTGCCCCATGTCCTGTCGTTCTTGCACACCGGATACGTCTGTCCTCCACGATTTTATAACCCGGGCAGTAAAATGTATCATCCAGTTTTACCACTCCCTCTTCTAACGCTGCCGCTGCCGTAATAATCTTAAATGTGGAACCCGGCTCATAGGTATCACTGATGCACTGGTTTCGCCACATTTTATTCAACAAATTCTGTTTTTCTTCCGCTGACACAGCTTCCCCGTTGTCCCCAACCAGTGTAAACGGATCGTTCAGGTCAAACTCAGGATAATTCACCATCGCCATAAGTTCACCGTTCTGCGGGTTCATCACGATCACGGAAACACTGTCCGCCGATTTTTTCGTGCAGACTTTTTTTGCCGCCTGCTCACAGTACATCTGGATATTGTAGTCTAACGATAAGCAGAGGTCATAACCGTTCACGGGTTCTAATCTGCTCTCCCCGGCATTCTCAATCTCAATTCCTCTCGCATCGGTTAACGTTAAGATTTTTCCGTTGGTTCCCTGAAGATATTCATCATACTTTACTTCAAGTCCCAAAATTCCCTGATTGTCGGCCCCGGTAAAACCAAGTACTTTGGAAGCAAGCGTCCCATAAGGGTAATATCGTTTATAATCCTCATCCACTTTCACTCCGGAGAGTCCATAGGCTCTGATTGCGTCCCCGGTCTCCTTTGCGACATTTGTTTTCACACGCTCGATGGAACTGACTTTCTCCACACGCTTTCTCGCAGCCTCCTCCGAAATGCCAAGTTCTTTCACAAGCATAGCAATGACTTTCTCAGGTTCTTCCATCTGGTTATGAATCACAGAGATCGTGCATACAGATTTGTTTGTGGCAAGCACTGTGCCGTTTGCATCTAAAAGTTTTCCCCGTGCCGCCTTAATATCTCGCTCCCTCTCATGAAGATTCTCCGCTTTATTTCCATAATATTCGGAGCAGAATATCATCAGATAGACCAGTCTTCCAATCAGAAACATCATAATAAAAAAAACTGCCACGAATACGATCATTACCTTTTTGCGGTTAAAGGTCTTATTCCGATACATAAAACAAAAACCTCATAAAAGTCTTCCTTGCATTTTATTCCAACTTTTATGAGGTTATGTTTCTATTCACTGTTATCGGATGTTGTTCCTGCTTCTTCTGCATTTACACCATCATTTTCGGCGTTTTCTTCGTTGTTTTCCTCGGCTCCCGGAATATCTTCCATGGTATCCGGCACATCATCCGTTCCTTCCGGTTCTTCCTCCGGAATATTTTCCATTTTTCCTGTCACACGGTCTGTCACAGCGGCTGCGCCTGTATCTGTTCCGGTAATATCCCACCCAGAATGTAAGCCTGTCGTCTCCTCATCCGGATAAATATTCATATAAGGAAGTACTTCTTCTAAAATCTCCCTCACAATATTCTGTGCAAATGTGCTGTGTGGCTGATCCTGCGAGTTCGGCTCATCCACAAAACAGTAGATCATTAACTGAGGATCGTCCACCGGTGCAAAACCGATAAAAGAAACCAGATAGTTCACACCATCACGCGGCACTTTCTGTGCCGTTCCGGTTTTACCTCCCATGGAGTAACCGTCTACTTTTGCCGTATTTCCGGTACCGGATGTCACGGTTGAGTACATGTATTGTTTTAATGTATCACTTGTTGTCTTAGATACAGTTTCACGCAGCAACGTCGGAGAAATATCCTGAATCGTATTTCCATTCTGATCCGTGATCTTGCTTACCACTCTCGGCTGATATAACTTACCGCCATTGACCAGAGAACAGAAAGCAGTTCCAAGCTGGATCATCGTGGTGTTAAAGTTCTGTCCGAAAGCATTGGTTGCAAGACTCAGCTGTGATGTTGTATCCAATGTGTAAATCAGGGAATCAGTTCTCGATTCTCCCGGAAGATCAATGTTCGTTTTCTGTCCAAATCCAAAAATCTGCTGGTACTCCGTGAAATTCTCTGCCCCGATCCGGTAGGACATCTGCATCAGGGCATCATTACAGGAATTCATCAATGTCTGCTCCAATGTCTGCATTCCGTGTCCGCCTTTTCGATAGGCAACACATTTTACGGTAAATCCGCTGAGCTGTTCGGCTCCATCACAGAAAAAGGTATCATTGGTCGACAGTGTTCCTGTCTCAAGCCCGGCTGCAACCGTAAATGGTTTTGCCGTTGATCCCGGCTCATAAGTATAGGTCAGACATATGTTCTGCCACAACTGATTTAACGCTTCGAGTCTCGCATCATCATCCATCGCATCGATCTCTTCCTGTGTATAATACTCAGATAAATCCCATGGATTGCTCAGATCGTAATTTGGATACTGTGCCATTGCAAGGACATCGCCATTGTCCGGTTTCATGATGAGCACGCCGATTCTTGTTGCTCCGCCCTCACCCTCTCTGTAACCATCTGTATAGGCCTCATTAAACTCCTGTATTTTCTTCTCTACCACCGACTGGATCGTCGCATCGATCGTTGTCACTAACGTATTGCCGTTGACTGCCGGTTTGATCGTTTTTTCAAAATTACTGTCCGAATTCAGATATCCATACTGTCTGCCGTTAATTCCATTTAACGTGTCATCATAATAATTTTCCAGTCCATTAATTCCAAGGTTACCGGATGTTGTGAACCCGATCACGGAACTTGCCAGTTTTCCATATGGATATTGTCTCTGGTATTCTTTTTCAAACCAGACACCCTTGATATATGGATTGACCAGTTTTCCCTTTTCATCCCGCTCCTCCTGCAGATTTACAAAAGGCTGGATCGTATCATAGGACAAACGCTTGGCAAGCACAATGTATCTGCTGTCCGGAGAGTCCTTCAGGTAAGAATAAAGCTGTTCACTTGTCAGATCCGGGAAGCAGCTTACAAGCGCATTGATCGTCGGCTCCACATATTTTTCATCATCATTTAAAACGGAGCAGTCCAGAATCACATTATAAACTGCGATACTGGTTGCCAGCACAGTTCCTTTTGCGTCTACAATGTCTCCTCTCTGATAAGGAATTGTCTGGCTGTCATAGCCCTGCTGTGCCAGAACGATTTTCTCATATTTTTCTCCACTGGTGTACTCAATATACATCAGCCTTCCGATGAGTCCGATCATAAGCGCTGCAACAACGGTAAACATGACGATCATTTTTTTCTGCATGCGCTTTGGAAACTTTAACATCGGCTTTTTCGGTCTTCTTTTTGCCATTCTACCACCCGGATTATTTTTTTGCCTGAAAATCCTCTCTATTGTGGGATTTCATTATACTGATTCATGTAGTCTGTCTTATCTACAGAGTAGTAGACGATCTGATCCTGTGTTGCATAAAACATACCAAGCTCATCGATTGCCTTCTCCTTGATTGCATCGAGATCCACTGCGGTATTAATTCTCTTGTAAGCCTCATCATTGTCAGCCTTCAGGTCTGTCACCTGGCTCTCCAGGCTTGCGATCGCTTTCATCCTTGCAGTCACATCGGACTGAAGCTTAATATAAGCTCCACAGAAAACGCCAAATACGGTCACTGCCATTGTCAGGAATACGACATAACTTTTGCTCATGCGAAGCGCTTTTTCCTGATTTCTGGCTGCGGCACGTCTCCGTTTTCTCAGCTCTTCCTCGCGTTCCCGCTCCTGTCTGCCTCTGCGCTCTTTGCGGTAATCCGGCATCGCCTCCATACGGCGTACGGTGTTGCCATCTACCTGATATGCTGCTCTATTTCGATTGTTGTGATTTACTGTTCTGTTCGGCATCTGCTACACCCTTTCAAAAACTCTTAATTTTGCACTCTTGGAACGGGAGTTCACTTCTAATTCTTCCTCGGAAGGAAGAATCGGTTTTCTTGTGACTACCTTTCCCTTGGATTTTTTGCCACATACACACACTGGAAAATCGCTTGGACAGGTACATGGGTTCTCATTTCGTTTAAAATTCGTCTTTACAATTCGATCCTCTAAGGAATGGAACGTGATAATACAGATTCTTCCACCCGGATTCAAAAGGTCGATCATATCATCCAGATTATTCTGCAGTACTTCTAACTCTTTGTTCAGCTCAATACGGATTGCCTGAAACGTTCTTTTTGCCGGATGTCCACCGGTCACCTGAACTTTCATTGGAATGGAAGCCCTGATGATCTCCGTCAGTTCTCCGGTTGTCTCGATCGGTTTCTTTGCCCTCTCCTGCACGATGTGTTTTGCAATATTTTTTGCGAACTTGTCCTCACCATAATCACGGATGATCCGGTAAAGCTCCATCTCACTGTATCCGTTTACAATATCTTTTGCAGTCAGGCTCTGTCTGTCATCCATTCTCATATCAAGTGGAGCATTCTCATCACGGTAAGTAAAACCACGCTCCGGTGTATCTAACTGAAACGAAGATACGCCAAGATCCAACACGATTCCATCCACCTTTTCCACGCCAATGCGGTGAAGTTCCTCTTTCATGTTGGCGTAATTGCTTCGGATAATGGTGATCTTGTCACCAAATTCCTTTAATCTTTCTCCGGCGGCTGCGATTGCATCCGCGTCCTGATCGATTCCGATCAGCCTGCCTTTTTCTGATAACCGTGAAGCCACCTGGTAAGCATGTCCGCCACCGCCAAGTGTTCCATCCACATAGATTCCGTCAGGCTTGATATTCAAATTTTCAATTGTCTCATTTAGTAATACTGAATAATGATTAAATTCCATTGTGATCCTCTCTGCCTGACTTTTGCTCTGGCTCTCTTTTTTTATTCTCTGTGGATCAGATGCTGAACCCTAAATCTGCCATGTGTTCTGCAATCTCATCCATCTCATCTTCATCATATGTATTCTCCTGCCATCTGTCTTTGTCCCAGATTTCCACTCTGCTTAAGACTCCGACTAAAACGACATCTTTTGTCAGATTTGCATATTCTCTTAAAACTGGTGGAAGAAGGATTCTTCCCTGCTTGTCCAGTTCACAGGAAGCTGCTCCTGCAAAAAAGAAACGTGAAAACTTTCTTGCATCCTTGGAAGTCATGGAAATGTTTCTGAATTTCTCTTCGATGTTGTGCCATTCTTCTGACGTATACACAAATAAGCATCCATCAAGTCCCTTTGTCACTACAAATTCATCGCCAAGCTGCTCTCTGAATTTTGCCGGAACTATCAGTCTGCCTTTTGGATCAACTGTGTGGTTGTATTCTCCCATAAACATGACACAATCACCTGCCTTTGTGCGGCAGCTGGTTCCTCTTGATTTTCCATTTCTGTGGTCATTTGCCACCACTTCGAACCATTCTCTACCACTTTCCACCACTTTTAAACATATATTAGACTATTCTTAAGAAAAAATCAATATTTTAGCGCAAAAAAATAATGCCAGACCAGTTATTTCCTGATTTGGCATTATTTTCCATTCTTCTCTACTTACTTCTTTCTGTTTCCTCGATATACTCTTCAATCAGCTGATCGAGTTTTGTACTTTTTTGATAGTAATTATCAAACTTATCCTGTCGTAAAAGTGCCTGATCCAGTTCAAATCGAACGGATTCGATTTCCTGCTGTAACTCACTCAACTTTCTCATATGAATCCTCCTGATTTCCTCAATGGAAAATGCAATTTTACAAATTCAAATTTCTGCTAATTGCCGGAGCAGAGAATAGTCCCTTTTTCTTTTCCCCTTTTTCTTTTCCTCTCTTTTATATTCTCCATATTACTATCCGCAGATTCAAAAATCAAATGAATTAGGTGATGAGTTTTCTCCAAAATTCGACATTTCCAAACGGATTTTTTCACAATTGCACGTATTTCCTACAAAAACAGCGCATCCATTTTTCGACTTTGGATGCGCTGTTCATAAAAAATTAATATTTGATTCGTATGTTTTCCTATCGTTTTTGTATGTTTTTCATTTTTCAGGAATGTTTTAACCGGAATTCTGCCCTTTTCTCGGCGAGCAAATGTATCATTGTCTCCATTGCCTTGTAGTTCACCTCCACAATGTGATGGATATCATCCTCCACATCATGCTTTCTCACAAGATAATCATCATGGGATTTCTGGATAAAATCGCAAAGATTTCTGGCACTGTTAAATTCCAGATGATCTGCTTTATGCGGTTTTGCAGCGTCCGTCCTGATATATCTCCGCAAATCCCGCTTTAACTTCTCCTCGTAAGAACAGTGATCCTTCAGACTTCCCGGATAGATCTTATTGTGAGGATAGGTAAAATAGTCTGCCAGATAGTGGCTGATCTGTCCAAGATCCATGTAATACTTGCGCCCTTTTTTCTTCTCCACCAGTTTCCTGCCCTCGGAAAGGCGCTCAATATGGCGTCTGATATCCGGGTAAGTTCCGTCCATCTCATGGCGCTTATAGACGAAAGATGGCTTAATGTCCGGCAGGACACTTCCGATGTAAAAAGATAATTTATGTTTTTTCAGATCATTGTCTTCCATATTATTTACAATGTAACGTGCCAGTGAAATATGTGATTTTTTTCTCATAAGTACCGCCTCCAAACAGGAATCTTTTTGTTTTTCCAACTCCCATACTACATCTCCGCGGCAAAAGAAACAAGGGTATCTTTGTAAACTTTTTGTGTAGTTTTTGTGTTTTAAAGCACCGGAATCCTGCTTTACAGATGTAAATTTTCTTATCCTGCTTTTTTATGGTCTGCACAAATGGAGCATGTGCAGACCAGTTTCATACCTGTATTAATTATTCATATTTACAGTTGCACTCGAAGCTTGCGCACTCTGTCTCTCCACAGGTGCAGGCTCCGGCACCGGAAATACCGATATGATCTGCGTGACATTTCTCATTTTCATTGAAACGGCAGTGTGTTGCCTCACACGCAACGTCGATTTCCTTAGAAACATCTTTTAATGCGTTACAGGCTGCACCGTTTGTTCCGCGGTCTTTGAAACTTCCGCAACAGGTGCTCTGTGCTTCGGTTGCTTCGCGTCCCTCCACCTGAATGTCGCCTTTGCAGCAACAGCCGTCTTCATTATTGTAGGTGCAGCTTTTCACTGAACAATCCAAATATGCCATACTTTTTTCTCCTTTTCCTTCAAATCTGTCAGACAATTGTGAAACTCCTCATAATCTTCTTTAAATTGTTCAAAATTAACAAAAACATTCAAGACACGCTCTCGCTACGTGTCGCTCG
>OLOG01001895.1_pt1 | contig 11087 bp, 8 predicted proteins | sample 1672351 | NCBI WGS metagenome assembly OLOG01 (sample SAMEA3136674, study PRJEB25190) | human gut metagenome | biome: human gut; feature: human-associated habitat; material: faeces | place: Austria | collected 2013 | reverse complement strand
GTTCTCCGGTGCGAAGGTCGGTGCAGACGACGAAAAAGTCCATCGGTGAGGCGCGGAAAGCCTCCTCGTCGAAGGGGTCGAGTTTTTCCGGCACGATGTGGTAGCAGAAATCCTCGCTATAGAGATTGCCGGTGCGCAGCAGGTTGCCGAAGCTGGCATATCGCTTGTCGTCGCAATACTCGGTGTTGTAGCGGATGACGCGCCCGATCTGATGAGACTTGAAGTTGCAGCCGAACACTGCACCGGCGGATACCCCGATGGTGCCGTCGGTGGTGAGGCCGTGCTCCATGAGAACATCGAGGACGCCTGCGGTGAACATCCCGCGCATGGCACCGCCCTCTAATACTAGCCCTGTTTTCATATGGTGACTCCTTTTTTCTGGCGCGGCCCCCACAGGCCGCAGCAGCCGTTTCCGGTTGCTACCAGTATACTCGATTTTGCGCAGAAAACAAGAGAAAACGGAAGAAATCTGTCCCCGGATGGACGCGCCCCAGAGCACGGGAAAGGGCAAAGTCGTACTTTTAACGCAAAGCGCTGAAAAAACCGGGGAGAAGAGGCGAAATTTGGGCAGAAAGGGCCTTGCCAACAGGGGCGGCTTCCGGTATACTGATATGAAATATCGACCGTTTTGTGACAGGAGATCAGGGAGGAAGAGACAGAACATGAAAATGCTGGAAGACCGCATCCGCAAAGACGGCATCGTCCGCGAAGGCAACGTGCTGAAGGTGGACAGCTTCATCAACCACCAGATGGACATCCCGCTGTTCCGCGAGATGGCAAAAGAGTGGAAGCGCCTGTTTGCAGGCAAGCCCATCAACAAAGTGCTGACCATTGAAGCCAGCGGCATCGGCATTGCAGCAGTGGTCGCCAGCGAGTTCAATGTGCCGGTGGTCTTTGCCAAAAAGTCCATGAGCATCAATCTGGACTACAACAATTACGAGACCAGGATCCAGTCCTTCACCCACAAAAAGATCTATAACGTCATCGTCTCCAAAAAGTTCCTCACCCCGGAAGACCATGTCCTCATCATCGACGATTTCCTGGCCAACGGCTGCGCCCTGATGGGCCTGCTGGAACTGGCCAATGAGGCCGGGGCCACCGTCGAGGGCATCGGCATCGCCGTCGAGAAGGGCTTCCAGCAGGGCGGCGAGCTGATCCGCAGCAAGGGCATCCAGCTGGAGAGCCTCGCCATCGTCGAGTCCATGGATGCGGCCACCGGTGAGATCCGGTTCCGCGAGCAGCCGCAGCAAAATTAACCACGAACCTTTCAGACCGCTTCGGCGGTCTTTTTTGTTAGGCACCATCGAAGCTGTCGCCGTCGGCGGGGAGGTCGGCGGCGGTGGGCTCGGAGGCAGCTGCATCCGGCACAGCGGCGCGGGGGATGCCCTTGTAAACGAGAGTCTGTTCCAGTACCTCGGCGCAGACGGGGGCTGAGAGGCTGCCGCCAGCTGTGGTCCAGCTGTGGGGCTCATCGAGGCAGACGAGGCAGAGAAACTGCGGGTCGTCGATGGGTGCTACGGCCACAAAGCTGGCGATGCGGGCTTTTTCGTCGGCGCTGTCCAGCTTCTGGCTGGTGCCGCTCTTGCCGCCCACCCGGTAGCCGGAGATCTGCGCGTTGCGTCCGCCGCCGTACAGAACAACGGCTTCCATCATCTCCCGCATGACGGCGGAAGTCTCCGGCTGGATCACCTGCTGTTTGCATACGGGGTCCCGGTGTTCCAGCACCGTGCCGTCCGGGGCCAGAATGTCCGATACGAGGTAGGGCTGCATCAGTTTTCCGCCGTTGACCACTGCGCACACGGCGGCGGCCATTTCCAGATAGGAGATCTTGCTGCTTTGCCCGAAGGCGCAGGAGGCCAGCTCCACCGGCCCCATACGGTCGGCGGTGTAGTACAGACTCTTTTTCGGCTCGGCGGGCAGGTCGATGCCGGTGGGCTCCCGCAGGCCGAAGGCGGCAAAGTAATCGCAGAAGGCCTCCTTGCCAAGCCGCGCTCCGATCTGGATAAAGCTCTGGTTGCAGGAATTTTCCAGCGCCTGCGTCACGGTCTGGGTCCCGTGGCGCTTGTGGTTGGCGCAGTGGAACCGGGTGCCCGCCACCGAGATGGACTCCCCGCAATAAAAGCTGGAGTTCCGGGTGATGGCTCCGGCGTCCAGCGCGGCCGCGCAGGTGATGAGCTTGAACACGCTGCCCGGTTCGTACAGGTCGCTCACGGCCTTGTTGCGCCACTGGGTCTGCTGGGCCAGCTGCAGGGCGGCCGCCCGCTGCTCCCCAGAGAGGGCATCTACGGCGGCGCGGGCAGCTTCGTCGTAGAGGATGCGCGGCTGGTTGGGGTCGTAGGCCGGGGTGGTGGACATGGCCAGCACGGCCCCGGTGTTCACGTCCAGCACGATGCCCACGGCACGGGCGGCCACATGGTGTTCCTGTACGGCGTAATTCAACGCATTTTCGAGATAATGTTGAATGTTGGCGTCGATGGTCAGCCACAGGCTGCTGCCCTCCACCGGGAACTGCTCGGTCTCGTAGCTCTGCTCCAGCGTGTAGCCCCAGGCGTTCACGGCGGTGAGCACCACGCCGTTCTGCCCGGTGAGCTGCTCGTTGTATTCCAGCTCCAGCCCGCTCACTCCGGCGTTGTCCACATTGGTAAAGCCCAGCACCGACGCCAGAAACTCCCCCTGCGGGTACCAGCGCTTGCTGTCCTGATTGATGCGGATGCCGGTGATGCCGTTTTCCTCGCAGAAATCCCGCACGGCATCCGCCGTGGAACGCTCCACCCGGTAGCGCAGCAGACAGTCGTTGGAGGCGCGGTCCCGGAACTTTTCCAGCAGGGCGGCTTCGTCCAGCTCCAAAATCTGCGCAAGACCGTGGGCGGCCAGCTCCAGTTTGTCGGCAGGCATCTCCCGCGGGCTGGCCCGCAGGGTCCAGCAGCTGCTGTTGGCCGCCAGCAACACGCCGTCGGCACTGTAGATGCGGCCCCGGTCGGCGGGCACCACGGTGTCCCGCAGCTGCTGCCCCAGTGCCCGCCGGGTGTACCAGTCCCCGGCGGCCAGCTGCAGCCAGTAGAGCCGGGCAATAAGCCCTGCAAAGCAGATGCCGCACAAAAGCAGCGCCACCAGCCGGGCACGGGCGCGGAACGCCTGCTCCGGCAGGGTGCGCAGGGGTTCGGGCCGGGACATGGCAGCACCTCCTTTTCCGGCTCAGTTTATGCGGGCAGGGGCTGTGGCTATGACTAACAGCCCGGCGGCCTGCGTACAATAGACCAAAAGGACTGCCGGAGGTGATGAGGATGCACAGGGCCGCTGTGCCTGCCCGGGCCCGGCGCGGACTGCTGCGTCCGCTGCCCGCCATGGACCTGCCGTTTCTGATCCTGGTGCTCACGCTGGTGGGCTTTGGGCTGGTAATGCTGTACAGTGCCAGCAGCGCGGTGGCGCTGTACCGGCGGGGCGATGCCTGGGCCTATGTGCGGCCGCAGCTGCTGTATGCGGCCATGGGCATCGGGGCCATGTGGGCGGCCAGCCGGGTGGATTACCACATCTATCACAAACTGGCCTGGCCGCTGCTGGCCCTCTCGCTGGTGCTGCTGGTCGTGGTGCTGTTCATGCCGGAATACAACGGCTGCAAGCGCTGGCTGGTGCTGCCGGGGCTGGGCACTCTGCAGCCCAGCGAGATCGCCAAATTTGCGGTGGTGCTGGTGTTTGCCCACATCATCTCCCTCAACCACAGCCGGATGGAGAGTTTTGCGGTGGGGGTGGTGCCCTTTGCGCTGGTACTGGGCGCGGTGGCGGTGCTCATGCTGCTGGAGCCGCACCTGTCCGGCACGGTGCTGATCCTGGGCATCGGGGCAGTGCTCATGTTCGTGGGCGGCACCGGGCTGCGGTGGTTCGTGCTGGCTGGTGTGGGCGGAGCGGGTGCCATCGGGGCGGCCATCGTCATCATGCCGGATCTGGTGCCTTATGCGGCCAGCCGCCTGAGCTCCTGGTTGGACCCCTTTGCCGACCCGCTGGGCGACGGCCACCAGACCATCCAGAGCCTGTACGCCATCGGCTCCGGCGGGGCCGTGGGGCTGGGGCTGGGCAACAGCCGCCAGAAGCACCTGTTCGTGCCGGAACCCCAGAACGACTTCATCTTTTCCATCCTGTGCGAGGAGCTGGGGTTTGTGGGGGCCTGCGCGGTGATCCTGCTGTTCAGTCTGCTGCTGCTGCGGGGCGTCACGCTGGCGGCTCACGCGCCGGACCGCTTCGGGGCACTGCTGGTGGTGGGGTTCGTGGTGCAGGTGGCTTTGCAGGCGGTGCTGAACATCGCCGTGGTCACCAACACCATCCCGAACACCGGCATCAGCCTGCCCTTCTTTTCCTCCGGCGGCACCAGCCTGATGATGCTGCTGGGCGAGATGGGCATCGTGCTGTCCGTCTCCCGCGGGGAAACATAAAGGCGGCCATTTCTGCCGCAAAATGGGATGTTTGCCCCGCAAAAGACGCAAAAAACAGACAAACGACCGGACAAATGCGTTTTGCGGTGTCCGGGTACAAAACAGGGAACCGACGGCCCTCGTTCTGCATACCATGGGGTATCTTTGGCAGAACGGGGGTCTTTGCATGGCAGGGGATTACATCATCACGGGCGGGCGGCCGCTGAATGGAACGGTACGGGTCCCGGCGGCCAAGAACAGTGTGCTGCCGCTGCTGGCAGCGTCCCTGCTGTGCAGCGGGCCAGTGCGGCTGTGCGGGGTGCCGGAGCTGGCCGATGTGGCCGAGAGCCTTGCCCTGCTGCGCAGTGCAGGCTGCACAGCGGAGCGGCAGGGGGCGGATGTACGGGTGGACGGGGTGCCCGGCAGCGGGACGCTGGCGGCAGGCCCGGCGGGCCGGATGCGGGCATCCATCCTGTTCTGCGCCCCACTGCTGGCCCGGCTGGGCCGGGCACAGACCGTGCTGCCCGGGGGCTGCCGCATCGGAGCGCGGCCCATTGATCTGCATCTGGCGGGCCTTGTGCAGATGGGAGCCTGCCCGCAGCTGGAAGGCGAACGCCTGCTGCTCACGGCTCCGGCGGGGCTGCACGGAGCGGACATCACCCTGCGGTTCCCCAGCGTGGGGGCCACCGAGACCCTGCTGCTGGCGGCGGCGCTGGCACAGGGGGAGACGACCCTGCGGGGTGCGGCCCGGGAGCCGGAGATCGAAGATCTGGCGGCATTCCTGAACCGGTGCGGCGGCCGGGTGCAGGGCGCGGGCACCGGCACGGTGCGGGTGCAGGGGGTGCGGCGGCTGCACGGATGCAGCTTTGCGCCTCTGCCGGACCGGATCACGGCAGCCACCTTTGCCTGTGCCTGCGCAGCGGCTGGGGGACGGGTGGAGCTGGCAGGCTGCGCGCCCCGGCTGTATGCGCCGGTGCTGGAAATTCTGGAACAAATGGGGTGCGGCGTTGTGCGCCGGAGCGATGCTGCCGTTATTACCCGGTTCGGGCGGCTGTACGGGCCGGGGCGGGTGTTCACCGGGGCATACCCGGCGCTGGCCACCGACGCGGCCCCGCTGCTGGCGGCGGTGCTGCTCTGCGCGGAGGGACCCGGCAGCATCGAGGATGTGATCTTTGAGCGGCGGTTCGGCTGCGCGGCAGGCTTTGCGGCGCTGGGCGGCCGGGTGCGGGTGGAGGGCCGCACCCTGTACGCGGAACCCGGCGGCACCCTGCAGGGAACGGTGCTGGAAGCGCCCGACCTGCGGGGCGGGGCAGCGCTGGTGATCGCGGCGCTGGCGGCACAGGGCAGCAGCCGCATCACCCATACGGAGTTCATTGACCGCGGCTATGCCGATTTTGCACAGAAACTGACGGCTCTGGGTGGGCAAATTGCACGAGAAACCCCGCGCGGGGCAGACTGCCCGAAAAAAAGAACTTCAAAAACGTAAATTTGACTTGCATTCACGGCAAAAAGATGATACGATACAGTTATATAAGTGTAGGTTGATATTTCTGTGCGTTCTGCACAGTTCTACGATAAAATCCGGATGGAGGACAAAGTTATGGCATTGATGCTCGATGAAGAAATGGACGAAAATGTTACGACGATCAAGGTGATCGGTGTTGGCGGCGGCGGCGGCAACGCCGTGAACCGCATGGTCAGCGATGGTCTGCAGGGCGTGGAGTTCATTGCGATGAACACGGACCAGCAGGCACTGGCCAAGAACCATGCCACCGTCAAGGTCCAGCTGGGCTCCAAGCTCACCAAGGGCCGCGGCGCAGGTGCCGACCCTGAGATCGGCCAGCGTGCCGCTGAAGAAAGCAAGGACGAGATCGCAAACGCGCTCAAGGGCTCCCAGATGGTGTTCATCACCGCCGGTATGGGCGGCGGCACCGGCACCGGTGCGGCTCCTGTGGTGGCTGAGGTGGCACACGACCTGGGCATCCTGACCGTGGGCATCGTCACCAAGCCCTTCTCTTTTGAGGGCAAGCGCAAGATGGGCCTGGCTGAGCAGGGCATTGCCAACCTGCTGATGCATGTGGACAGCCTGATCGTGATCCCGAATGAGCGCCTGAAGATGATCAGCCAGGAGAAGATCACCCTGATGAACGCCTTCCAGGCTGCCGACAACGTGCTGCGTCAGGGCGTCGAGTCCATTTCCGCCCTGATCAACGTGCCCGCCTTCATCAATCTGGACTTCGCCGACGTGCGCTCCATCATGAAGGATGCCGGTTACGCCCACATGGGCGTGGGCAGCGCCAAGGGTGCCGGCAAGGCCGAGAACGCCGCCAAGGCTGCCATTTCCAGCCCGTTGCTGGAGACCAGCATTGCCGGTGCACACGGTGTTATCATCAACATCACTTCCAGCCCCGACATCGGCCTGGAGGACGTGGAGACCGCAGCCGGCCTCATCACCCAGAGCGCTCATCCGGATGCGAACATCATCTGGGGTACTGCGTTTGACGAGAACCTGTCCGACGAGATGCGCGTGACCGTCGTTGCTACCGGCTTCGACAACAAGAGTGCCAGCGACCTGCGCAACAGCATCAACAACGCCATGGGCGGTGCCCAGTCGGTGCCGTCGGCAGTATTCAGCAGCGACACCGGCAGTGCAGCCACTGCCGCTGCTCCTGCTGCTCCTGCTGCTCCGGCAGCAGCCCCGGCCGCTCCGGCAGCTGCCGCAAAGCCCGTGGAAGAGGAAAGCAGCGACAACCGTTACTACGACGAGCTGCTGGCCATCCTGAACAAGCGGAAGTAAGGCTGGCAAATAATAAACGCATCGTGGCACAGCGCCCGTGAGGAGGGCGGGTCTCTTGCGCGCAAGCGGAGGGAGGCAATGCAATGCTGAAACAGGACGTTCCGCTGCGGACCGGATGGTTCGGGTACCGGAAACTGGATGTTGAAAATTGTATTGCGCACATCCGCGCAGCGTATGCGGCAGAACTCCGCCTTGCCCGGCAGACGCAGCAGGGAATGGAGGAGACCATGGCGCAACTCAGGCAGGAGAACAAAGCTCTGCGGCAGCGCTTTGCCCAGCAGGCGGCGGCGCAGGCCGCAGCATCGGTGCGGGCAGAGGGCAGCGACAAGCTGCAGCAGCTGACCCGCAAGCTGGAAGCGGCCCACGCCGAGATCCGCCGCTACCAGACCCGGCTGTTTGCCTGCGAGCGCCAGATGATCGCTCTGCGGCGGGAAAATGCCGACCTCGAAGCGGCCTGTGAGCAGGCCCGGGAGGAACTGCAGATGGCCGTGGCCCGTGCCGAAAAGGCAGAGCAGCAGGCTGCCCAGACGCCTGCCTGTCCGGAAGTGCCGGTGCAGGCCCCGACGCCGGAACCGCCCGAAGAAGCTGTGGTCTGCTGTGCAAGACCGACCGCACAGCCTGCGGCGCAGCCGGAATCCGTGTGGCAGCCGGAAACGGAGCTGGAGAAGCTTTCGGTGGAGCTGCTGCGCCGGTTTGATGAAATGATGCAAGAATGATTCGACAAGCTGCTGTGCCGGCATGGACTGGTGCAGCAGCTTTTTGTGTGAACAGGGGATTTTTGCTGCGGCAAGGCAGCACATTGCCAGATGGGGATGGCGAGGAGCAAGGCACATGAATGTGAAACAGAAGATCCTGATCGCAGACGATTCTGGGATCAACCGCGCGCTGCTGATGGAGATCCTGGGCGACGGGTATGAGTATCTGGAAGCGGAAAACGGTGTCCGGGCGGTGGAGCTTTTGCGCGAGCACACGGACATCGCACTGGTGCTGCTGGACATCATGATGCCGCAGATGGACGGCTTTGACGTGCTGAAGGTCATGCGCTGCTATTCCTGGCTGGACGAGATCCCGGTGATCATGATCTCGGCGGCAAAGGACACGGCCAACATCGAGCGTGCCTACGACCTGGGTGTGGCCGACTACATGCGCCGCCCCTTTGAGCGGGTCATGGTGCTGCGCCAGGTGCAGAACGTGCTCATGCTGTATGCCAAGCAGAAGCGCCTGACCCGGCTGGTGACCGATCAGGTGTACGAAAAAGAGCACAACAGCGTGCTGATGATCAGCATCCTGAGCCATGTGGTGGAGTTCCGCAACAGCGAGAGCGGCCTGCATGTGCTGCACATCCGCACCCTGACCGACCTGCTGCTGCACCAGCTGGCGGGCAAGACCGACCGGTATCAGCTGGACGAGAGCGACATTTCGCTCATCAGCACGGCATCGGCCCTGCACGACCTGGGCAAGATCGTGATCCCCACCGAGATCCTCAACAAGCCCGGCCGCCTGACCGCCGAAGAATACGCGATGATCAAGACCCACACGGTGAAGGGTGCCCGCATCCTGCGGGACCTGAGCAACACCATCGGCGGGGGAAACGAGCCCCTGCTGCAGGTGGCCTATGCCATCTGCCGCTGGCACCATGAGCGCTGGGACGGCGGCGGCTACCCGGACAAGCTGAAGGGCGATGCGATCCCCATCGCAGCACAGGTGGTGGCACTGGCAGATGTGTACGACGCCCTGACCAGCGACCGCTGCTATAAACCGGCCTACGACCACGACACGGCCCTACGCATGATCCTGAACGGCGAGTGCGGGGCCTTCAACCCGCTGCTGCTGGAATGCCTGAATGAGTCGTCGGAGCTGCTGCGGCAGGAGCTGCAGCGCAACGAGTGGGACCGCAGCTTCCACCAGGACACCCACCGCTTGTCGGAGGAGATCCTGCACCGGGAAGCCCTCCCGCGGGAGGACCGCAGCCAGCGGTTGCTCAACCTGGAACGCGAGCGCACCCAGTTCTATGCGGACCAGTGCGGCGGCATCCAGTTCGACTACGACTTGCTCAGCGGCCGGGTGACGGTGACCAACCACTACGCCAGCGCCGCCGAGCGCACCCAGGTGCTGGACTTTGACCATGGCGAAGGGTTGAACTTCCTTTCCCTGAAGGACCGCCGCCGCCTGTTGGAAGCGCTGGAAAAGGCAACGCCGGAGATCCCGCAGGCCAGCTTCCCCGTGGAGGTGCAGACCGGCGGCGGATACCAGCCGCACCGGCTGGTGCTGCGCACCCAGTGGAGCCGCGGCGGGCAGCGCCGCTGTGTGAGCGTGGTGGGCCAGCTGCTGCCGGAGCAGACCGAGGATGCAAAAGCGCAGCCGGATGTGCTGCTGCACAGCTCCGGAGGCTCGATGGCGGCTGTCCTGCAGCAGCTGCAGGGCGTGTTTGACCTGGTGCGTCTGGTGGACCCGGAGCGGGCCAAGGTGCTCACCCTGCACCCGGACGGCACGCTGGAAGAGCAGGCCGGTCACTGCCATGTGGTGTGGAACAAGGCCGGTCGGTGCGAGAACTGCATCTCGGCCAAGGTGTTCACCAGCAAAAAGACCCTAAACAAGATCGAATTCAATGGCGAGGACGCCTATTTTGTGCTGTCGCGCTATGTGGAGAACAACGGCCGCGGCTGCGTGCTGGAAATGGTTTCCAAGCTGTCCAACGGACGCTGGCTGGACATGGGCGGCCGCCGCATGCTGCTGGACCGCAGCGAGGACTTTGACAACAGTGCCTTCATCGATCCGCTCACCGGGGCCTACTCCCGCCGGTACTTTGAAAAGTTCCTGGCCGACAGTGAGCAGATCAACGGTGTGGTGGTCATTGACGTGGACCGCTTCAAGGCCGTGAACGACAGCTACGGCCATCTGGTGGGCGACAAGGCGCTGGAGAGCATCTCTGCGGCGGTGCAGGCCTGCCTGCGGGAGAGCGACATTCTGGTGCGCTACGGCGGCGACGAGTTTTTGCTGGTGATGCCGCAGCTGCGGCCGGAAGGGCTGCCGCTGGTGATGGACCGCATCCAGGAAGCGGTGCGGCAGGCCCGGGTGGAGAGCCACCCGGAGATCCGCCTGTCCATCAGCGTGGGCGGTGTGTGCGGCGTGCACCCGCTGCGGGAGGCCATCCGGCAGGCAGATGACCGGATGTACCAGAACAAGGCCCGCAACAAGGAATAAAAAAACAGGACCCGGACACGGGGCAGGCACAAAAAGGTGCTGCCGGTATCCGGGTCTTTTTTGGTATCGGGATAAAATATGCTCAGTGCACGGCGCTGGTGCGGTGCTCCATAAGATAGGTGGCTTCCAGATCCGCGATGTGCAGTTTGACGGCAAGGGGGTACTTGTCGTAGGCTTCCGAGATGGCAAAGCAGCCGCCCCGGGCCGCATCGTCAAAGCCGCCCATGTGCCAGCGGATGGCCACGGCCTCTTCCACCTTGAGCTTCATGAAGCGCTCAATGAGGAACACGCTTTTTTCACCGTGGCCGTAGGGAAACAGGTCCTCCACGCTGTAGCTGGGCACCTTTTCCCACTGACCGGTGGTCTCGTTCTTCACGTTGCGGGTGCCGGCCTTGTAGTAGTTGGCCTTGCACAGATCGTGCAGCAGTGCGCAGATGGCAAAGCTCTCCTCACTCTCGCCCTCGGTAAAAAAGGTGTCGTGCAGGGCGTGGTAGACGTTCAGGCTGTGCATGCACAGCCCGCCGGTGCAGGCACCGTGGAACCGGGTGGACGCCGGAGCCGAAAAGAAATCGGTCTTGTGGTCCAGCCAGTCCAGCAGCTTTTCGCTGCCGGGGCGGGTGACATGCTGCCGGAAGATCTGCAAAAACTCCTCGCGGTCGGTCATGCTCACAGCTCCATAT
>OLOG01001886.1_pt1 | contig 11142 bp, 8 predicted proteins | sample 1672351 | NCBI WGS metagenome assembly OLOG01 (sample SAMEA3136674, study PRJEB25190) | human gut metagenome | biome: human gut; feature: human-associated habitat; material: faeces | place: Austria | collected 2013 | reverse complement strand
GGCTATTTTAGCTACCCGCTTGCTGGGTAGCTAAAATAGCCCCGTCCCAAATTAGCTACCCTGCCGGGTTGCTGCTGCTAGGCGAGGGCGGCCATGATGGTGCGGGCGACGCCGTCGTGGTCGTTGTCGTATTCGGTAATGGCGTCGGCGGCCTCGCGATCTTCGGGCTCGGCGTTGATCACGGCCATGCCATGGCCCGCTGCCTGCAGCATGGGAATGTCGTTGATGTTGTCGCCGAACGCCCAGGCGTCGGCGAGACGCTCGCCCAGGTGCTCGCATAGCCACGTGAGGGCCGTTCCCTTGGTGGCGCCCTCGCCCATGACCTCGATATTCATGGCGTACGAACGCGTGACCTCAATGCCTCCGAGCGTGTCGAGCTCCGCTGCGATGGTGTCGCGATCGGCCGGGTCGTGCCAGTACATGGCGATGCGTTCGAGTGTCTCGACCTCGTCGATCTTGTTGTCGATATCCATGTCGATCGGTGTTCGTGTGCGCTTGAGCGAAGCCGCGATGTGGGGGTCGCCGCCGCAGAATTCGTCCAGGCGCGTGTAGAGCGAGCGGGGGAGGAAGCACTGCCCGTCCGCGAAGATATCGAAGGTGACGTCATGGCCGGCGGCAATGCTATGGACGCGGTGGGCGATGGCGCGGTCGAGCGGTCGGCTCAAAATGCACGTAGCACGTGAAGTATCGGTGGGCGTACCGTCGTCGAGCTGCCAGACGCTGGCACCGTTGGCGCAGACCGCGTAGTGTACGGCGGGGTGAGCGAGGATGGGCTCAAAGATGCCCGACAGCGGGCGCCCCGTGCAGGGCACAAACTCAATACCGCGGCGCGCAAGCTCGTCGAGCATCGCCCAGGTGGCGTCGCTCATCTGCTTATCGCTCGTCAGCAGCGTTCCATCCATATCGGAAAACACAATCATTCGTTGCGATCCTTTCTACTGGCATAAAAAGCGTGGCCGAGGGCGGTGATGCCCTGGCCACGCTCGGGTTCTATGACGGTCCGCGTCCTAGCGGTCGGCGAGCGGCTTATACTCCAGCGGCTCGATCACCGGACGATACGCGGGGCGGATGATGCGATGCGCGCAGAAGAGCTCTTCCATGCGGTGCGCCGACCAGCCGGCCATGCGGGCGACGGCGAACAGCGGCGTAAAGAGCGTCTCGGGCACGCCGAGCATCTTGTAGATAAAGCCCGTGTACAGGTCGATGTTGGCGCAGATGGGCTTGGTCATGCCGTGATCGCGCATCACCTGCGGGGCCAGGCGCTCGATGCGCTCGATGAGCGCGAACTCCTCGCCCAAGTCCTTCTTGGCGGCAAGCGTGCGCGCGTAACGGCGGCACACCTCGGCGCGCGGGTCGCTCAGCGTGTAGACGGCGTGGCCCATACCGTAGATGAGGCCCGTGCCGTCGAAGGCCTGCTTGTCGAGGATCTTGCCCAGGTAGGCTGCGACCTCGTCCTCGTCCTCCCAATTGGAGACATGCGCACGGATATCCTCGTGCATGGACACGACCTTGGCGTTGGCGCCGCCGTGGCGCGGACCCTTGAGCGAGCCGATAGCCGCGGCGTAGGCGGAATACGGGTCGGTGGCCGAGGAGGACAGCACGCGGCAGGCAAACGTGGAATTGTTGCCGCCGCCGTGCTCAGCGTGCAGCATGAGCATCACGTCGAGCAGCATGGCTTCGTCGCGGGTGAACGCCATGCCGCCGCGCAACACCTGCAGGATGGTCTCAGCGGTGGAGAGGCCGGGTGTGGGGTGCGGTACGTGAACCTCGGAGCCGCGGCGCTTGGCGACCGAGGCCATATGCGCGAAGGCGGCGATGCGGGGGAGACGGGCGAGCATGGAGATGGCGACGTCGATTTCGTGCTCGGGCGTGATCACGTCTGGTTCGGCATCGAAGGCGTAGAGCAGCAGCACGGCGCGCTGGAGCACGTTCATGATGCTCGACGACACCGTGGTCATGGGGAACTCTTTGACGTACTCGTCGCTCAGATGTCTAAAGGCACCTAGGCGCTCGCAGAAGCCGTCGAGCTCTTCCTTGTTGGGTAGCGAACCCGTGATAAGCAGATAGGCGACTTCTTCGTAGCCGTAGCGATTCTCGGCCTGGGCATTGTTGACCAGATCCTCGATGCTGTAGCCGCGAAGCGTGAGCTTGCCCTGATCGGGCACGACCTTTCCGTCGACCTTGTTGTAGCCGTGCACATCCGAGATACGAGTGAGGCCCGCGACCACGCCCGAGCCGTCGGCATTGCGCAGGCCGCGCTTGACATTGTGCTCGACAAACAGGCCCTCGTCATAAGGGTCGGTCGGCAGGCCGTGGTAGAGGTTTTCGCTCTCAGACGAAATCTGGCGGCTTGCTTCGTAATCCAGAACAAGGCGGCTCAAGTGGTCATCGAAGCGGTAATAGATTTTCTTGGCGTCGTAGGCCATGCGCGCTCCTCTCCGGGCCGCATCGGGGTGACTTGCATGGGCATGCGCGCGTCAGGCTATCCCCAGCGGCTTGTTCGCTACAGGCGGTACATAAAGTTAAAGACGTCCTCGCGCTGGATGGACACGTTGACGCCCGAAAGCTCGCCGGCCTCGGCCAGCGCCTTCTGCAGCTCGGCGAAGTCGAGCTTGGACTCGGCGGTATCGGCCAGCATGGTCATGGTGAAGATGTCCTCGATAATGGACTGCGTGATGTCGCGGATGTCGACGTTGGCCTCGCCTAGGACACGGGTGACGCCGGCGACGATGCCGGGGCGGTTCTTGCCAAGGACGGTGATGACGATACGGGAGGACGAGATCTCGGCCATGGGAAACCCTTTCGCGTGGTTGCGGCGCGCGCGGGGCGCTCCGCTACGGTACAGTGTTCATCATTGTACCTGTCTGGCGCCAAAAGGAGCGTGCTTGCTGCGGCGTTACACGTCTGCAACATGGATGAAGGCTCGATGGGGTGCGTGCTCGCTGCGGTTGGCCACGCCGCATTGCGCAAAGACCGTGAACCTTTTGTGGGACGTGCAGCGCCGTGGTAACATAACCGAGTTTGTTGTCTTGGTCGGAAACCAAGACGCCTTATGCGCTGATCGGTAACCAGCGCCTGACTAATAAGGAGTCCTACCATGAAGCAGGGTATCCATCCCCAGTATGTCGAGTGCACGGTGACGTGCTCCTGCGGCAACACCTTCAAGACGCACGCTACCGTGTCCGAGATGAAGGTCGAGCTTTGCAACGAGTGCCACCCGTTCTACACCGGCCAGCAGAAGTTCGTCGACACCGGTGGACGCGTCCAGCGCTTCGCCGACAAGTTCGGTGGCGCCGCTGCCGCCCAGCTCAAGAAGGCCGAGGAGGCCAAGGCTGCCAAGGCTGCCAAGGCTGCTGAGGCCGAGGCCGCTCGCAAGGCCGCCGCTGAGGCTAAGGCTGCCGAGAAGGCCAAGCGTGCTGCTAAGTTTGCCGAGGAGGCTGCCAAGCAGGCCGCCGAGGCTCCCGCAGAGGCTCCCGTCGAGGAGGCCGCTGCCGAGGCCGAGACCACCGAGGCTGCTGAGTAAATAGCTCGCCGAGGAATCGCTCGCATTCATGGCAAAAGGGCCGTGCATCCAATGGGGTGCGCGGCCCTTTTCTTTTTATTGGTGCAAACCAACCTGTCCCCATTGCACCAGATTGGTGCGAAGGGGACAGGTTGGTTTGCACCAAATGACAGAGAGGCGGCGTTTGCCCAGATAAAACCTGCCAAAATAAACCTGTCCCTTTTTGGCAGGTTGGTCGTAGTTATTACGTGGCGGTTGAGGTCGACCGTATGGGGCGCGCCTTGTTTGGCTAAAGTACAATTATCTGTGTTTAACTCGCCCGCAGCTGCACGGCGTGGGCGATGGCCAAAAAGGAAAACCACATGGGATTCATGTCAAAGCTGCTGTCCTTTGGATCCGATAAGGACCTTAAGCGCTACTACAAGATCGTCGACCAGATCAACGGTCTTGAGCCCCAGTTTGAGAAGATGACCGAGGAGGAACTCCGCGGCCAGACCGATAAGTTCCGCGAGCGTTACGCCAACGGCGAGTCGCTCGACGACATGCTCCCCGAGGCCTTTGCCACCGTGCGTGAGGCTTCCAAGCGCACCATGGGCATGCGCCACTTTGACGTGCAGCTCATTGGCGCCATGGCACTGCACGAGGGCCACATCGCCGAGATGAAGACCGGCGAAGGTAAGACCCTCGTCTCCACGTTGGCCGGCTATCTCAACGCTATTGCCGGCAAGGGCGTGCACGTCGTTACTGTCAACGATTACCTTGCCAAGCGCGACTCCGAGTGGATGGGCCGCATCTATAAGTACCTGGGCATGACCGTCGGTCTGCTCCAGAACAACATGCCGCTCGAGCTCAAGCGCCCGGCCTACCAGGCCGACGTCACCTACGGCACCAACTCCGAGTTCGGCTTTGATTACCTGCGCGACAACATGGTTACCCGTCCCGAGCAGCGCGTGCAGCGCGGTCACAACTACGCCATCGTCGACGAGGTTGACTCCATCCTGATCGATGAGGCCAGAACCCCGCTGATCATCTCGGGCGCTGGCACCAAGTCCGCCAGTACCTACAAGGACTTCGCGCGTGCCGTGCGTGGCCTTGAGCGCGGCGAGGACGTGTCGCACGACATGCTCACCGCCACCGAGGACGTCGAGCCCACGGGCGACTATGTCATGGACGAGGCCAAGCACACCATTGCCGCCACCGAGCGCGGCCTTAAGAAGATTGAGCGCCGCCTGGGTATCGATGACATCTATGCCGATCTCTCCGGCCAGCTGGTCAACCACCTGCAGCAGGCGCTGAAGGCCCAGTACATGTTCCACCGCGACAAGCAGTACGTGGTCACTAATGGCGAGGTCAAGATCGTCGACGAGTTCACTGGTCGCATCATGGAAGGCCGCCGCTATTCCGAGGGCTTGCACCAGGCCATCGAGGCCAAAGAGGGCGTGCTCGTGCGCGAGGAGAACCAGACGCTGGCCACCATCACCCTTCAGAACTACTTCCGTCTCTATGACAAGCTCTCCGGCATGACCGGTACGGCACTCACCGAGGACGCCGAATTCCGTGAGATTTATAAACTGCCCGTCGAGGTCATCCCCCCCAACAAGCCCGTGCAGCGTGTTGACCACGAGGACCTGGTGTACCGCACCGTCCAGGCCAAGTACAACGCCGTTGCCGACGACGTCGAGCGACGTCACGCCAAGGGCCAACCGGTCCTGGTGGGCACCGTCTCCATCGAAAGCTCCGAGAAGCTGTCGGCCGCCCTTACCAAGCGCGGCATCGCGCACGAGGTCCTCAACGCTAAGCATCACGAGCGCGAGGCTCATATCGTTGCCCAGGCCGGACGCTACGGCGCCGTGACCATCGCTACTAACATGGCCGGTCGTGGTACCGACATCCTGCTGGGCGGCAACCCCGACGAGCTGGTGCGCGAGCGCCTTGAGTACGAGGGCCTGACCATGGAGGACGTGACGCCCGAGCAGCTCGAGCAGTTTAACGCCGAGGCCAAGGAGACCTGCAAGGCCGAGCGCGAGCGCGTGCTTGCCGCCGGCGGCCTGACCGTCATCGGCACCGAGCGCCATGAGTCCCGCCGTATCGACAACCAGCTGCGCGGCCGCTCCGGTCGTCAGGGCGATCCGGGCGAGACCCAGTTCTACCTGTCGCTCGAGGACGACCTCATGCGCCTGTTCGGCGGCGACAAGATGGATCGTGTCTCCAAGATGATGGTCACGGCCGACATGGGCGACGACATGCCCATCCAGCACAAGATCATCTCCAAGGCCGTCGAGAGCGCCCAGCACAAGGTCGAGAGCATCAACTTCTCCATGCGTAAGAGCGTCCTCGAGTACGATGACGTCATGAACAAGCAGCGCCAGGTCATCTACGCCGAGCGTAACAAGATTCTGGATGGCAAGGACCTGACCGACCACATCACCGAGGTCATGCACGACACTGTGTACCGCTGCGTGCAGGAGTTCTGCACCAAGGACAGCCACGATGGCGAGCGCGATCTCGAGGGCCTGCGCAAGTGGGTCGTGGAGCTGACCGGTCATATCGATACGCCCAAGTTCCCCGACGAGGATTACGAGGCCCTGGCTGCCGATGTCCTGGCCTACGTTGAGAAGTGCTACAACATGAAGGCCGAGCGCCTGGGTGAGGACCTCATGCGCGAGCTCAACACCCAGGTCATGCTGCGCGTCATCGATACCCGCTGGATGAACTACCTGCAGGAGATGGACTACCTCAAGACTGGTATCGGCCTGCGCGGCTTTGGTCAGCGCGACCCGCTGGTCGAGTACAAGACTGAGGCTTATGGCGCGTTCCAGATGCTCGTCGACACCATGTACGAGGATTACCTGCGCACCGTCCTGCGCATCGAGATCAAGGCCGCCCCGCACGCCGTGGAACACAAGGAGGACCCCGCGCTCGAGGGTGCGCGCTTCTCCGGCCCCGCCGATGTCGATGGCGACGACGGCAACTCGGTGCTGCGCAAGCAGGCACAGGTGCAGGCTCGTACGGCCGTCCAGGGAGGCCCGGCTGCTGTCAACAACGGCGGCAAGGTGACCACCTACCGCAAGTCAGAGAGCGATGACCCTTATGTCAACGTGGGCCGCAACGACCTTTGCCCCTGCGGCAGCGGCAAGAAGTTCAAGTATTGCCACGGCAGGAATCGTTAATGGCCGAGGCTTTAGAGGTAACGCCCGCCGAGCTGGACGCGTTTGCGGACCGGCTCGGCGAGGTCGAGTCGTATCTTCATTTGGACGAGAAGCGCACGCGTGTGACCGAGCTCGAGGCCAAAAGCGTGGCCCCCGGCTTTTGGGATGACGCCGACGCCGCTCGCGCCACCATGGAGGAGATCGCTCGCGCCAAGGAAGATATCGCTGCCGTGGATACCGCGCGCCGCGAGCTATCTGACGCCCGTGCGGCGCTGGAGCTTGCCGAGGAGATGGGCGACGACCCCGATGCCGCCGCATTGCGCGAGGAGGCTGCCACTACGGCAGAACGCCTGGCCCGCGCTATCGACGAGCTCGAGCTTTCGAGCTGGTTTACCGGTGAGTTCGATCACGGCGACGCGATTGTGACCATCAAGCCCGGGCAGGGTGGCCTAGAGGCGCAGGACTGGACCTTCATGCTCTTTAAGATGTACATGAAGTACTGCCAGCGCCGCGGTTGGAAGGTCACCATCAACGATTGCCCCGCGGCCGAGGTTATCGGCATCGACCGTGCGACCTTTACCGTCGAGGGCAAGGACGCGTTTGGCATGCTGCGCGCCGAGGCCGGCGTCCACCGTCTGGTGCGCATTAGCCCCACCGACGACAAGAAGCGCCGCCAGACCACGTTTGCCGGCGTCGAGGTCATCCCCGTGCTGCCCAACGATATCGACATCGAGATCAGTCCCGACGATATTCGCGTGGACGTGTATCACGCGAGCGGCCCGGGCGGCCAGGGCGTCAACACCACCGACTCCGCCGTACGCGTGACGCATTTTCCCAGCGGCATCGTGGTCACTTGCCAAAACGAGCGCAGCCAGATTCAGAACAAGGCCGCGTGCATGCAGATTCTCAAGGCCCGTCTGTACGAGATCGAGCTCGAGAAGCGTGCCGAGGCGCTCGACGAGATTCGTGGACCCAAGACCACGATCGGTTTTGGTAACCAGATCCGCAGCTACGTGCTCTACCCGTATCAGATGGTCAAGGACCTGCGCTCGGGTGTGGAGACCAGCAACGTCGAGGCCGTTCTCGACGATGGCGATCTGGATCCGTTTGTGATCGGCTACCATCGCTGGGCAACCGGCAACGCCGATGCGGAAGGCTCGGATGCCTAGGCACATGGTTGGTTCCGGGTCGATGCAAACACTTCGCAGGGGTGGTATTTGCTCGGTGAATCGGTAGAATCGAATACAGCAAGAAGTTCAAAGCGTATCCGACGGGGTGCGCTTTTTTGAGGGAGGCAGCATGGCATATCGTCTGGACATCAAACGCATTCTTTCGCTGAACTTCTTTCACGATCTGCCCAAGATTATGCTGGGCTGCGCTCTGGCCGCTATCGCGACGGACCTGTTTTTGATCCCCAATGGTCTTGCTGCCGGCGGCGTTACGGGTCTCGCCACCATTATTCAGGCGGTCGGTGCGTCTCATGGCATCTCGCTGCCTGTCGGTATCCAGACAATTGTGATGAATGCCTTGCTGCTGCTGGTGGTTATGCGTGCGGGCGGCATGTTCTACGTGGTGCAGACGGCGACGGGCTTTGTGCTACTGGGTTTTTTCACCGACCTGTTCGCTCCGTTTGTGGCGCCGCTGGCACATGCCGATCTGATGCTGCCCGCTATGTGGGGCGGCATTATCACGGGCATCGGCTACGGCATGGTGCTGCGCGCCGGTGCCAACACTGGCGGCTCAGACACCATCGGTCAGATCATCTCGCGCAATACGTCGCTACCGGTGGGTTCCACCGTCATGGCGATCGACGTTGCCGTGTGCGCGCTGTCGGCCCCGGTCTTTTCGGTCGAAAACGCGCTGTATGCAGGCCTTTCGATGGTCATTAGCGGCTACGTGATCGATGCTGTGGTCGACGGCGGCAACAGGCGCCGTATGGTGCTCATCATCTCGGATAAGTTTCCCGATATCGCGGCCGACATCATGTATGGCCTGGGCCGCGGCTGCACCAAGTTTAAGGCGACCGGCATGTACTCGGGTGCCGAGAAACCGGTGATCATGGTCATCGTGAGCCGTCGCGAGCTCAACACGCTCAAGACGATCGTGCGCGAGCGCGACCCGCGCGCCATCGTGACGGTCGCCGACGTTACGGAAACCTTCGGCGAGGGCTTCAAGGACATTAACGCGTAGGGCCGACTGCGTTCCATCCAAAAGACGTTCACATTGATAAACCGTTTCATCAGCGGTTCTGCCTGCTCAATTGCTCAAATAATGATAAAAAGTCTGGTAAAGCTTCCAGTTTCCAGCATAATGAATGACGTACGTGCATCGCGGCTGGGTTGGGACGACCTTCTGTGCCGTGCGCATCTTGTCTAAAGAGGATGAAAGGAAGGCACAATGAGCGACGAAGAGCTCAAAAAGGTTGCCAACGAGGTAAGGAAGGGCATCGTCACCGGCGTGCACGCTGCCAAGTCCGGCCATCCGGGCGGTTCGCTCGGCGCTGCCGACATCATGACCTATCTGTACTTTGAGGAAATGAACGTCGACCCGGCCGACCCCCGCAAGGCCGACCGCGATCGCTTCGTGCTTTCCAAGGGCCACTGCGCGCCTGGTCTGTACGCCGTGCTCGCCGAGCGCGGGTTCTTCCCCAAGGAGGATCTCGAGACGCTGCGCCACATCGGCAGCCATCTGCAGGGCCACCCCAACATGAACGACACCCCGGGCGTCGACATGTCCACCGGCTCGCTCGGCCAGGGCATCTCCGCCGCCGTGGGCATGGCGGTTGCCGCCAAGCACTGGGGCGATACTTACCGCACGTACGCCCTGCTGGGCGATGGCGAGAGCGAGGAGGGCCAGGTCTGGGAGGCCGCCATGTTTGCCGGCAACCAGCAGCTCGATAACCTCTGCGTGATCGTCGACCACAACGGCCTTCAGATTGACGGTCCCGTCGAGGAGGTCAACGACCCCATGCCGCTCGCCGACAAGTTCCGCGCCTTTAAGTTCCACGTGGTGGAGCTCGCCGACGGCAACGACTTCGACCAGATCCGCGCCGCCTTTGCCGAGGCTCGCGCCACTAAGGGGCAGCCGACCGCCATTATCGCCGAGACCCTGAAGGGCAAGGGCGTGTCCTTTATGGAGAACCAGGTTGGTTGGCACGGCAAGGCCCCCAATGATGAACAGTTTGAGCAGGCCATGGCAGAGCTCACGGCCGCCGGAGAGGAGCTCTAGGATGGCAGACGTCAAAAAAATCGCCACGCGCGTAAGCTACGGCGAGGCCCTCGTCGAGCTCGCCAACGAGCACGATGACTTTGTGGTCCTCGACGCCGACCTGGCTGCCGCCACGCAGACCGGCAAGTTCAAGGCCGCCTGCCCCGATCGTTTCTTCGATGTGGGCATTGCCGAGAGCAACCTGATGGGCGTCGCTGCCGGTATCGCGACCACCGGCCGCGTTGCCTTCGCGAGCACCTTTGCCATGTTCGCCGCCGGCCGCGCCTTTGAGCAGGTCCGTAACTCCATCGGCTACCCGCACCTCAACGTTAAGATCGGTGCCACGCATGCCGGTATCTCGGTGGGCGAGGATGGCGCCACGCACCAGTGCTGCGAGGATATCGCCCTTATGCGCGTCATCCCCGGCATGACTGTTATCGTTCCTGCCGACGACGTCGAGGCCCGCGCCGTGACGCGCGCCGCCTACGAGTGCGACGGTCCGGTGTACATGCGCTTCGCTCGTTTGGCTTCGCCGGTTATCAACGACCCCGAGACCTACAAGTTCGAGTTGGGTAAGGGTATTGTCATGCGCGAGGGCGCCGATGTGACCATCATCGCCTGCGGTCTGATGGTCGGCGAGGCTCTCGAGGCCGCCGAGCAGCTCGCTGCCGAGGGCATCGACGCCGAGGTCATCAACATGCACACCATCAAGCCCATCGATGCCGACCTGATCGTCAAGAGCGCCACCAAGACCGGCTACGTCGTGACCGTCGAGGAGCACTCCGTGATCGGCGGCCTGGGCAGCGCCGTTGCCGACGTCCTGTGCGAGCAGTGCCCGACGCCGCTTAAGAAGATCGGCGTCAACGACACCTTCGGTGAGTCTGGCCCGGGTGCCGAGCTCTTGCACAAGTATGGCCTGGACGCCGCCAACATCGTGGCGACCACTAAGGAGTTCTTGGCATAAGGCAAGGCGGATCTCAAGGACTGCTTCGCCAGAACTATGGAAACCCGGCAGGGGCGCTCTCTTGGAGAGCGCCCCTGTTTCAGTTGCGGTGAAATAGGGACTGATTAGACCTTTTAACTGGTAAAACAGTCCTTATTTCACCGCAACTCATGAAGACGCCCCTCAAGCACGGTCCCATCAGGAAAAAGGGCATATATCGACAAAGCGCAATTCAGACCCTTCCAGCTTTGTATATGCAGCACCTCAAGATAAACGCGGCGACCCCTTAGTTATCGCAGGCCGGGCACAGGGTTACTCTCCAAATCTTTCCGCAGGACGGA
>OLOG01001880.1_pt1 | contig 11197 bp, 13 predicted proteins | sample 1672351 | NCBI WGS metagenome assembly OLOG01 (sample SAMEA3136674, study PRJEB25190) | human gut metagenome | biome: human gut; feature: human-associated habitat; material: faeces | place: Austria | collected 2013 | reverse complement strand
TTAAGGCATCTATACCTTGTTTACATTAATATTTAAAAAATTGACGTTTATGATTATAAACTTTAAACTATTTGTTATATTTGCACCAAATATACGAATAAGATTGGACTTTTCCAATCATTGTAACGACATATAAAATAGCTCAATCGCCTTCTGAATCACCACCTCGGAAATTAAAACGAGCTATAAATGAACCAATACATATTGGGTGAGTTGAAACCTTATAGGCGTAGACTTCCCCATAATGTATTGTGGCTTGTGGTGAGCCAAGAAGGCGTATGGGTGATAGTCTGCGCTTTCTTGTATACTTGCAATGCGTGGTTATCGCTGAGATAGACGGAGATTTATTTCTAGTATTAACCATAAATGAAACAAGTTTTATGAAAAAGTTTTTAAGTATTACGCTGTTACTTACAGCGATGTTTTTAACGTTCTCTGCGTGTTCAAGCGATGATGAAGATGAAGTGAAGCTCCCTGACATTGTAGGCATTTGGTTTGAAGCGACAGAAACTCCCGGAGATTATGTATCCATGTCTACAGAAGTTACTTGGATTTTTAGACCGGATATGTCGGCAACCCAAAGATTTGTATTCAAAATCAACAATGTTACCACAAGAGAATCAAAAGCAGATTTTACCTATCTACGAAAAGGCAACAACATTACTCTTACAAATGATGGAACTACTTTAGCGTATGAAGTAATAGTGCAAGGAGATATTATGACTTTGGGAAATTCCAAAGATGGATATTTCAGATTAACGAGAAAATAACAGATATGCTACTTCCTATCTGTATCATAATAGGTCTTTTGATGATGTGCATCAAGGAACTAAAGTAATTGATCGTAAGGGTGTCTTGTCGGACACCCTTTATTATTTCAATCCTCTTCAAATCCCAGTATCTTATCTATGCCTTTGTCAAATTCATCGTTTGGTAGTTCTTCTTTTGATTTATCAGGCAACATTTTTATCTGCTCTTGTTCCGCTTTAGGTAACTGCAATATCATTTTCTGAACATATGGTAATGCAGTTTTATCTTTTTTGAAAAAATAATTCTGTGCTCTTTGAAGTAACCATACATCATTGAAATGTGCTCTAAAATCAGCAAGGTATTCATTAGGATATAGCTTTACGCCGGGGATATTTCTTCCATCTCCATATTCATGGGTGTATGTTGGAAAATCTTTAGGTTCCACTCCCTTTTCTTTTCTAAGCCAATTACAGAATATTTTAGCTTCTGATATATCAGGGACAAGATTATCAGGTAATGTATAGCCCAACTGTTCAAGAGGTGCAATAAGACTGTATACGATTTCATTGAAAACAGAGAAATATTTATCTTTAGGTATTTTCCCTTCATTAAGCAAGTATCTTTGCAAATGATATGGCATTGTAGGTTGTGGTTTTATACCACCATTCATCCATTCAGCAATCCAAATACTTACATCTGCGGCAATATTTGCATCTGCCCATTGTGCTAAATTACCTGCAACAAAAGGATGAACCCATGTGCCTTGTAATTCTATATTCCCCCCCTTAACTGTCTGAATTAGAGTCGAAGCGGGAATCCTCGTCTTCGACTCTAATGCTCGAATAAAGGCTTTAGTATTCTCCAATCTTAAATAATCATACATCCTTTTTTTTGCAGCTTTACATAAAGCTGTGGCATTAATATATCCATCCAACAACCTTTGTTGGATAATATTGCTATCTATTTGCCTATCAATAAAGGCAAATGTCATTTGAAAGTTTGGTTCTTTATCAGCCATATACTAACTCTTTATACGTTAATCTAAATTCTAAGTTCTCTAAAAGTCGGTCAAACTTTTCTCGGTTTGTAAATTCACGATTGTTTGCTCTATATACAAATTCATCAATGTATTTCTGCATATGTCTTCTTGACCAATAGTGATATACACCGATAACACCTCGTTTAACCACTGACCAAAAGTTTTCTATATGATTAGTAGTGAATGTCCCTTTTCCATAGAATCCTTTCTTATGGTTTACGTTATGATGATTGTATAACGTATTAGCCTTCTTTCCGTAATTCCATTCATCAGTATAAAGGTTACTTCCTTCCTTAACGTACCGGAGAATCAATGGAGAAAGACTTTTAACCTTAGTATTAGGAACAACTTTCGCTATAATTCTTCCGCCTTGTTGTATCAGACCGAATACAGGCGTTTTATCTTTGTAAGACCTGCCTTGACATTTAGGAACTTTCTTATTTCGATGTCTATTCTTATTCTTTCCTCCGATAAAAGTCTCGTCAATCTCTACAGTTCCATTCAATTTACCACCTCCACCCTCATCTTCGCTTCCAACGTCATTATCTATTCCTAATGCTTTTCGTATCCGGTGCATCATAAACCATGCTGTCTTTTGCGATACTTTTATATTCTCTCCTAACTGAACGGAAGAAATTCCTTTTTTGTAGGATAAAATCGTCCATATTGCCTCAAACCAACTAATCAAAGGAATCCGTGTTCCTTGAAAAATCGTTTTTGTCTTAACATCGAAGTATTTTCCTGTGTTTTTACAACGATATTTATTATCTTTGCATTTGTAGACTTTGGAAGTTTTGTCGAATGGCGAAACTACGTTTCCATGCCACCGTCTTTCTTCCAAGTAATCTATGCAGGATTGCTCCGTTGAGAAAGCTGCCCGCAAATCTGACAGGGATTCAAATCTACTATTAAACATAAGACCTCCGTTTCATATATACAAATATAGTCGTTATTTACATAAAATCCAAATATTATTTGGAAAACTTTCTCTTTTTGGTGTAATTAAGGTATAGTTGCCAAAATTAAATGGCGGGATGGAGCAGAAGCACTTTATCTTCTCATAAAATACAGATGGGGAAACATTGATGAGAGTGTCAATCTCAAAAAAGGTACTGAAGTTCAATGGACTGTAAAAAACATATTCGCGGTAATCATATCATTGTTACTTATATATACCTTGTTCTGTCATTTTCCTGCATATCATTGGGTTTATGCAGATTTACTCAAGAAAAACATGGCACAAAAGAAAAGATACCCACATCTGACTTTTGATCAAAAGATGCAAATTAAGTTAGGTGCTGATTATCAATATTTAATGTACCTTCGGGAAACAACTCCACAGAATGCAATCATACTATACCCATCAGCAACAGCCTTTCACAAAAAAGGTAGTCCGTTTACACATGGCATAAGCAACAAGATATGTGCCACACGTTTTCTATATCCGCGAAGACTTGTCTTAGAAAGCGAAATAAGCACAAATAAATATGCTGGAAAGATAACTCATGTAGCTATCGTTAATGGAGAAATACCAAATGGAATCACTCTTCCAACCGATTCCATTCCTCCACATGTAGTTTTCGCTGTTAGTTCCCATTCAAATTAAATTCGTATGCTCACCATTGGAATTATTATAATACTGATTATGGGACTTCTCATTGTTTGTCTCATCTCAAAAGAACTTTCATGTATTGAAAAAATTGGTCTCTCTTTCCCTGTCGGAATAGGAGTTCAGACCATGCTCATGGCTTTAATCAACCTTTGCGGACTGCGCTTAACCGCTATTTCTGTTCTCTCTTCCGGATTGCTGATGCTTTTTGTTCTGCTTGTCCTTCTTTTTCGTAGGAATTCACAGACACATCTACATCCCATACAAGGTTTAGACACATCTAAATATAACATGGTATGGATGCTGTTTATCGGACTTGTCATATACTTCGAATACATGAACTTTGTGAAATGCATGTACTTCCCTACATTTGACCGTGACAGCCTTGCCGGATTCGATACGATAGGCTACGTAATAGCACAAGAACATACCTTCCGACATATAAGCCTTTTTCAGCACGATTATATGCCATCTATCCACAACGCAGGAAGTTACATTACATATGCACCTATGACGCAACTAAGTTATGCCTTTGTATATTTGCTTGGTGCCGAGACCTCCAAACTTATCCCAGCTTTTATATTTCTTTTCTTTCTTATCACATTCTATGGAGTGATGAAAAGAATTTCCGGACATACATGTGCAGCCGTAGCAACTTTTCTCACTATGATAACTCCTGAAATGATTGCTTTTTCTTCTTTATCTGCAACCAATGTCATTCATGCTGTCAGTGCATCATTAGGAATTATTTATATTGCCTTATGGACTAAATACAAATCTCAAGAAGATCTCCTGCTCGGTTCATTACTATTGGGATTAAATATTTGGACCCGAACGGATGGTATTGTATTCGTACTTGGTGCATTACCTGTAATCGGTTTCATCTCAATAAAAAATAAACAATGGAAAACATTCCTTTCACCATTATGTGCTTTTATTCCTGCACTATTTTGGATGCTTTTTTGTAAAATGAACAATTTTTATTCAGAAAGTATTGCAATTACTCACCTCTTTTGGGATTCGGAAAAGGCTAACATTATATGGAACGGTATAAAATCCCTATGCCTTGACAAGCAGTTTTATGGCATAAGTTTCCTATTTTTTACAATATCAGTTTTATGCAACAGTTGGTTTATCTGGAAGAAGAAGGATAATCTTCCACTACTTGTTATGATTGCATTCTCTCTTTTGCTATACATGATAGTACTTTATCAAATAGATTATAAATGGGATTCCATTCACAACGTTTTAGCTTACTCTGCCAAGCGTTTTCTATTCTGTTTCATTCCGCTGATATGGTTTTATTCCATGTCCAATAAATGGATAGTATTATTATTCAACAAATTAGAAACATTCTTAAAATAAGCAGTAAGTTTCCTATAAAAGGAGACTTACTGTACAATTACAAGAATAAAAAGAAAGCGATATCGAAGCGTTACACCATAAAACATCATTACGGTTATTACAAAATGATATTGCGTACATAGCTGATCGTTGCGGTTCTCCCACCATGCGGACAAATCACGGTAACAAAATGACAAAACAGATACCGTACCAAAGAACAACATTTTTTTCTTTTTTCCTAAACACCTGTCAGCGAAGCACAGAGTATTTTTTACCCGAAGAGTGAAACGTCCCTTTACAAATGCGGCGTGCGGAACTACCTTTGTGCCGGAAAATAGAAAAATTACATACCCATTCCGAAACCTCTGCTCCTTTTTGGCTTCTGCTGGAGTTCCGGATCTTCCTCCTGCTGCTTCTTGGGGATAGGCTGCTCGATGTCCGGCGTTTTCTCCACCTGTCGGATTTTTGACCTCTCCGGCTCCTGCCGGGTTTGAAGCTCCGCTTTGAGATTGTCCCATTTCTCCTTTCTGATGCGCTGCGCACGCTCCACCTGTCGGGCGATTTCTGCCGGGTTGCCGTTCTTGACGGCGTTAAGGTAGTCGAAACTTTCCTCCGGCTCCCGGTCAAACCCCATGCGCCGATCAAAAGAGCTTTCACACTTCCGGAAAAAATCCGTCCGGTCAAAACCTCCTTTCACGTTGCCGCAGTTCTTCTTCCCGGTATGGTTGGTTTTAGGGCTTAACTTCTTGGTGTTGCTCCGGTCTTTCCGGCTGACGATGATATGTGCGTGCATATCGCTTTCACTGTCACCGTCCCGGTTGAAATGAATTTTTGCGTAATATTCCACATCATCGCTTTTCAAGCCTTTTCCGAATCCATCCGCATAGTTTCTCATCACATCCTGCCGGATGTACCGTCGTAAGGCTTCCGCACGTTCCTGCGGAGTTCTGCCCATGCTGCGCAGCTCCTTCTCTGAAGGGCTGACGGTGATGACATAGAACTTTGCGTCAGTACGGCTTAACTTAGCCTTGTTGTTGTCTATCTTGAATGTGACCTCCTTTGCGCTCACGTAGTCCCGGAACTGGTTGAAGAACGGCTGTACCTCCTCCCCTTTCTTCATCCTCTCCAAGTCCTCATGCTGAAGATAGTTCGTCACCGGAACGCAACTGCCGGTATTGGCATAAGTGCCGTTACCGCCTCCCTGTATCTTCACGTTCATTTCTTTTCCCTCTTGTTCTTCTCGTCCTTGTATAAGGCTTTTATGTCATCAAAAAGCCCGGCTTTTCCTTTCGCATCGATGTAGCTTGCGATATAGGAGAAGATCTTCTCCTGCCTTTGTGTCACAGCATCCAGCCTTGCGTAAATTGCTTGCTGGTTCTTCACGATCATCTCCCTCGACTGACCGACCGCCTTTTCCGTCCGGTCCAAAGCCTGCTCCCTTACCCCGGCAAGGCTCGCAAGGTCACGCATGAAAAGGTCATTTGCCTTTTGATATTGGCTGAACTTTTTTTCCGTAAGTATCGAATCCATGCTCATGGTTACTCTCGTGCTTGTGCTGCTCATTGCTTCACAAGCCGGACGCAAGAAATCCTGCTCCTGCTTCCGGATGAACGCTATCACCTGATCACAGCGTTTGATAAGTTTCTGCATTTCCTTTGCCGGGCTTTCATGCTCAACCGGATTGATGCCGTACTTCTCGAAGTACTCCAGTGCGCAGGAAAGGAAGTCTTTCTTTGATACATTATTGGACTTTGCCAGCCTGTCAAGCCGGGCAAACGTTTTTCGGTCAATGGTTACTGAGGTGGTTGTTTCCTTTTCCATACAATTGCGGTTTTAATTGCCAATTATATTATTAAATCTCTGATTTACAAAGGTATGATTTTAGCTACAATTTCAAAATAATTGTAGCTAAAAATCTTAAACGGCTGAATATAAGCCGTAACCCCGTAGGGCAAGAGGAAAAAACAGGGCTTGCCCGGTTTCCTCTTGCTGTTCTTTCACTGTTCTTTCAACTGCTTTGCATCCGGCGAATACCCTCCCCTGCGGTACGGCAAAAAAGTACTTTTACATCGTACAAGGGGGAACGGGGAGAGCCGGGCAAAGCACAAAGAAAGAACCTATTCCACAAACAAAAAAACACACGCCAAAACGACACAACAGGCTGTATCAAGACAAGACAAAAAATTGTAATGCGCATTACAGAATCAAAAAAGATGCGTCCAATTTGGCAACCAAACAATAAAACACTATCTTTGCCACAGAGACAATAAAAGCAAAGAATTATGTTAGTAATCAGCACAAGAGATTTCAGAGCCAACCAAACTAAGTTTTTGGATATGGTCAATAACGGCGAAGACATCGTATTGAAGTCAAGGGAAAAAGGCAGTTTCAAACTTGTCCCTGTCAAAGAAGAGGATACCATTATCAACAAACGGGACATAATGGCGGAACTCAAAGGAGCTTTGCAACAGGTTAAAGACCACATGGACGGAAAAATACAACTCAAATCGGCAGAAGCCTTGTTAGATGAACTTAGAGTTTGTTCCCTCTGATTATTTCGCTACGGAACTGAAAAAGCTGGCAAAGCGTTACAGAGGGCTTGCCGATGATTATGAAGCTTTTTTAGATAGTTTGAAAGAAAATCCCATGCAAGGTACGGAAATAGCTCCCAATATCCGCAAGATCCGAATGCCTATAACAGCCAAAGGACGAGGCAAATCTGGTGGTGCTCGTGTCATTACCTACAATGCTATCGTTGCAGAACAAGAGGGAAAAATATACCTGCTGCTTATCTACGACAAAGCGGATGCATCAAACGTAAAGATGAATGTGGTTAAACAGATTGTCAAAGACTTAGGATTGTGAACAATATAACACGTTATAAAGCAATTCATTACATGGTTTTCAGGAGTGTGCTTTCACTCCCGGAAGCTCTTAGTTTTATACATAAAAAATCATAATTACACAAAAATTAACACACCAAAAAAATCTTCCTAATCCGTTGCACTTGGCTTTACCTGTTTCCACGTTCTCCCATTCTTCGGAAATTCGTCGTATTAAAAAACACGCTGAAAAGTGGAGCGAAGCGACCTATATAAACCAAAAAAGAAACACTCGATTGCTTTACGGTAATTTTTAGTTTCTTTTTAGTTACTTTTATGGCATAGTGCAACATATTGATTTGCAGTATTTTATAGAGGTCATCTACGACAAATTTCCGAACATCTACGACAAATTTCCGAACATCTACGACAAATTTCCGAAAAAAACGGCTATCTACGACAAATATTCTACGTCAAATATTTGCTTTTGTCGTGGATAAATATTTCCTTTGCGAAAAGCATTAAAGCCATGGAGAAGAAAGACAAGAAACAGAGGGATATAGTCCTGTCGCAAAACAATGCGCTGACTACCGCACGCTACAAGTTCGACCTTATCGAAAAACGTGCCCTATACTCCATTATACGAAATATCCGGGCGCAATACATTGAGAACGAGAACGGCAGACGGGACTTATTCGATGATCTGATTATCACCATACACGAGGAAGAACTAAAGAAATGCGGCGACAATACCAAGATGCAAAACATCTACGATGCGCTAAAACGGCTTAGAAATCGCGATATAGAGATTAACAACGAAAAGATGTGGCTAAGTATCGGTTTTGTCAATTACGTCAAGCATATCAAAAATAAATCGTATTTTGAGGTGCAAGTCTCCAAAGAGGTACTACCCTATTACGTGGAACTCGCCCAAAACTTCACGAGTTACTCCATGACGGTAGCAATCGCACTCAAAAGCACATTCTCGCAAAGGTTTTACGAACTGTGCTGCCAATACCGAAACGCCGGGTTCTTCTTCTACACAGTCGAAAAGCTTCGGGAAATGTTCATGTTGGAAAAGAAATACAAACGGGGATGCGATTTCAAAAGGCGTGTACTTGACGATCCGCAAAAGGAACTCCGGGAATTGTACAATGCCGGACAATGCGATTTATATTTCGAGTTCGAGCCAAAGAGCTACAAAGGCAAGAAAGTGACCGAATACAAATTTTACGTTTACACAAGGCAAACCGAACAACAAAAGCTATTGGAATACGAAAGCGCAAAACAGGCGATCATCTACATAACAACCACTATTTCGAGGTTCTCTAAAAGTGACAAAGGATATGTTAAGCGTGTAGTGAACGCCGTACAGTTACACCCGGAAATAGCCGTACAGGTGGCGCAAAAGATACAAAAGAAGTTTGAGCAATATATAGACAAGCCAGCCAAACAGATAGGAGCTATCATCCGGGTTTGCTTAATGGAAGATTTTGGTATAGAATAAAAAACATACAAGTATGAAAACAGGTGATAAAGTTATCGTACCAGCCGAAATAAACGGCTATGGCAGGGATTTACGGGCAATGGTTACAGAGATAGAGAAGTTCGCCGGGGCAATATTCGTAACAGTAATATTCACCGAACCATGTCCGGAAGCTTGCGGAAGAAATGGGGGCGTTTACCATGATTTCCAGCTAATAGCAAGATGATTTATTTTGCTATAATCGCAATAATTTGCAATAATGTTTGTGATAAATTGCCATAACAATACTTATAACTACCTTTGCAACAGAATATAGCATTTTACAGCAATGGAAAAAGGACAGGAAAGCAAGCAAAAAAGGAAAACACCGCTTACCACCATAGCGATAAGCCAAGAGTACGCCCAAAAATTAGACGAGTATTTAAACGGTACGGGTATAACTCGCAAAGAATTTGTCGAGTTGTCCGTTGATTATTTCCAAAGAACCGGGTTCGACCTCCGGGGTGAAGCTTTTGACCTCTCCCCATTGGAAAAGGTTGCCGGGCGGCTGGAACAATCCGCAAAGATCATGGAACGACACAACGAGGGAACGGAATCGGTGCGCCTGCTTCTCCAAGCTGTCCGGGAACAGACCGCCAAGCAACTCCCTGCTCCGGAACTAATCGCCCATGCCGCTGAAGAAAAAGCAAAGGCAGAAGCCAAAAACGAAGAACAAGAAAGGGAGATTGCCCGGCTGCGCTCCGAGAACTCCGCTCTGCAGGAATATAAAGAAAAGGCACATCGAGAACTGTGCCGGGTACGTGACGAACAAAAGACTATAGGGAAAATAAAAGTTCATACAGAATTATAAAAAAGAGGAAATGTAAACACTTCCTCTTTTTCTTACAATATCTTACAGTTTATTTCTTCACATATGTAACTGCTACCCAAAAGGCATTACCGGCACTCAGGTTATTAGCAACAATACTATTCCCACTGATTCGGCAACCTAATGCTTTTTTCAAAGTGTGATCAAATGCTGTAAAGAAAAGGTTACTAACATTCGGTCTTAAAGCGTTTGGAATCGTTGCAATGACCATGTCATTACCTGCATTGGACTTAGCCCAACCGCTAAAGCTGATTGTTACAACATTGTTCTCGGCAACTGCATACTTGTCGTTCATGGCGCTACATGCTGCACCTGGCATTAATTGTGATGAATAGTCGATTACGGCTTTTACATCTGCTGTTTTCTCGTCCATAATCTAATTTTAATTAAGGTTTTACATTCTTGTTATAAAGTCATATGCATATTAGCTTCATTATAATATACAAATCAATCAATGAAAACGTTCAACAAGAAATAACATTTTGCACAAAATTAACACAATATTCATAATGCCAATACATAATTTTCTCATATAGAACAAATTAGTTATTTTTGCACCAAAATATGACTATATGAACATAAGAAAACTATCAATCATTATACCTGCATATAATGAAGCAAATACGATAGCACAATTATTGTATGGTGTTGTAAATGCTCCATTGCCTAGTGGCATAGAAAAAGAAATAATCATCATTGATGATTGTTCAACAGACAACACTGCTTTACAAGTAAGAAAAGTACAACAAAGCAACCCTAATGCGCATATAATATATACCAAGCTCAAAGAAAACAAAGGAAAAGGATTTGCTGTACGAACAGGTATCAAATTGGCAAACGGCGAAGCTATCATAATACAAGATGCTGACTTGGAATATGATCCTAACGATTATACCAATATGCTTCAGCTATTGATTAATGATGAATGCAAGGTTGTATATGGTTCTAGGATATTAAACCAACAGAACAAGTATTCCTATCACTCTTTTTATTGGGGAGGACGTTTTATATCTTTTGTCACAAGCATACTATTCACACAAAAAATAACAGATGAACCAACTTGTTATAAAATGTTTGAATCCTCCTTATTAAAATCCATTCCCCTTACCAGCAACCGTTTTGGTTTCTGTCCTGAAGTCACCGCTAAGATTTTACGAAAAGGCATACAGATAAAGGAAGTACCTATCAATTACTTTCCACGTACAAAACAAGAAGGGAAAAAAATTAAGGCATCTATACCTTGTTTACATTAATATTTAAAAAATTGACGTTTATGATT
>OLOG01001877.1_pt1 | contig 11207 bp, 8 predicted proteins | sample 1672351 | NCBI WGS metagenome assembly OLOG01 (sample SAMEA3136674, study PRJEB25190) | human gut metagenome | biome: human gut; feature: human-associated habitat; material: faeces | place: Austria | collected 2013 | reverse complement strand
GGTTGATGCCCTCGGCGTAGTAAGCGCCCGACGGTGCGCAGATGATGCAGAAGATGTAGTGCTTGGAAGCATGAACACCCAGGCCCACATCGTTTGCAAACACGAAGGGGCGGATGTACAGGGAAGTGCCGTCTGCATGGGGCACCCAGTCACGATCCACATCCACCAACGCCTCAACGGCCTGGATGTAATCCTCGACCGGGATCTTCGGGATGCACAGACGGTCGGCAGAATCCTGCATCCGCTTTGCATTGCAGTCCGGGCGGAACAGCTGGATGGTATCGTCTGCGGTACGGTAAGCCTTCATGCCCTCAAAGATCTCCTGTGCGTAGTGGAACACGACCGTAGCCGGGTCCAGCTGGAACGGAGCATAGGGGACGATACGGGCATCGTGCCAGCCTTCGCCCTCGGTGTAGTCCATGACGAACATGTGGTCGGTGAACTTCTTGCCGAAGCCGAGCTTGGTCTCATCCTGCGGCTTCTCTTTCGGACAGGTCGTCCGGGTGATCTTGATATCCAACATGATAATTTTCCCTCTTTTCTGATCTCACACAGCTGACACACGCGGCTCCCTCCGCGCTTTCCAGATGTCAAATGTTGTTTTCTATTATAATATCATGAACGCATTTTTCAAGGAATCAAAAAATCTTTCATGTTTGGGGGCTGTAAGTTGTCGCAAATTGTGATATTATTTTTGTGAGCAACCCTCTCCGTCATTGCTCACGCAATGCCACCTCTCCCAAAGGGAGAGGCTTTGGCATGTCGGGCAGAGTGCAAGATCGCCTGCGGCTCCCATAGCCGTGGGCCCTGTCCCCATTGGCAGCTCCTGTCTGCCTCTTTTGCGGAGCCCGGATGTTTCCGGGCCGCTCCACCTTCTTCATTTTCTACGATCAAAACCGTCCTGCCAATGGCTCTCCCTTCGGGAGAGCTGGCGCAAAGCGCCTGAGAGGGCAGGGACGCAAACAGAAAGGATACCTTATGATAAACGGCGTCATTTTTGATATGGACGGCCTGATGTTCGACACCGAGCGGATGTGGGCCACATTCTGGGAACCGGCTCTGGCGGCACTGGGGCTTCCTTATAAAAAGGGCCTCAGCGAGGCCGCGCGGGGCACCGCAGGCGAAACTCTGCGGAATGTTGTGCGCCAATTCTACGGACAGGACTGCGATGCGGCCGCCATCGTGGACAGCCTGCACGCGGTGGCCGACAAGGCGTTCCAGAAGCCGGTGCCCAAAAAGCCGGGTCTGGACGAGCTGCTGGCCTGGCTGGACGAACAGCACATCCCCATGGCCGTGGCGTCTTCCAGCCGGATGGATGTCATCCAGCGCAATCTGGACAACTGGGGGATGCGCCATTATTTCAGCGTCCTCGCCTCCGGCCAGCAGGTGACCCGCTCCAAGCCCGACCCGGAGATCTTCCTTCTGGCGGCGGAAAAGCTGGGCGTCGCGCCCGGACACGCCCTTGTGCTGGAAGACAGCTACAACGGCGTCCGCGCCGGAGCCGCCGGGGGCTTTGTCACTGTGATGGTGCCGGACCTGCTGCCCGCCGACGACGAGATGCGCCGCCTGTACACCGCCGAGTGCCGGAGCCTGTTCGAGGTGCTCGATGGCCTCAAGGCGAACCGCTGGTAATGTGATACGCAAAAACACCCGTTGGCCCTGTCATGGCGGCAGGAACAGCGGGTGTTTTTTGCTGCCTGTGCAGGCCGAAATGGGAAACCGCACAGGCAACGGAGAAAGAAGAAGGTATCTTGGAGTAGCTCTCTGGTATGGTATCCCAGATAAACTCAGTGGAATAGTGCGAGGATCTTGGGGATCTGAGTAGACAGACCGGAAATGGTCATGATAACGGCGAAGATGTAGCTGATGGTCATGCAGATGCGCAGACCGGTGGGCTTCTTATAGCCCACGCTCAAATCATCACGCCAGATCATCAGCAGCATGAACAGACCACCAAAAGGCGTAGCGATGGAGGTGGCGATGTTGGCCATCAGGATCAGCTGGGTAGGGGAACCGCCGTAGCTGTAACAGACCACCATGGCAAAGGCCAGGCAGACCAGGCAGCCAATGCGGATGAACTTGCTCTCCAGGCTGACGTCCTTGTCAAGACCGGCACCCAGCAGCACCATGCCGCGCTGGGTATTGGCCAGCAGGGAAGAGAAGCCTGCGCCCAACAGGGCCAGACCCATGATGTAGCGGGCACTGCCGCCCATGATGGGCACCAGCATCTCTGCCAGCTGGGCCGGGGCCTTGATGCTCAGCCCCTGCGGGTGCAGCACGACGGCACCCACCAGCACGATGGCACCGGAAATCAGGGAGACACTGACGATGTGAGTGATGGCATCCGTCAACATAACACCATTGAACAGATCGTCTTTCTTCCACTTTTTCTCTTTGCCAAGGTAAGTGCCGTAAATACCAGCAGTCACAGCGGCATTGGTGGAGATGAAGGCCAGAGCCGTGCTGAGGGAGCCTTCAGGGACCTTAAAGCCGAACAGTCCTTTGGCAAGCCCCTGAGGTTCCGGGCCGCCGACACCCACCAGCGTGGCATAGAACGCCACGATCATCAGGACGATGCAGAGGGTAATGATTTTTTCGACCTTGGAATAGACGTTCTTGGCAAAGTACATGTACACCACGACCGCGATCATGATGGCGGAGCCGATCTTCCAGTCGAGGCCGAAGATGAGGTTCATACCGGCACCGGTGCCGGAGATGTTGCCCATCGTGAAGAACAGGCAGGAAAGGAACATGGCGCAGCCCACGATGCCGGAAGCCACCGGGCCGTAATACTTGCGGATGGCGTGGATAGTCGGCATCCCGGTCACGATGGCCAGACGGTTGGTGACCATCATAAAGGTGATGCCCATGAAAATGATGGGGAAGAACAGCCACATCAGGTCGTAGCCATAGTTTGCGCCGATCATCGAGGCTGTTGTCACGGCACCGGGGCCGATTACGATGCCTGTCGCGATCAGACCGGGGCCAATGCGCTTGAGCAGGTCTTTCAATGGCAGACGCTTCACGTCTGAGCCAAAGGCAGGAGCGGACGCCGGCATCTCGGCCGACATCGTTGCATTGTTCTCGCTCATGATAAAGCCTTCCTTTTATTCTTAAAAAAGAGGGTGCTGCACTGATGAGGTCATCAGGCAGCACCCGGAGTATGATTTGACCCACCTCAGCAGCTTCGCACAGAGCTGCCGGAGGTATCGGGGGTTATCTTACTTGTACTGCTCCATATCCACTGCGGGGAGCTGGCTGCGCTCCAGACCCAGAGCGACCCAGTCCTTCTCCTCCTGGTTCAGGGGCAGAACGGGCTTGCGCATCAGAGCGCTGGTGAAGATGCCGCGCTGCTTCAGAGCTTCCTTCAGGCGGGCATGAGCCTCACCGGAGGGCTGGCCGCCGCCGTAGATGGCCTGAGAGATGGGGTAGATGCGGTTGGACCAATCCTGTGCTTCCTTCAGAGTGTGCTTGTCAGGATTCTTGAAGACATCCCATGCCGGGCAGATCAGCTCAGGCACACAGCCTGCGAAACCGATCAGAGCGCCGTCCATGCCGGGGAACCAAGAGACGCACAGGGTCTCGTCGTGGCAGGTGATCAGGCTGATATCGGGGCACTCCTGACGGAGCAGGCGGACGTCATGCTCGTAGATGGGGGTGACGCGGGTGCCCATCTTGATGCACTTGACGTGGTCGATCTCCTTGCACATCTTAATCAGGGTCTCGACCGGGTAGAAGGCCTTGGAGGTTGCGGGATACAGGTGGATGATGATGTCGATGTCAGCACCCTCAGCAACGTCCTTGACATACTCGAAGGGAGCGTTGGGGTTCATGCCGAAGCGCAGCCACATGTGCGGGGGCATCAGCAGGATACCGTCTGCACCAGCCTCCTTGGCTTCCTTGGCCATGGCGATGGACTCGGCGGTGTTCTCGCAGTTGACGCCAGAGATGATGGTCATCACGTCGCCGCACTCCTCAGAGCAGATCTCGACGACACGCTTGCGCTCGGCACGGGTCAGGCCGGTGATCTCACCAGTGTGGCCGTTGCAGACCAGACCTTCGATTCCCTTGCCGTAGAAGCTCTTGATCCAGCGCAGATAAGCGCGGAACTCCGGCTCGTTGATGGAGTAATCGTCGTTCAGAGGGACGGACACAGCGGGGAAGATGGTCTTGAACGTTTTAACCTTAGCCATAATGAAAATCTCCTTTTATCAAAAATCAATGTTGTGTTGGTTTTCGTTCTGGATCGCAGAAGCTGCTTTGGAGATCATCTCGCGCGCCGATGTCTTTGGGCTTTGCTCTGCAATCGTTTGTTTTCTGTGGCTCTGTTATACCATGACTGCAAGCCTTTCGTCAACAAAAAACGGCCTCCCTGCAAAGTTTTGCATATCGCCTGCAATGTCTTGCACAATTTTACATTTTCAGCATTTTCTGGCTCGGATTTTGTTCATTTTGTCAAGCAGCATCTTGACAGGCGTTCCTTTTCCTGCTTCTTGATTTTTTGTTCCGCCAAGGTTACAATAGGGGTGTTCGGGATACTCCTGGCTAAGAATCTTTACAAGTTGTGCAAACGTTTGCATTCAGAACGGAAAGGAGAGCTGCTTCATGGCGACCCTGAAAGACGTTGCGCAGAAAGCGTGTGTGGATGTCAGCACCGTTTCCCGCGCCTTAAACAATACCTCTTATGTCCACCCGGAGACCAAAGCCCGCATCGTGGCTGCCGCTAAGGAGCTGGGCTACCGACCCAATGTCATGGCAAAAGCGCTGCGGCAGGGACGGCGGCACACCCTGGGGGTCATCGTGCCCCGGCTCCACCTGACCCTGTTCTCTGAGATCCTGCCGGGCATCGAGCACGAAGCTGAACGGCTAGGGTATTCCACCCTGATCTCCACCACCGACGATGACCCCCAGCGGGAAAAAAGCTGTCTGGAACGGATGCAGAACAGCTTCGTGGACGGCATCATCATCACCGGCACCGGGCGCAACAACCGGCTGCTGCGCAGCATCCAGGCCAGCGGCATCGCCGTCACCCAGATCGTGCGGTGTCAGGAGCCACGCATCAGCAGCATCGTAGCCGACTACGAAGCCTGCGGCCGGAACGCCGTGGACTATCTCTATTCCAAAGGCTGCCGCCGCATCGCGCTCATCGCCGGTTACTCCCACCAAAGCCCCTTCAAGGGCCGGTACGAGGGCTACTCCAAGGCCATCGCCGCCCACGGGCTGGAGGAGATCCTTGCCGAATCCACCCAGCCGGTCAACAGCTTTGAGTATGGCTATGAGTGCACTAACCAGCTTCTCCGGGACGAGCCAGAGCTGGATGCCATCTTGGCCCCGGTGGACCTGCAGGGGCTGGGCGTTCTGCGCGCCCTGAAAGAACAGGGCATCCGGGTGCCGGAGCAGGTCAAGGTCATCAGCATGACCGGCCACGCCATCGGCGAGATGCTGGAAACCAGCATGACCTCCATGGAGATGCCTGCCTTTGAGATGGGCGAAAAAGCCGCCCAGCTGACCATTATGGAGATCGAAAGCCCCAGCGAAAAAGCTCCCACGCCCCAGTCCATCCAGTTTCCTTATACATTGACCCAGCGGGAGACCACCTGAACCGGTACAAACAGCGACGCCGTCGGCAAATGCCGACGGCGTCGTTCTGCGTTTTCTGTTATTTACACCCGACCATAATGTCGATGATCTCGCGGTTCGTTTCCTTCATGCCCTGTTTGCCCAGGCGGCCCACGTTCCGCAGCGAGTTCTCCACGCCCTTGGCGACGATGCCGTCGCCGCCGCGGAACTGCTGGCCCCGGATGTACATATTATAGCCGAGCAGCCCGGCTTCCACTGCCGTGGCGATCTTGGCCGCACAGCTGGCCTTGGCACCATCGCAGATGACGCCCGACACGATGGCCAGCGCATTGACGACGGTGTGGATGACGGCTTCATACCCACCGCCGCAGAGATAGGCGATGCCCGCACCGGCCCCCGCACCCGCACTGATGGCACCGCAGTAGGCGGACAACCGGCCGATGGGGGTCTTTTCGTGGATGGTGGTCAGGTTGGAAAGGGTGAGCGCCCGGTACAGCTGCTCTTCGCTCGCCTTGAGCTCCCGCGCATAGATAATGACCGGCACCGAGGCGGTGATGCCCTGATTGCCGCTTCCAGAGTTGATGACCACCGGCTGCTCGCAGCCGTTCATCCGGGCATCGGAGCCTGCTGCCGCGTAAGCCTTGGCCCGCACCCGCACATCATTGCCCTCCATGTCCAGCAGGACGCTGCCGATGTTGGCCCCGTAATCGCCCCGGAGGCCTTCTTCGGCAATGGCCATGTTGTACCGGATCTGCGGGTCCAGGATCGGCTTCACGTCCTCGATGTCCACCGAATGGACAAAGTCCCAGATGTGCTCCATGTCGAGCAGGCTGCGGTCGGTCAGGTTCTCCTCCTCGTCGCCGTGGACGGGCAGGTCCAGCAGGACTTCGCCGTCCTTCTCAATGCGGACGATGTTGGTGTGGAAGACCGCGATGCGCACCTGCGCGGTGTGCGCCCCCTTCCAGACCGTGACGATGATATCAAAGGTGACGCCGTTCTCCACATGCTCGACCTTCACATCGGCCTGCTCCAGATAGGCACGGATGTCCTTCGTCTCCTCCGGTGTCACATCGGCGATGACTTCCAGCTTCTGCTCCGGGCGTCCTGCCACGATGCCCGCCGCAGCGGCGGCTTCCAGTCCCTTCATATTATCGGTGTTGGGCACGATGACCGACTTGACATTCTTGATCATGCTTCCGCTGGCCCCGACCCGCACCCGGTCCGGGAGTTCCCCCAGCGTCTGCCGGGCCACTGCGGCGGCATAGGCCACCGCGATCGGCTCGGTGCAGCCCATCGCCGGGATCAGCTCCTCTTTTAAGATCTGAAGGTATGCCTGGTATCTCCGTTCGTTTTTTTCCATCTTCCGTCGTCCCCCTTTTTTCTCCATTGTACCGGAAGCTGCGGCAAAACACAATGCGTACCACAAAATTTGCCCGGCATCCGGGGCAGACCAGAAGACCGTCCGCGGCCTGACTATGACCGTGAAGAGCGTTCCCGACGGGGAGCGCCCTGTTGTACATATCGCTGTCGTCTGTGAATCTTGGCAGGGTGCGTCCGGGTGGCGCACCCTGTTTTTTAGTGTGGGTTTAACAAATAATCATTGCGTAGCTTTGACGAGCAAAGACAGCAGTTTTTTAATGACTTTGATAAGAATAGCAGCCATTTCTTACAGATGTCATTTTGAATGTCTTGGTGTGTCTGACGTTATACGCTTATAGGTAAAGGATGAACCTGTCGTTTCATGTAATTTTTTCTTGCACAAGACGATATGGTCTTTTTATATCACCCGCTGTATGATAGAAATATCAAAAGAAAGGACGTCTTTCACTATGAAAAAATTCTTCTCGCTTTTGGCCTCCATTGTTTTCTGTACAGCAGTTTTACTAGGGACACCCATTGCTATTCATTCACCGACTGAACTCGAACCTTCCTCATCTGATTTGGCCGATTCATCTGAAAGCAGTTCTAGTAGTGAACCAGAATACCCCACTACACCAGCAGATGCCGCTACACCACAGGACGATATTACTTAACATTTAGAAAATAATGTCCAGATATTTTTGGGCCTCATTACGAATAATCTGCAAGTCATCCTCGTATCTCATAACTTTGCAAATGTAAAAGGCCTCACGATATCGCTCTGCACTCTCTTCTTTTTTGCCAAGGAAGAAATCACACTCAGCTTCGATTTCCAGGCAAGAGTGAAGTACTTGATAATGTCCATATTTAATGCAAGCTTCTTTTCCATTTCTTGCAACTCTTGCGCTTTCTTCATATCTTTCCAACAAGTCCAGAGATCTGGCAAAATTGTAGAGAACCAAAGGAAGCATCCTGTTTGATGTGACCATTTCTTGGAGATGGCGTCTCATATACTGAAGCAACCGATAAAAAATATCGGCTGCTTTTTCATTATCACCAGCCAAGGAATAAGCATTTCCAATTTGATTGACTAGCTTCATTTCGTCCAACGTGTAAAGATAGTCTTCAATTTTACTCAGTCGAAAATTTGGTATAGTCATTTGAATAGCTTGCATAAGCATTTGGATTCGCTCGTCACTTGAATACCTTTTATCCAGCCCACCAAGAAGAACCTTTGATCGGAGAATAAATTGCTGTGTAATTTGATCATCTGGCTTTACAATTTTTTCAAGCTGACTGATTTTATCAAAGCCTTCATTAACGTGTTTCAGCGCATTGCATGCCACGATTTCCTTTTTCAATGCCTCAATTTCCAGTTCCTCTGGTGTTACAAGTGCATAATACCGATCATCTGGCAAGCCAAGGCGTTGTAGAATATCATTGATTCTTGTACGACTGGGGGTCTGCCTTCCATTTTCAAATCTGGAGAGAGTAACAGGCTCGCAAATGCCTGCACAGACTTGCTCCTGCGTCAAATTCAACTCCTGCCGTCGCTGGCGGATATAATCACCAAGCCTATAGTTCTGCATTCTTCAGTACCTCAAATAATCAATATTATAATTATTATAGTATGCCTTATGTCATCACGCAAGCACTTCTCTCGTTGACTTGTCGTCTTATGAAATTATTTATTACACCAGACGATATGGTCAACCGTTTTTTACTGTGATAAGATATAGACACCGCAAAACTCACGGCTTAACATAAAAGAAGCAAACCGTTGAGTAGAGCCGAATACCTATTGTCGTCTGAACCAGAAGAAGTTTTGCATCCCTGAGAAATACTTTCTTGACAAATATATCAAGAAGCTCTACATGGAAGCAACTACAAAGTCAGGGAGAGGAGGCTTCAAATGAAACAATATCTTGAAAAACGTGGAATCTACATTACTTGGTCTCAGCTGGTTATGCGAATCATTTTTGACTTGGTGGGCTTTTTGCTTGCCCTGTTGCCTGCTGGCCTAACTCTGTATCTTACAGATGTCTGGATTACCTCAGGCACTCATATGCCAACCTCGTGGATTTTGGGAATCATTGTTTGTGTTTTTTTAATTCATTTTTACCAGTTTTATTTCGTCAACTATAATTCTCAGATGAATGCAGATCGCATGGCGGGTAATTACCGCCAACATCTGGCACAAAAGATTTTGAGTAGCAGTATCCCTGCCTATGAGAGCCAGAACAAAGCCCGTATTCAAAATATGGCTAACGATGTCAGTGCGATATATACTGTAAGTAGCTATTTGGTCACAGTACCTGCAAACTTAGTTAAAGTAATGATCATCATTGGACTTCTGCTTTTCTATGCCAGCCCATCTGTTGCACTGACGGCAATCATTTTGATTCCGCTCTACATGGTTCCCAGTTTTCTTAACAAAAGCGAACTGGAAAGACTAGTAGCCAAGGAGAGGGAAGCTGGAGATTTATGGTTTCAGGAATTTGATGTAATTCTCAACGGCAAGGTTAGCATTACTCTAAACAAGGTCGAAAATTATATGCAGAACCGCTATAATGAGGCTCTGAAGTCATATCTTGATGCTCGCAATCGTCAACACTTTCTTCTGCTGATCGTGCAAGAATTCCCTCTTTTTGTCACCACATTGGCACCTCTGCTTATTTTAATCATTGGTGGAAACCAAGTGGTGTTGCAAAACATGACCATCGGTCAGCTGTTATTCTCTATTCAGATTATTGCCTACCTGTTCAATCCTCTGTCAGAAATTTCTCAACTTCATGCCCAGATTATCAGCCAGAAGCCATCCTTCGATCGTGTGGCAGACTTTCTTGCCATGCCAGATCAGCAAAAGAATACAGAAACTGTAGCCCCTCCAAAAATCGAGGCTCATAATATCGACCTGATGCGATCGGAGAGTGAGTCGCTTTTCCATGTGAACGACTTTACTGTCCATGGGAAAGGTTTGGTGCTAATCCATGGAGAGAATGGCTGCGGCAAGTCATCTCTGTTCAATATAATCTCTGGTGTGTTTGCCCCGGACGCAAAGCATCTCCGTTTCAACGAAAACGGAAGATTTAACTGCGGCAAATCAAAACCAAGTTATCTTTTCTATCCTAACTTCATTTTTCCAGGTACAGTCCGAGAAAACATTGTTTGTGGACGAAAGATTTCCAATACACAGTATCAAGAACTTGAAACTGTTCTTCAGCTGCCTCCCGCTGACAAGCAGGTGACTATCAAGCCTGAGAATCTTTCTTTGGGCGAAAAGCAAAAGATTTATCTAGCACGTACCCTTTTGGGTAACTCTTCTTGCATCTTGCTGGATGAACCCGGAAGCAACCTTGACGAAAAAACTGAACATAGCCTGATCGATCACTTGTTAAAGCTCAAGGAAAAAAAGTTAATTCTCGTTATCAGTCACAATGCCTACTATGATGCCGTAGCAGATAAAACTTACGAGATTCGTAAAGGAATGATGCATCCGGTACAATCACATTAAGCTGTCTACGGATCGTCAAAGGAGCGTGCGTTTGAACAAAAAGAAAAAGTCCACAAACATTTCCCCTTACCCCGATGAAGCCATCGAACGTCTGGCACGGGCATTCTACCCGGCCATCCTTGCCTGCTGGAACAGTGAGGAAGGTCAGCGGGAGTTTGCCGCGTGGCAGGCGGAACAGGCTCATATCTCTGGCAAAGAAAAACAGGAAGTTCCCGCTAGCAGAGTTCCCATAAAACAGTATTTGCAAAAGTTCCCTAAATGGGGAAGATTTGGCGTGACTTCGGTCACGCCTTTTCTTTTGCTTCCAGTTCATCCAGAGGGATATACCCCAGCCCATCATACTTAATATGGATGTGCTGCACCCGCTTTCCGCTGGACTTATCCGGGGCATCCACATAGATAGCCGACACCAGTTCACGGAGAGCATAAGGGGTGAGTTCTTCAATATGAACGTACTTGTGCGCTTTCTGGACGAACTTCTCAATATTCTCGATCTGCTGTTCCTGTACTTCGATTTCCTGATGGATAGAGAGGGCTTCCTCTTCCAGATGCTTCTGTTCGGCATCGTAGCTCTGGCTCATCATGTCAAAGCGTTCATCGCTCAGCTTTCCGCTGGCGTTATCCTCGTAGATTTTCATGAACAGCCGTTTGAGGTCTGCAATCCGCTTCTCATTCCGGGCAAGCTGCTTCTTCAGGACGGTCAGCTTTTCGGTGCTTTCCACCCGAAGCTGCTCCTCCATGACCTTGCGGAAGT
>OLOG01001874.1_pt1 | contig 11234 bp, 8 predicted proteins | sample 1672351 | NCBI WGS metagenome assembly OLOG01 (sample SAMEA3136674, study PRJEB25190) | human gut metagenome | biome: human gut; feature: human-associated habitat; material: faeces | place: Austria | collected 2013 | reverse complement strand
GTGGTAAGGCACAGTTCGGTGGACAGCGTTTCGGAGAGATGGAGGTTTGGGCTCTTGAGGCATATGGTGCTGCATATACACTCCAGGAGATCCTTACAATGAAGTCCGATGATGTTGTTGGCCGTGTCAAGACCTACGAGGCTATCATCAAGGGTGAGAATATCCCTGAGCCTGGTATTCCAGAGTCATTCAAGGTACTTCTCAAAGAGCTTCAGGCACTTGGTCTGGATGTCAAGGTACTTGATGAGAACAGAGAAGAGGTTGAGCTTATCGAGACAAGTGAGTACGGTAATACAGATATCAACTCAATTATCGGAAACGATAAGGACTATGCATTCGAGGACAGTGAGTCATTCGCAGAGCATGGTTTCTCAAAGAAAGAATTTGATGACAACGAAGAGCTTGTTGACATAGAAGAGGAAGAGTCTCCTGAGACAGCGGATGACGATATTTTTGCTGATGAAGTTCTTGATGACGAAGAATAATTAGAAGGGAGTGCCAAAATGCCAGAAACAAATAATATAGAAAATAATCAGGCAATGCAGTTTGATGCGATTCAGATTGGATTAGCATCTCCTGAAAAGATCAGAGAGTGGTCACATGGCGAGGTTAAAAAGCCTGAGACCATTAACTATAGAACATTAAAGCCTGAAAAAGACGGTCTTTTCTGCGAGAAGATTTTCGGACCAACGAAGGACTGGGAGTGTCATTGTGGTAAATACAAGAAGATACGTTATAAGGGTGTTGTCTGCGACCGATGTGGCGTAGAAATCACAAAGTCAAGCGTTCGTAGAGAGCGTATGGGACACATCGAGCTTGCTGCTCCTGTATCTCATATCTGGTATTTCAAGGGTATCCCATCACGTATGGGACTCATCCTTGACTTATCTCCACGTGTACTTGAGAGAGTACTGTACTTTGCTTCATATATTGTGCTTGACCCGGGCGAGACAAAGCTTGCATACAAGCAGATTCTCAACGAGTCAGAGTACCAGGAGGCATGCGATACTTATGGCCGCTCAGCATTCCGTGTAGGAATGGGTGCTGAGTCTATCCATGAGCTTTTAGCAGCAATCGATCTCGAGAAGGATTCGGCAGAGCTTAAGGCTGAGCTTGAGAATGCTACAGGTCAGAAGCGTGCACGTATCATCAAGAGACTTGAGGTTGTAGAGGCTTTTCGTGAGTCAGGAAACAAGCCTGAGTGGATGATTATGACAGTTATTCCTGTTATCCCACCGGATCTTCGTCCAATGGTTCAGCTCGATGGAGGACGTTTCGCAACAAGTGATCTTAACGACCTTTACAGACGAATCATCAACCGTAACAATCGTCTTAGAAGACTTCTTGATCTTGGAGCACCGGATATCATCGTTCGCAACGAGAAACGTATGCTTCAGGAGGCTGTCGATGCACTTATCGACAATGGACGTCGTGGCCGTCCTGTTACAGGTCCCGGAAACAGAGCTCTTAAGTCTCTTTCAGACATGCTCAAGGGAAAGGGAGGACGTTTCCGTCAGAACCTTCTTGGAAAGCGAGTTGACTACTCAGGACGTTCAGTTATCTGCGTAGAGCCAAAGCTTAAGATTTATCAGTGTGGTCTTCCAAAGGAGATGGCTATCGAGCTTTTCAAGCCATTCGTTATGAAGGAGCTTGCCGCTAACGGAACCGCACACAACATAAAGAGTGCAAAGAAGATGGTTGAGAGACTTCAGCCGGAGGTATGGGATGTCCTTGAGGACGTCATTAAAGAGCATCCGGTTATGCTTAACCGAGCTCCTACACTCCACAGACTTGGAATCCAGGCCTTCGAGCCAATCCTTGTAGAGGGTAAGGCAATCAAGCTTCATCCACTCGTATGTACAGCGTTCAACGCCGACTTCGATGGAGACCAGATGGCTGTACATCTTCCACTGACTGCTGAGGCACAGGCTGAGTGCAGATTCATGCTTCTGTCACCTAACAACCTGCTTAAGCCTTCCGATGGTGGACTTGTAGCCGTTCCTTCACAGGATATGATCCTTGGAGTTTACTACCTCACAATGAGAAAGCTCGCTGATTACAAGGATGATCCAAAGATGGTTGCACAGGTGTCATCAGACACTGTATACAATGATATTGAGGAGCTTAGAAAGCTCACAACTCCTGATGAAAATACAGGAAAGGCTGAGCTTGGCTTATATGACCTCATCTGGTTTGAGGATGTCACAGACGGAAACCGTCGTGTGCTTTGCAGACCGATAGATCTTCTCGGCCGTTACTATGGAAGTGTTAATCTTGCAATGCTCGCTTACGAGAACAAGGAGATTACTCTTCACCAGAATATCTTTGTACACCGTACAGTAAAGCTTGCTGACGGCACAAAGGTTTCAGGTTTTACAGAGACAACAGTAGGACTTTTGATATTCAATGAGAACATTCCACAGGATCTTGGTTTTATAGACAGATCAAAGGCTGAGAATGCACTCAAGTTTGAGGTTGAGTTCCACGTTGGTAAGAAACAGATCAAGCAGATACTTGAGAAGGTTATCAACACACACGGAGCTACAACAACAGCAGAGGTTCTTGACAATGTCAAGGCTATGGGATACAAGTATTCAACCCAGGCTGCCATGACAGTTTCAATTTCAGATATGACAGTGCCACCACAGAAGCCACAGATGATCGCTGATGCACAGGACACTGTAGATAAGATTACAAGACAGTACAAGCGTGGACTTATCACTGATGAGGAGCGTTACAAAGAGGTTATCGAGACATGGAAGGATACAGATGATGCCCTTACAAAGGCACTTCTTACAGGTCTTGATAAGTACAACAACATCTTCATGATGGCAGATTCCGGAGCCCGTGGATCTGATAAGCAGATCAAACAGCTTGCAGGTATGCGAGGACTCATGGCTGATACAACAGGTCGTACAATCGAGCTTCCTATCAAGTCATGCTTCCGTGAGGGTCTTGACGTACTCGAGTACTTCATGTCAGCACATGGAGCTCGTAAGGGACTTTCAGATACAGCGCTTCGTACAGCCGATTCAGGATACCTTACAAGACGTCTCGTAGATGTTTCACAGCATATGATCGTTCGTGAGTCAGACTGCTGTGCAGGCACAGGACGTGAGATTCCGGGAATGGTCGTAAAGGCATTCATGGAGGGTCGAGAGGAAATCGAGAGCCTTCAGGAGAGAATTACAGGTCGTTTTTCTTGCAACACAATCTGCGATAAGGATGGCAATGTAATCGTTAAGGCCAACCATATGATCACACCAAAGCGTGCAGCAAAGGTTATGGCAGAGGGTGTTGACGAGAACGGTAATCCAATCACACAGGTTAAGATTCGTACAGTACTTACTTGCCGTTCACACATGGGAGTATGTGCTAAGTGTTACGGTTCAAACCTTGCAACAGGTCAGGCAGTGCAGGTTGGTGAAGCAATCGGTATCATCGCAGCACAGTCAATCGGTGAGCCTGGTACACAGCTTACCATGAGAACCTTCCATACAGGTGGTGTTGCCGGTGGAGATATCACACAGGGTCTTCCTCGAGTAGAGGAGATTTTCGAGGCACGTAAGCCTAAGGGACTCGCTATTATCACAGAGTTCGGCGGAATTGCCACAATCAAGGATACAAAGAAGAAGCGTGAGGTTATCGTTACAAACAACGAGACAGGCGAGACAAAGGCTTACCTCATTCCTTACGGCTCACGTATCAAGGTTGTAGACGGACAGGAGCTTGAGGCCGGCGACGAGCTTACAGAGGGTTCTGTAAATCCACACGATATTCTCAAGATTAAGGGCGTTCGTGCGGTTCAGGATTACATGCTCCGCGAGGTACAGCGTGTTTACCGTTTACAGGGTGTTGAGATTAACGATAAGCATGTCGAGGTTATAGTTCGTCAGTGCTTACAGAAGATCCGCGTAGAGGAGCCGGGAGATTCAGATTTACTTCCGGGCAGCATGGTTGATGCCCTTGACTTCTTAGAGCTCAACGAGAAGCTTGAGGAAGAGGGCAAGGAGCTTGCAGTTGGCTCACAGGTATTACTTGGAATCACAAAGGCATCTCTTGCAACCAACTCATTCCTGTCAGCAGCTTCATTCCAGGAGACCACAAAGGTTCTTACTGAGGCAGCAATCAAGGGAAAGGTTGATCCGCTTATCGGTATGAAGGAGAACGTAATCATCGGTAAGCTCATCCCGGCAGGAACAGGTATGAAGATTTATCGTAATATCAAGCTTGACAGCGATGTAAACGATGACGATACACTTGATTTTGATGATGATGATTTTGCGGATTTCGCAGAGGAAGAGGCAGTCGGAGTCATTGATACAGATGCTGAATCAGTTGATGAAGAATAATTACTGATGTTTGTACTTAAGCTACAGAAGCTGTTACAAACCAAAAACAAAGAAGTCCGGGAAACCGGACTTCTTTCTTGTATTATATTGAAAACAAAATTGGTCTTGACAAAACAGACAAGGATTTGTATAATATTTTAGCGTGCATAAGATTGCACTGCTTAAAATAAAACAGGAGGTGAAAATAATGCCAACATTTAACCAGTTAGTAAGAAAAGGACGTCAGACATCTGTAAAGAAGTCTACAGCACCAGCTCTTCAGAGAAGCTTTAACTCTCTCCAGAAGAAGCCAATCAACACTTCTTCTCCACAGAAGCGTGGTGTATGTACAGCTGTTAAGACAGCTACTCCTAAGAAGCCTAACTCAGCTCTTAGAAAGATCGCCAGAGTTCGTCTTTCAAACGGAATCGAAGTAACTTCATACATTCCTGGTGAGGGACACAACTTACAGGAGCATAGTGTTGTTCTGATTCGTGGTGGCCGTGTTAAGGATTTACCAGGTACACGTTACCATATCATCCGTGGTACATTAGATACTGCAGGTGTTGCAAACAGAAAACAGGCCCGCTCTAAGTACGGCGCAAAGAGACCAAAAGCTGCTAAATAATTTAGCAACATTGTGTATCACAAACAGAACTAAAGTAGGTTAGTGTTGGGATTAGACCTGCAGATGCAGGATTTCACTTTATGAATACAATTCCGCACGAACACATTAGAGAGACACATGTGAGTACCGATGAATTAATCCACAAATATCATGATTAAGGAGGGAAGTAACGTGCCACGTAAAGGACATACTCAGAAAAGAGACGTATTAGCAGATCCAATGTACAACAGCAAAGTAGTTACAAAGCTTGTTAACAGCATTATGTTAGACGGTAAGAAAGGCGTAGCTCAGAAGATTGTATACGGAGCATTTGCTACAGTAGAAGAGAAGACAGGAAGACCAGCTCTTGAAGTATTCGAAGAGGCTATGAACAATGTAATGCCAGCTCTCGAAGTAAAAGCAAGACGTATCGGTGGTGCCACATATCAGGTACCAATCGAGGTTCGCCCTGATCGTCGTCAGGCTTTAGGCCTTCGTTGGTTAACAGCATTCTCACGTGCCAGAGGAGAGAAAACTCAGGCTGAGAGATTAGCTAACGAGATCATGGATGCAGCTAACAACACAGGCGCATCTGTTAAGAGAAAAGAAGATATGCACAAGATGGCAGAGGCAAACAAGGCATTCGCACATTACAGATTCTAATTGGAAATCTAATAGGAGGAAAAAACCTTGGCTGGAAGAGAATATCCACTTGAGAGAACCAGAAATATTGGAATCATGGCTCATATCGATGCTGGTAAAACAACACTGACAGAGCGTATTCTTTATTATACTGGTATTAACTATAAAATCGGTGATACTCATGAAGGTACTGCTACCATGGACTGGATGGAGCAGGAGCAGGAAAGAGGTATTACAATTACTTCTGCCGCTACAACATGTCACTGGACACTTGAAGAGTTCACTAAACCAAAGCCAGGAGCACTTGAGCATCGTATCAATATCATCGATACACCGGGCCACGTTGACTTCACAGTAGAAGTTGAGCGTTCACTCCGTGTACTTGATGGCGCAGTTGGTGTGTTCTGTGCAAAGGGTGGTGTTGAGCCTCAGTCAGAGAACGTTTGGCGTCAGGCTGACACATACAATGTACCTCGTATGGCATTCATCAATAAGATGGATATCTTAGGTGCAAACTTCTACGGAGCTGTTGACCAGATCCGTACAAGATTAGGAAAAAATGCTATCGTACTTCAGTTACCAATCGGTAAAGAGGACGATTTCAAAGGAATTATCGACCTTTTCGAGATGAAGGCTTATATCTACAATGATGAGAAGGGTGACGATATCACAGTTACTGATGATCTTGGAGATATGGCTGATCAGGCTGCAGAGTACCGTACAGAGCTCATTGAGAAAATCTGTGAGTTAGATGACGATCTCATGATGCAGTATCTTGAGGGTGAGGAGCCATCTGTAGAGGATATGAAGAAGGTTCTTCGTAAAGCAACATGTGAGTGTACAGCAGTACCTGTATGTTGTGGTTCTGCATACCGTAACAAGGGTGTACAGAAGTTACTTGATGCTATTGTTGAGTACATGCCAGCTCCTACAGATATCCCTTCAATCAAGGGAACAGATCTTGAGGGAAATGAGATTGAGAGACATTCATCAGATGATGAGCCATTCTCAGCACTTGCATTCAAGATCATGGCAGATCCATTCGTAGGAAAGCTTGCATTCTTCCGTGTTTACTCAGGAAAATGTAAGGCAGGTTCTTATGTATTAAATGCAACAAAGGATAAGAAAGAGCGTATCGGACGTATTCTTCAGATGCATGCAAATAAGAGACAGGAATTGGATGAGGTTTACTCAGGTGATATCGCTGCTGCTGTTGGATTTAAATTCACAACAACAGGTGATACAATCTGTGATGAGCAGCATCCGGTTATCCTTGAGTCTATGGAGTTCCCAGAGCCAGTTATCGAGCTCGCTATCGAGCCAAAGACAAAAGCTGGACAGGGTAAGTTAGGTGAGGCTCTTGCAAAGCTTGCAGAGGAGGATCCTACATTCCGTGCTCATACTGATCAGGAAACAGGTCAGACAATCATCGCTGGTATGGGTGAGCTTCACCTTGAGATCATCGTTGACCGTCTTCTCCGTGAGTTCAAGGTTGAGGCAAACGTTGGTGCACCTCAGGTTGCTTACAAGGAGACATTTACAAAGGCTGTTGATCAGGAATACAAATATGCTAAGCAGTCAGGTGGACGTGGACAGTACGGACACTGTAAGGTACGTTTCGAGCCAATGGATGCCAATGGAGAAGAACTTTTCAAGTTCGATTCAGAGGTTGTCGGTGGTGCTATTCCTAAGGAATACATTCCATCAATTGGCGAAGGTATCGAGGAGGCTACAAAGGCCGGCTCTCTTGGTGGATTCCCAGTAGTTGGTATCCATGCAACAGTATACGATGGATCTTACCATGAGGTCGATTCATCAGAGATGGCATTCCACATTGCCGGATCTATGTGTTTCAAAGAGGCTATGGCAAAGGCTGCACCTGTATTACTTGAGCCTATCATGAAGGTAGAGGTTACAATGCCTGAGGAGTACATGGGAGACGTTATCGGTGATGTTAACTCTCGTCGTGGACGTATCGAGGGTATGGACGATCTCGGCGGTGGAAAGATTGTACATGCATATGTACCACTTGCAGAGATGTTCGGTTACTCTACAGACCTTCGTTCTAAGACACAGGGACGTGGAAACTACTCAATGTTCTTCGACAGATATGAGCCGGTTCCAAAGAATGTACAGGACAAGGTTCTTGCTAACCACGCAAAATAATTGCAAATTAGCAAACAATTTATAGTACAAATGATGAAATATATACTATATATGGTATAAAAATCAAAAATAAAGGCATTTCCCCTTGAAAAAGGGGGATTTGCCGTAAAATTTACTTGAAAAAACTTTGATTATTTCGTATAATCAAAGCAGTCGGTAGATTATAAAAATAGCCCATGGGGCATAAAAGTTTAAGGAGGACGTTTCAAAATGGCAAAGGCTAAATTTGAAAGAACAAAACCACATTGTAATATTGGTACCATCGGTCACGTAGATCATGGTAAAACAACTTTAACAGCAGCTATTACAGCAGTATTAGCAGCTCGTGTCGCTGGTAACACAGCTACAGATTTCGCTAACATTGATAAGGCTCCAGAGGAGAGAGAGCGTGGAATCACAATTTCTACAGCTCACGTTGAGTATGAGACAGAAAAGAGACATTACGCACACGTTGACTGTCCTGGACATGCTGACTACGTAAAGAACATGATCACTGGTGCAGCTCAGATGGATGGTGCTATCCTCGTTGTTGCTGCTACTGATGGTGTTATGGCTCAGACAAAGGAGCACATCCTCCTTTCTCGTCAGGTAGGTGTTCCTTACATCATCGTATTCCTTAACAAGTGTGATATGGTTGACGACCCAGAGCTTATCGAGCTCGTAGAGATGGAAGTTACAGAGCAGCTTGAGGAGTACGGATTCAATGATTGCCCAATCATCCAGGGATCAGCTCTTAAGGCTCTTGAGGATCCAATGGGACCTTGGGGAGACAAGATCATGGAGCTTATGGATACTGTTGATTCTTATATCCCAGATCCACAGCGTGATACAGATAAGCCATTCCTTATGCCAGTAGAGGACGTATTCACAATCACAGGTCGTGGTACTGTTGCAACTGGTAGAGTAGAGCGTGGTACACTTCACCTCAACGACGAGTTAGAGATCCTTGGTGTTAAAGAGGACGTTCAGAAGACTGTTGTTACTGGAATCGAGATGTTCCGTAAGCAGTTAGACGAGGCTCAGGCTGGTGATAACATCGGAGCACTTCTCCGTGGTATTAACCGTGACCAGATCGTTCGTGGACAGGTTCTTGCTAAGCCTGGTACAGTAACATGTCACCGTAAGTTCACAGCTCAGGTTTACGTTCTTACAAAGGACGAGGGTGGACGTCATACTCCATTCTTCAACAACTATCGTCCACAGTTCTACTTCAGAACAACAGACGTAACAGGTGTTTGTGAGCTTCCAGCAGGAACAGAGATGTGCATGCCTGGTGATAACGTAGAGATGACAATCGAGCTCATCCATCCAGTAGCTATGGAGCAGGGTCTTACATTCGCTATCCGTGAGGGTGGACGTACAGTAGGATCTGGACGTGTTGCTACAGTTATCGAGTAATTAAATATTATTCAGTAAATTCAAGGGTTTCGGAGATTTCTCCGGAACCCTTTTTACATGCGATAATAATGAAGATGGGTGTGAGCGGTGCCAAAACGGTGCCAAAAAGAAAAACTCCGTTGAATTTTGCTATTCAACGGAGCTTTTTTCTTACCATCCCTTAATCTGTTTTACCTGTTCTGCCCGTTCGGGATCTCTGTGATATTGTAGTTTGAATTGTATCGTTTCAACCACTTCTTTCCTAGCTTCATCATCCAACTGATAAAAAGAAGTCAGAAGATTATCCACATCCGGCATACTATTTTTACCGAATAGGTACATAAGTGGATAGAGAGAGTTTTTCAAGTAGGTTTTGACTCTGCTTGCATCCAAGGCTCCATTCAATCCATCTGGGAGAGTGGGATATATTTCTTCTTCGGTAATAGCTCCAGAGAAAGGACTTGCAGAGCATATCTCATTCACATCAATATCTAAAGCATTGGCAAGACGAAGTGCAAAGTCAAAGCGGATATTGGAATCTTTTTGAATAATCGTGTATAACGTGGTGGCACTAATGCCGGTTTCTTTTGCAATTCTGCGTACATTTGTACCTTTTTCATCAAGGTACTCTTTTAATTTCTTTCCATCGCCCATAAGTAACCTCCTATTTTCATAGACAAAGTAATTACGAAAAACATAAATCCAATTGTTATCATATCACATTTACGAAAAACATAAAAGTGAAAATTACATAATTTTAGAATTACGAAAACCGTAAAATAATATTTACGAAGTATTGACATTATTTACGGACAGTGATAATATGAATTTACGAAAATCGTACACAACAAAAATACAAGAGTTGTAACGGAATTGTAGAATGAGAAGGGAGGATGAATATATGGCGAACTATCAATATATGATGAGTGCGGATGATGTGGCTAAGGAACTGGATTGTTCCAAGTCCTATGCTTACAAGTTGGTTAAGGCAATGAATAAGGAACTTGCGGAGCAGGGATATATCACAATGGCAGGACGGATTCCAAGAGCATATTGGGCAAAAAAGATGTTCGGATACGAGCTGGCTGCGAACTAAGAGAGGAGAAGAAAGGAATGGCTTACAAAGAAAAAGACACGAAGAAATGGACTGCCCAGTGGTTTGAAACGAATGCAAAGGGCGAAAAGAAAAAACGAAGAAAGAGAGGATTTTCCACAAAAAAGGAAGCTCTGGAATATGAGCGACAGAAAAAACTCAATAGCAGTCGAAGTATGGATATGAAATTGAGTGAATTTATGGAGGTATATTTTGAGGACAAACAGAATGAACTCAAAGAACGTACCATGAAAAACAAACGTTATATGATGGAACAGCATATTATTCCGTATTTTGGAAATCAAATGATGAGTGAAATATCAGCTTCGCAGATTATTCAGTGGCAGAATGAAATGCAGACAAAAGGCTTTTCGGAATCATATCTGCGAATGATACAAAATCAGCTAACCAGCTTGTTTACTCATGCTTCAAGGATTTACGATTTGCATACGAATCCATGCAAGAAGGTAAAGCGGATGGGAAACTCGGACAGCAGAAGCTTGGATTTCTGGACAACAGAGGAGTATCAGCAGTTTATTCAGACTATAGAACCGGGAACAAGATATTATCTCATCTTTGAAATTCTTTTCTGGACTGGATGCAGAATTGGAGATGATGATGATAAAATAAGACTAAATCAACGGAAACCCAGTAAATACAAGGGGTTGAGGCGATTTGGTCCTGAAAAAAACTTGCAACGAATCAACAAATTTATGAAGGAAAGGCCTATCTTTTATAAAAACCTTATTCAGATGAAAGAAAATATTCGCTTTTATCTGAGATGCTTTTACTGTATCACGAAAGTGATGATATTACAATTTAATAGCGAAAACAGGACCGAATTAGCTCGTAATGGATGAAAATCTGTTTAGCTGATTCGGTCATTTTTATTGATTGAAAGGTGATGAAAAAATGGCTAGAATTATTTCTATTGTAAACCAAAAAGGGGGAACTGGAAAGTCCGCATGTACAGCTAATTTAGCAGTAGGATTAGCACAAAAGAATATGAAAGTGTTAA
>OLOG01001866.1_pt1 | contig 11274 bp, 11 predicted proteins | sample 1672351 | NCBI WGS metagenome assembly OLOG01 (sample SAMEA3136674, study PRJEB25190) | human gut metagenome | biome: human gut; feature: human-associated habitat; material: faeces | place: Austria | collected 2013 | reverse complement strand
GTTGCCGTGGCTTCACAGATCCTTTGTATCTCCACCACTCTGAATAAAAGGCTATTTCTTCTATTTTCATTTGCTGCACGATATACATTATACCGTTTCCCCGGAAATGTCAAGCAATTTTTTCACTTTCCTCCGGTATTTACTTAATGCTTTCCTAGCTGACTTTCAGCTTAAATTTCTTAATGTCTTTCTCCGTCTCTACTTTCTCAATCAAACCGCCAAGACGTCTGATCTTCTCTTCAAAGCATTCATATCCTCTCTGGATATAAACAATATCGTCTACGATCGTAATTCCATCTGCCACAAGTCCGGCAATACAAAGCGCCGCACCGGCTCTCAGATCCGGAGCACTTACTCTCGCACCAGAGAATCTCTCTACGCCTTCAATCGTTGCAGAATTTCCCTCTACTTTAGAGACACCGCCCATACGAGCCAGCTCATCCAGGTATTTGAAACGATTTTCAAAAATACTCTCTGTAATCGTACTTGTCCCTTCTGACAGAGATAACAGTACTCCCATCTGCGGTTGCATATCTGTCGGGAAGCCCGGATATGGAAGTGTCTTTACTTGTGTATGTCCCAGACGCTTCTTCGCCACAACTCTTACTGCATCATCAAATTCTTCTACTTCGCATCCAATCTCTACAAGCTTCGCTGTCGTTGCCTCCAGATGCTTTGGAATTACATTCATCACCGTTACATCTCCGCGTGTAGCTGCTGCCGCAAACATAAATGTACCAGCTTCAATCTGATCCGGAATAATAGAATATGATGTTTTATTTAACTTGGAAACCCCTTTGATACGAATTACATCTGTTCCTGCTCCCTTAATATTAGCGCCCATGCTGTTCAGGAAATTGGCAACGTCTACGACATGTGGTTCTTTTGCAACATTCTCCAGAATGGTATTCCCCTCTGCCATCGCTGCTGCCATCATTACATTGATTGTCGCTCCGACACTGACAACATCAAAATATAAATGTGTTCCCTTCAGTCGTTCTGCTTCTGCAAGAATTGAACCATGCTCAATCTCAACCTCTGCTCCAAGAGCACGGAAACCTTTCAGATGCTGATCGATCGGACGGCTTCCGATATTACATCCGCCTGGCAGCGCAACTTCTGCTCTCTTGTATTTTCCTAACAAAGCACCCAGCAGATAGTAAGATGCACGAATCTTCTTTATATAGTCATATTCAATCGCAAGATCACTGATCGTACTCCCGTTAATCTTAACAGTATGCCTGTCAATTCTCTGCACAGTTGCTCCAATTCCACTGATTGCTTCAAGCAATACATTAATATCATTCACATCCGGAAGGTTATCGATTGTTACTGTCTCATCCGTCATGATCGCTGCCGCGAGAATTGCAAGCGCTGCATTCTTTGCACCGGCAATCTCAACTTCACCAACGAGCGGATTACCACCTTTAATTATATACTGTTCCATATCGCACCTCGATTATCGATTTCTATTTACAGATCCAATTTATTTTTCTAAAATATTATTTGCAAAAATAAAAAAGAAAGCCCCTAAAAGCTTATAATCTTTACTATTATAGCATAAAATACGGATTTGTAAAATATTTTTTATTTTCCAACGCTGCACAGGCCGCTGAGCGTTCGATTCTATTTACTTATTGTGTCAAAAGACGCTTTCAAGTATACGATGATGTTTCTATTTTTCATCTGTACTTCTCCCCGGTTTCGCACATGTTCTTCTTTTATTTTATCACAGCATATTTCTTCCGTAAAGTTGATATTTTCTACAAAACCTTATATTTCGCTTTCGTTTTCCATTAATAATTTTAATTGTTTCAAAAATTAAAACAATATCTAATAAAATTTTCTCCGGCAGTGTCTTTTATCACATCTTCTTTTATATAATTCCTGAAAAAGAAGGACCTGAACCAGTTCCCGCACTAACTGTTCTCTCTCCCTTGCTCCCCCATAATACTGCATCTGTAGTTCTATTTCTTCTTTTCTATCACTTGTTTGCATTACCTGATTATAAATCCTGCTGCACATCATACGAAGCTGAAGCTGATCCGGATATTCATCATAGATCATACTTCCTTCATACTCCATCCGGTCACATTCTGCCTCTACATGAGGAAGTATCTTTTTTGCCAGATCCGGATACATGCTTTTCATGTACTCAAAGTCTCTTCGATCGATTTTTTCATCATCATATGCAAGGGGCATTGGATAAGTCATATAATATGGTAGACGATATTCCATGTTCTGTACTCCATTTCAGTTTAATATAGTTTACCATATGAAAAATTCTCTAAAATGTGAAAAAAGCTGCCGCTCACAATCTACATTGCAAGCGACAGCTTTCTTTACTTCTATTTAATTGTTATTCAGATTCCAGGTCTCTATGCCTTTTCACTGTAATGATGAGCCTCTTCCAGCATCATATCTTTTACTTTCATCAACCGGATCTGAGAGCTTCGCTCATTCTCATCCAGTTTCATTGTAATGTATTTGATATTTTCCTGTGCCTCCGGAATGATTACATGCTCAAGCGCATTTACACGCCGTCTTGTTTTCTCAATCTCAGATGCCATGAGCTGGCAGGCTTTCTCTACCTCTGCAAGTCTTAACATATCCGGCAGAATATCCGCAAGTGACTTCACCGCTCCGTCAAGATCGCTGGATGTAAATGCAAAACCATATGAATAGATATCATTTGCATCTGCAGTTCTTGTGTGGTATTCCATAACCGGAATATCAACACTCATAACATTTTTATCACTTACTTCCAGATTTACTTCCTGTTTCGGTATCATGAGCGCAGTATTCAGCGTTGCTGCTGACATACCTGCCTTAGCGATTACAAAGTTCTTATTGGCAGAAAGAATCCCGGCCTCTACTTTTTTGCGAAGCTCCATATTCTCACGAACGAGATCAAGGAACTGCCGCATCAGTTCGTCACGTTTATCCTTCAGAAGTTTATGACCTCTTGTAGCTGTGACTAATTTCTTTTTTAATCTTGTCAACTCCATTCGAGTTGGAGTTACCTGGGTAGATGCCAACGATCGTCACCTTCTTTCTAAGTTTCCTTACGGATTATTTTCCGTAATACATATCCAGGAACTTATCATCGATACGTTTCAGCTCACTTCTTGGCAGGATAGAAAGCAATTTCCATCCGATTTCCAGCGTCTCCTCGATCGGACGATCTGTGAAATAACCCTGAGATACATATTCTTTCTCGAATTCATCTGCAAACTTAGCATAGATCAGGTCGATCTCTGTAAGAGCAGCTTCACCGAGGATTACCATTAATTCCTTCGCTTCTTTACCACGCGCATATGCTGCGAATAACTGGTTCATTGTATTGGCATGATCCGCACGAGTTTTTCCTTCTCCGATACCTTTGTCTTTCAGACGTGACAGAGACGGAAGAACGTCGATCGGCGGCTGGATACCTTTACGATAAAGATCACGGCTCAGGATTACCTGTCCCTCTGTAATATATCCTGTTAAGTCAGGGATTGGGTGTGTCTTATCATCTTCAGGCATTGTAAGAATTGGGATCATTGTGATACTTCCCTTCTTACCAACCTGACGGCCTGCACGTTCATACATTGTAGCAAGGTCCGTATACATATATCCCGGATATCCACGACGTCCCGGAACTTCTTTACGAGCTGCTGATACTTCACGGAGTGCATCTGCATAGTTTGTGATATCTGTCAGGATAACAAGTACATGCATATCTTTTTCAAATGCAAGGTATTCTGCTGCTGTTAATGCCATCTTCGGTGTAGCGATACGCTCTACCGCAGGGTCATTTGCCAGGTTCATGAAAAGAACTGTTCTATCGATCGCACCTGTTTCTTTAAAGCTTTCTACGAAGAAGTTAGATTCTTCGAATGTGATACCCATAGCAGCAAATACAACGGCGAACGGTTCGTCTGTTCCGCGTACTTTTGCCTGTCTTGCAATCTGAGCTGCCAGGTTAGCATGTGGAAGACCGGAAGCTGAGAAGATCGGAAGTTTCTGTCCACGAACAAGTGTGTTCAGACCATCAATTGCTGATACACCTGTCTGAATGAACTCTTCCGGATAGCTTCTTGCAGCCGGATTCATCGGAAGACCGTTTACGTCCATTCTTGCTTCCGGAAGAATCTCCGGACCATCATCGATCGGACGTCCCAGACCATCGAATACACGGCCAAGCATATCTGCTGATACACCAAGCTCCATGCTTCGTCCGAGGAAACGTACTTTACTGTCGGAAAGGTTGATACCTGTTGAGTTCTCAAATAACTGAACGAGTGCATCACTTCCGTTAATTTCAAGAACACGGCAACGACGTGTTTCGCCGTTGGACAGCTCAATCTCACCTAATTCATCAAATGCTACATCTTCTACGCCGCGTACCAGCATCAGAGGACCGGCAACTTCCTGTATGGTTCTATATTCTTTCGGCATTTAGAAGTCCTCCTTTCCAAGTGTGTTGGCGATTTCTTTGTGAAGCTCTTCGCTCACTTTCTTATATTCTTCTTCAATCTGATCTTCATGTGTATATTTGTAACGTCCGATACGTTCACGAACTGCCAGGTTGATCAAATCATTTAATGGTGCGCCATTTTTCAACGCCTCTACTGCATTGTCATAATATGCAAGCACAAGTTTCATCATCAGGTACTGTTTTCTCAGAGATGTATAAGTATCAATCTCATGGAAAGAGTTCTGATGCAGGAAGTCCTCACGGATAGAGCGTGATGCTTCCATCTTCAGACGGTCTGTCGGTGAAAGTGCGTCCATACCTACCATCTTAACGATCTCTTCCAGTTCTGCTTCTTCCTGAAGAAGACTCATCATTCTCTGACGGTCTGCCATCCAGTCATCTGCAACTTCCCTATCAAACCATTTGCCCATATCATCTACATACAGAGAGTAACTTGTCAGCCAGTTGATTGCCGGGAAGTGACGTTTGTAAGCAAGTGAGGAATCCAGTCCCCAGAACACTTTTACAATACGAAGTGTTGCCTGAGATACCGGCTCAGAAATATCTCCACCAGGAGGAGATACAGCACCGATTACAGAAAGTGCACCTTCTCTTGCATCTTTACCGAGAGATACTACATGACCAGCTCTCTCGTAGAACTGTGCCAGACGAGAACCGAGGTAAGCCGGATAACCTTCTTCACCTGGCATCTCTTCCAGACGTCCTGACATCTCACGAAGCGCCTCTGCCCAGCGTGATGTAGAGTCTGCCATAAGAGCTACTGAATATCCCATATCACGGAAATATTCTGCAATTGTAATACCTGTATAGATAGATGCCTCACGGGCAGCAACAGGCATATCTGATGTGTTCGCAATCAGAACTGTTCTCTGCATCAGAGACTGACCTGTTTTCGGGTCTTTCAGTTCCGGGAACTCATTCAGAACGTCTGTCATTTCGTTTCCACGTTCTCCACATCCAATGTATACAACGATATCTGCTTCAGCCCATTTTGCAAGCTGATGCTGAATAACTGTTTTACCACTTCCGAATGGTCCAGGTACAGCTGCAACACCACCCTTAGCAATCGGGAAGAATGTATCAACAACTCGCTGTCCTGTTACAAGCGGCTGACGCGGCGGAAGTTTCTTCTGGTACGGACGTCCTTTACGAACCGGCCACTTCTGTACCATTGTAAGTTCTTTGTCTCCGTCTGCTGTCTCAAGTACTGCGATAACTTCATCTACAGTAAATGTACCCGCTTTGATTTCTTTTACTTTACCTTTCATAGAAGGAGGTACCATGATCTTCTGCTGTACAACGATTGTCTCCTGTACAGTACCAAGAACGTCTCCGCCTTCTACCTCATCGCCAACTTTTGCAATCGGAACGAACTCCCATTTTTTATCTCTTTTCAGAGAAGGAACTTCGACACCGCGCTTCAGGCTGTTTCCACCGGATACCTTCATGATATCATCAAGCGGACGCTGAATTCCGTCATAAATACTTGTGATCAGACCAGGTCCTAATTCTACTGACATAGGTTCGCCGATGGATTCTACCGGTTCTCCTGGTTTTAATCCTGATGTTTCCTCATAAACCTGTACTGAGGCCTCATCCCCATGAATTTCAATGATCTCACCGATCAGACGCTGATTACTTACACGCACAACGTCATACATATTAGCGTCACGCATTCCTTTGGCGATAACCAGCGGTCCTGCAACTTTTTTAATCGTTCCCTTACTCATTTGGACTAATCACCCACTTTCCTATTCATCACCAAATAGAATATCTGAACCAACTGCCTGCTCGACGAATTTCTTAACTGCGTCAACACCTGCACCTGTATTTCCTGATACACCCGGAATCTGAATAATTGCCGGAAGTTTCTCAAGACGATATTTATCTATTTCGTGTTCCAACACAGCTGCCAGAGCTTCTGTAATATAGATTACAGCGTATCCTCCTTTAGCAAGCTGCGTTAACTGTTCTGCTGCCTTCTCCGGGTCCGTAACCGGATATGTGTCAAGACCCAGTGTGGCAAAGCCGTAAATACTGTCATAATCGCCAATTACTGCAATCTTATACATACATTTCCCTTATCCTTTCCCGGATAGACTTCTCCGGAAGCCCATTGAGCTTACCGGAAAGAATAATTCTCACCGTTTTAATTTCATTTTCTCTTGCGATTACATATGCAACAAGAGGACCAATTGAAAATGGATTCCGAATCTGAGGCTTAATCGTCTCAATGATCCGGTTATCACACCAGCACTCAAATGCTGACGGAGATTCCTTCAGTGCTTCGGCTCCCTGTGCATACACAGTTCCGCCTAAATATTCCTGAATTGCTTCCATTCCATTCAGCGCCGCATGGGCAAGATGATCGACACTTAATGTGCCGCACTCTGCCATAGCCTTTTTCATAAATTCCAAAGATTTTGCGGTCTTCTGCGAACGAACTGCAATCTTAATATCTGCAACGGCCACTGTAGACTCTGCATATTCTCTGATCAGATCATCTTCGGCCTTCATACCGGCTGCATAAATAGCATCCAGTGCAGCTTTATCAATCATGATATCGCATAACTGTCCGTCTCTTGTATGCAGAAGTGTGTCATAAGCCTCTCTCGCTGCCTGTGCCATGAATTCCGGAAGTCTGTGAAATTCTTTGCTCTTTACAATATCCAGCATCTCTTCACCGGAAATTGCTGTATCCTGTACAAAGATATCCAGATGCTCCAAGCCGCTGACTGCTGCTTTTACTGCTGCCTTCAGGTTCTGGAACAGATCCGGATATGACAGTACGTCAAAGACTGACATATCATCTGCCAATTCTCTCATCAGTTCCCATGTTTTTTCACGCTCGCGTGTCAGTATCGCCTCTGCCTCCATTGGAGTATCTGCATCTCCCCAACCTTTCTCAGACAAAAACTGCAGACACTGCTGTTCCGTCTTACATGTGAGAAGCTGCTCAATCACAGACTTTGAAAATAATGACACTTCCTTCGCTCTGATTCGCGCAACCGCATAGGTGTATTCCTGTTTTGCCATAAGCCAAATCCTCCTTTCGCGGAATGCGCTTTATAAAAATAATATTTTCTGAACTTTGTCCTGTAATTCATCTTTCTGAGAATCAAACAGCGCTTTGAATGTGCAGTTTTCTTCGATGCCTCCATATACAAGCACAAAACCGCCTTCTATCTGTCTGCTCTCTTTTGAAAGGGCAAGTGTTCCGCCTTTTGCGGCGGCAATCTTCTGGATCTCTTCTGCGAATCCATCCGGCATTCTTTCAAGGTCTTTTGCTGAGAAAATGACCTCTCCATCTTCTGCCAGCGCAAATTTATTCAGCATTGCTTTGATTGTTTCAAAATACTCTGTGTCAGATTTCTGACAGAAAGTTGCATATGCCTTGTCGAGGACAGCAGCGATCATTTCCTGCTTCGTCTCCAGAATTTTTGTTCTTCTGGAAAGATCTGCGGAAGATTTAACTCTGTCTTCGTAATTCTTCACGTCAGCTGCAGACTTTGCTGCAATCTTCTCAGTTTCCTTAGCTGATTCTTCTCTTGCTTTCTGCAGGATTTCTTCTGCTTCCTGCTTTGCATCCTGAATCTTTTCGCCTGCGGAGTTGTTCGCCTCTTCCAGAATCTGGTTTACAATTTTATCTAATCCAGCCATCCTTGAACTCTCCTTCTTTGATTTCTATATTTACATTCTTGATTCCGCTGCAAATTAAACCGGAATAGCACTTACTGCTAAGATAGAGATCAGAAGAGCAAGGATTGCGTATGTCTCAACCATTGCCGGGAACAGCATAGCTTTACCGAACTGCTCTGGTTTCTTTGCTACGATACCGATAGATGCTGCTGCTGTTTTTCCCTGATATTTTCCAGAGATAAGACCTACGATACCGATTGGAAGACATGCTGCAAGGATCAAGAGACCTGTTTTTGGATCGATTGATGCCGGTGTTCCGCCTAACAGACCAATCTTAGATAATGTGATGAATCCAACAAGCAGACCGTAGATACCCTGTGTACCAGGAAGCAGCTGCATGATAAGTACTTTTGCGAACTTACTTGGGTCTTCTGTTACAACTCCTGATGCAGCCTGACCTGCGATACCAACACCGATTGATGATCCTGCACCTGCTAAAAATACAGCTACTGCTGCTCCTAATAAAGCATAAACTAATCCTAATTCACTCATGATATTATTCCTCCTTAATATCAACATATTTTGTTTCTTGTTTAAATGGATTAAACGGGCGTCCGCCGCCTTCGTAAAATTTACCGAAGAACTCTACGAACTGTAAACGGTTCGTGTGCACATATGCACCTAATAAGTTGATTGCCATATTCAGTGTATGACCAACAACAAATACAACAAGGAATCCGATCATTCCGATGATTCCACTTCCAAACATACTTCCCATCTGGTTTACTACAGAAGCGATAACTCCTGTTGCAAGTCCTAATGCAAGTAAACGAGAATAAGAAAGCACATCACTCAGCCAACCTGTAATATTGTACAGATCATAAGCGCCAAGTGCGATACGAAGTCCAAAATTCTTATTGCTTCTTCCTGACATCAGTACGATACCGGCTGCACCAACAATAGCCAGTACTTTCGAGAGCATTGCGATTGCCGGCGGGAATACGATATTCATCTGAGTCATTGATACGAAAATCTGGCTTGGAAGCAGCATTAAGATCAGACCGATCAGCAGCATATACCAAAGAACAACATCACAGATAAAATCCATGTATTTTTTCTCTTTGATACACAGATAACCTTTGATTCCAAGTCCTGTAAAGAGGTGGATCACACCAAATGCCAGAGAGTAGATCAAAAGCTTCATTGGGTCTTTTAATGGTTCAAACCATAGGGGTGGTACGGTTACTTCATGACCGAAGAATACACGAGAGACAACAGATACTACGTCTCCGAATATACCTCCGAACATTAATCCCCAGAATAATGTGGAGAGTCCACAATATTTAAACATACGAATGGTTTTCTGCATTCCCTCACTCATTCTCGGGAATTTCTTTAACACAACTGCACATGCGATAAAAACAATAATTCCATATGCTGCATCAGAAAGCATAAGTCCAAAGAAGAAAATATAGAAGATCGACATAATTGCTGACGGATCTATCTCTCCCTTCTTCGGAAGTCCGTAAGATTCCAGAACGCCTTCTACAGATCCTGCAATCTTATTGTTCTCCAGGAGAACCGGCGCTTCCTCTTCATCCGGAATATCTTCGACATCAATTACAATATCATATTTCGATTCCAGTTTCTTACGAAGCGTATCCACTTTCTTTTGCGGAATATAACCGCTGATAAAGAATGTATCTCTTGACTGCGGAAGCTGTCCGAGTACTTCATATTTCTGAGCACGGACTCTGAAATAATCTGAGATTAATTTCAGATCATCTCTGGCAACTGCCATTTCTCTGATCTGATTTTCAATCTGTTCATTCTCTTCTGCGATTTTTGCTGCACTTTCTTGTAATTCCTGCTTAAATTCACGCGGAATTTTTCGGATATTCTGAGCTGGTCTTGAAAAACCGATGCTTCGAAGAGCTTTTTCAAACTCTTTCACATCTTTCTTCAGGCAAACTGCCGCAATACATGTCTGATCGCTGTCGGATGAAATCATCTGAATATCCATCGCTTCCAGCTCCGGCTGCGCCTCAGCTATCTTTGTGTAGATATCATCAAGCGTTACCTGACTGTTAATACTTCCAATCAATACTGCAGCATCTTTTGTTCCCTGAATATCCATCGGAACATCCAGGTCAAGCCACGGAGTCAGCGCTTCAATCTGGTTCTCCACCTTCACGATTGCTGCCTTGTTCTCTGCAAGCTTTTTCTTCAGACCAAGTATTTCATTGGCTGTATAGATAATCTCGTCTTTTCGTTCTGCCGTCTCATCATAAACTGATTTATCAATGAGAGCTTTGCCTTCCAGTGAAGAAAACATTGACGTCTTCTCCGGTGCAAATTCCTGCAAAACTTCAAGTGCATTATCTGCCAATGTCGCATTCTTATCAAATGTCTGACGGGATTCTACCGTATCCATCTTCTGAAGAGAATGTTCTTCTTCTTCCGGAAAAGATACATTTACTTCCAACGCCCCAAAAGCCTGAAGTTCTTCCAATATTGCTTTTCGCTTTTTCTTCAATGCACAGATACTAAATCTCTGCATTTGCAATACTGCCATTACCAACTCCTCCTTTCTCTATTTTTTTTAGTTTGAAACTGCATTTTCAGGATTGTATTTATTTTAGTACAAAATTTGTAGCTAAAAAAATACAGCGGTTAATAAAGATTTGAAATCACCATCTCAATGGCTTTATTCTCTTTTGCCGCTGCCATCTGCTTTAACGCTGCAATTTCTTTTTCTGTTTCGGAATCAAAAATCTTCATCTCACTCTCAGCTTTGGCTTTTGCTGCCTCAAGCGTTTCTGCTGCGTGTTTACGAGCTTTTTTTGCTTCCTCTTCCTTTACAATCGAATTCTCAATTACATAACCCAATATTTTCTGCATGCTTCTAAATCCTCCATTCTGATCTGTAACAGTTCAGAACATCATCTGTGGCCTGTTGTTTGGAACGTCCTGAACAGTCATCATGATCTTTTCTTCTTCATGCTATCTCGTTATATGGTAGGGTTCTCCCTGTGTGATTACCTGCACGTTTATCTCCGGGCCTTCTTCGCCCCCGAACGCACAGCCAAAGCTGAAACTGTCTTTCCCTTTTACCAGCGGACAGCTTCCTGTATATTCCACCTTCTCCTGCC
>OLOG01001864.1_pt1 | contig 11283 bp, 10 predicted proteins | sample 1672351 | NCBI WGS metagenome assembly OLOG01 (sample SAMEA3136674, study PRJEB25190) | human gut metagenome | biome: human gut; feature: human-associated habitat; material: faeces | place: Austria | collected 2013 | reverse complement strand
TGGAAAATCTTGCTCTGGTAGAACAGTATTATCATGAGACGTTGGAGAATGGAGACTGTGTGTCGCTGAAAACGCTTGCAGTGACAGGGAAAGATTTAATAGAGGCTGGCATCCGGCAGGGAAAAGCCGTTGGAGAGACGTTAGAGAAGCTTCTTGATGTGGTCCTTTCGGATCCTGGGAAAAACACAAAGGAAGAACTGCTGAAACTGATCTAAGAGGCAGGCGCGGACTGTTCTTGTGGTTGAGTCATACTTATCGGGACGAATTCATACATTAGAGGGAACGAAGTAAGAATTCTGGAGGTAAGTATGAAAGAGTATGAATTAGAAGTTTTGGAACAATATGATATAGAAGTGAAGAATATAAAGCGGGGGCGGAACAGCTTTCTGTTCGATACAGACCGCGGGCTCTGCATAGTGCAGAACACGGGAATGTCTGAGAGGCGGGCGGAGAGTATGGATCGTCTCTGTCTGCATTTGCGGGAGGGTGGATGCCGATTAGTGGACAGTCCGGTTGCCAATAAAGAAGGAGCATTTGTTTCGAAGCTGGAAGACGGAACGGTTTATCTTGTAAAGAAATGGTTTGCAGGCAGGGAATGCAATGTACAGAAAGAGTATGAGATTACAGAGGCAGTAAAAAATCTGGCATTTTTGCATAATGTGCTTGCAGAACCGACGGACAATCTTCAGGGTGACGTACCGGTTGGTACGAAACCGGAGGAGGAACTTCAAAGATACAATCAGAAACTTCGCAAGATCAGAGGTTTTATACGGAAACGCCCGGCAAAGAATGAATTTGAATTATTGTTTTTGAGCTGCTTTGAAGAAATGTATGCATTTGCGAAAGAAGTCACAGGGAAGGCAGAGGAGTGCCGGAAGCTTTATGAGGAAAGTAAAAGGAAGCAGATGCTTGTGCACGGAGACTATAATTATCATAACCTGATTATGACTTCAGAGGGGATCGCCACCGTGAATTTTGATAATTTTAGAGTTGATATCCAGGCGGGAGATCTCTACTATTTCATGCGTAAAATTATGGAAAAAAACCATTGGGACAGACGTCTGGGAGAACAGATTATCCGCTCTTATACAAGAATCCATCCGCTTTCCGGAGCAGAAATGGAGTATCTGGCGCTGCGGCTTGCATATCCGGAGAAATTTTTTAAAGCAGCCAATACATATTATCAGTCAAATAAAGCAAGGATTCCGCAGAAAAGTGTCGAAAAACTAATGCTTTCTGTCCAGGAAACAAAGGAGAAAAAGCGGTTTTTAGGGGACATATTTTCTTTTCATTTATAGGTAAGTGGTGTATAATGAAACTATCTTTAGACATTTACCTAACGGTAAGAGAAAGCGAGAATTCGCATAAGAAAGGAATCCAGGAGGTTGATTACAATGGACTATCAGAAAAAATATCAGGAATGGCTTGAGAATCCATATTTTGATGCAGAAACAAAGGCAGAATTACAGGCAATTTCCGAAGATGATAAAGAGATTAAGGAGCGTTTCTATAAAGATCTGGAATTTGGAACTGCGGGACTTCGGGGAATTATAGGGGCAGGAACAAATCGGATGAATATCTATACAGTCCGCAAGGCAACACAGGGATTGGCGAACTATATTATCAAGAAGGGGGCACAGAAACAGGGAGTAGCGATTGCTTATGATTCACGTCGGATGTCTCCTGAATTTGCAGATGAAGCGGCTCTTTGTCTTGCTGCGAATGGGATCAGAGCGTATGTATTCGAATCACTTCGTCCGACACCGGAATTATCTTATGCAGTGCGTAAGCTTGGATGTATTGCCGGAATTAATATTACAGCGAGCCATAACCCGCCGGAATACAATGGATATAAAGTATACTGGGAAGACGGAGCACAGATTACACCTCCGCATGATAAAGGAATCATGGATGAAGTGAATGCAATAGAGCGCCATGATGAATGTAAGACAATCAGTTTTGAAGAAGCAAAGGAAAAGAATTTTTATATTGTGATCGGCTCTGAAATTGACGATGCATATATCGCTGAACTGAAGAAGCAGGTGCTTCATCAGGATGCCATTGATAAGATGCAGAGCGAACTGAAGATTGTTTATAGCCCGCTTCACGGAACCGGTAATATTCCGGCAAGACGTGTTTTGAAAGAGCTTGGTTTTGAACATGTCTATGTAGTAAAAGAACAGGAACTTCCGGACGGTAATTTCCCAACAGTGTCTTATCCGAATCCAGAAGCAAAAGAAGCATTTGAACTTGGACTAAAGCTTGCGAAAGAAGTTGATGCAGATCTTGTGCTTGCAACAGATCCGGATGCAGACCGTCTTGGTGTTTATGTAAAAGATACCGTATCAGGAGAGTATAAAGTACTTACTGGTAATATGTCCGGTTGTCTGTTGGCAGATTATGAGATCACACAGAGAAAAGCATTAAAAGGACTTCCGGAAGACGGATATTTGATTAAGACAATTGTTACATCGAATATGGCTGATGCCATTGCAAAAGAAAATGGCATCGGATTGATTGAAGTTCTGACAGGGTTCAAATATATCGGACAGCAGATTCTTGGTTTTGAGACAAGCGGAAAAGGCGAGTATGTATTTGGATTTGAAGAGAGCTACGGATGTCTGATCGGAACACATGCGAGAGATAAAGATGCGATTGTTGCAACAATGGCACTTTGCGAAGCTGCTGCCTATTATAAGACACAGGGCAAGACACTTTGGGATGCGATGATCGATGCTTATGAAAAGTACGGATATTACAAAGACGATATTCAGTCTATCACTTTGAAAGGAATTGAAGGACTTGCCAAGATCCAGGAGATTCTTGAAACACTTAGAAAAGAACCGCCGAAAGCATTTGGCGCATATAAAGTAGAAAAAGTGAGAGACTATCAGGCAGATACAATTACGGATCTTGCAACAGGTATGACAGTGCCGACGGGACTGCCGAACTCAAATGTACTTTATTATGAGTTAAATGATGCCGCATGGGTATGTGTAAGACCATCCGGAACAGAGCCTAAAGTGAAATTTTACTATGGTGTAAAAGGCACTTCTCTGGCAGATGCAGACAGCAGATCCGAAGAGCTTGGAAAGACGATTCTCGAAATGATTCAGGAAATGCTGTAAATCATCGAAAAAAGCCGGAAAATGTGCAAATACAGGCGAATTTTCTTGACAAAGTGAAAAACGCGTGGTTATACTGATTGAGATACTAACACGTTGGTACTTCAGCCAATCAGGGCTGTTTATCATATCCAGAGTTCTATAACAAGAGGAGGAAGAATTTTCATGAATAAAACAGAACTTATTGCAGCAATCGCTGAGAATGCAGAATTATCAAAAAAAGATTCTGAAAAAGCTTTAAAAGCATTTGTAGATGTAATCGCAGAAGAATTAAAAAAAGGTGAAAAAGTACAGCTTGTAGGTTTTGGTACATTTGAAGTCAGCGAGAGAGCTGCAAGAGAAGGAAGAAATCCGCAGACAGGAAGTACAATGGTAATTCCGGCTTCTAAGTCACCGAAATTTAAACCAGGTAAAGCATTCAAAGATGCGATCCAGTAAGATTCGAGAATAGATTGAATACAAATGGCATTATAAGGCAGCTTATAATGCCATTTTTTAGGAGAAAGAAAGATGAGATTAGACAAATTTTTAAAAGTATCCAGACTAATCAAGCGCAGGACAGTAGCGAATGAAGCGTGTGATGCCGGAAGAGTGCTTGTGAATGGAACAGTAGCAAAGGCTTCTGTGAAAGTGAAACCGGGAGATGTGATTGAGATCCAGTTCGGGACAAAGACAGTAAAGGCAGAGGTGCTGCAGATTCAGGAAACAACAAAGAAAGATGAGGCGAAAGACCTCTTCCGCTATCTGTAGAGAGTTTCTGGTATAAATACGGACGACCTTTCATACAATTAGGAAAGAAGAACATGTTGTGTGGAGGGAGTGTATAATTTATGGAAGAAAGGCAGATTCAGAAAGCGCATAAGCTAGTCGTCAATAATAGAAAAACAAGTACGGTAACAGGGGTATTGGATGTGCTTTCTTTCGACTTAAACGAGATCCTTCTTGAAACAGAGCTTGGGATGTTAATGGTAAAAGGAAGTGATCTTCATGTAAACCGTCTGAGCCTGGAAAAAGGAGAAGTTGATCTGTCCGGGACGATTGATAGCATTGCGTATTCAGAAATTCATGCAGCAGGCAAGCAGGGTGAGAATTTGTTTGCCAAGCTGTTCCGATAGCCTATGATCTTAGGAATTGAACGAGAGGCAGCGATTTTTGCAGATGCGCTTCTTACGGGTTTTTTTATTTGGGGTGTTTATACATCTCTTCGCATTTTCCGAAGAATTGTGAAGCATAAAATGGCAGTCGTTGCAGCAGAAGATCTTACATATTGGTTTTGGACAGCATTATTTTTATTCCGGGAAATGTATCTTACCTGTGACGGCAGTATTCGGTGGTATTTTGTGCTTGGCGTATGTCTTGGAGGAGCAGCAGGATATGGAATGCTGACATGGATTGGGAAAATATGTCGGATTCTGAAGGTTTGTTTTTCCGGAAAAAGCGGAAAACCACTTGAACATTCCCGGAAAAGACGTTAATATAAATATGATAACGATAACCTGATAGAGAAAGTAAGGGAGAATGCAATGGCAGGCATTAAGCAGAAGAGCCGTGCGAGAAAGCAGAGAAAGCGTATTTTGCATCATAAACAGAGTATATTGCTGATTAGTGGAGTGATGCTCTTTCTCGTAGTTGTGATAACAGTGGGCGGTATGTCCTTGAAAGCAAAGAACGCTGCATATCAGGAGCAGCAGGAAGAGCTGCAGAGTCAGATTGATAAAGCAAAAGAACGTGCGGATGAAATTGACGATCTGGAAGAATATGTAGGATCTGATTCATATACAGAAGAAGTTGCCCGTGAGAAATTGGGACTTGTATATCCGGATGAGATTATATTAGAGCCAGAGAACTAAAATAAATAGCATAAATAAATTTTTACGAAAGATAACTTCCGGAGACAGAGGTCTCCGGAAGTTTCTTTTGTTTATGAGGAGGACTGAATATGAGAGACACGAAAGAGCAGATGACAGTGATGGAAAATCCGTATGTAGAGCAGATTGAAAAATTTGCCTCATCACTTCAGAAGCTGTCCGGCATATTTCTGAGTCTGGAAGGAGTGAAAAAAACATTTGCACCGGAAGAAGTGGAGCAAATGCTGGATCAGGTACATAGAAAAGTATGTGCGTCCTGTGAGGAGTACGAGATTTGTATGAAAGAACGGCAGACGGAGATGCGTCAGTTCATTTATGATCTTCTTCTGACAATTGAGAATTACGGTACAGATTTGAATATTGAAATGAAGCGGAAACTTGAGAAGCGATGCTGTGCTTCAGAGGAATTGTTGGAAGAATTGTTAGAAGCGTTTGGAAGTGCAAAACAGGAACTGCTTTGGAATAACCGGATTGTGCAGAATCGACAGGGCTGTGCAAAGCAAATGGATTTGTTTACCGAAGTAGTAAGACAGGCAGCGAAGGAGATTGGAGCCAGTATCTTTCGGGATGAGCATCTTGAGAAAAAACTGCGGAATCGTTTTCGAAAAAGCGGTATACGACTTCTCCAAAGCCTGTTTTTTGTAACGGAAAACGGAAGGTATGAAATTCATGTTACAATCAAGGCAATGAAACATCAGTGTATTACAACAAAAGAAGTTGCAAGAATTGTGTCTTCCTGCACAGGGAAACATCTGATTCTCCAGGCAGATGAACGTCCGATCCTGCCGGAAGAATACTGTACAGTTGTATGCATGGAAAATGCTTCTTTTTATTCGCTGCGCGGGGTTGCCAAGATTGGAAAAGGATGTGATAAGATTTCCGGAGATAATTTTCTTATGATGGAGCTGCCGGGAGGAAAAGAAGGGGCAGTAATTTCAGACGGAATGGGATCGGGTGAAAAAGCATTTCGGGAGAGTGCTCGTGTAGTAGAACTTTTGGAAGAACTTCTGGAAGCCGGGTATCCGCACAAAATGGCGCTTCAGCTCATGAATACAGCGCTTGTGGCGGGACGGGAGGAAATCTGTTTTTCCACAATTGATATGAGTATTTTTGATATGTATTCCGGTGTGTGTGAATTTGTAAAAGTCGGCGCGTCTACGACATTTGTAAAATGCGGACAAGAGGTGGAACGGATTACTTCAACAAGTCTTCCGCTTGGCGTTGTGCAGAATCTGGAATTTGATACAGTAACGAAGCAGCTTGAGAGCGGAGATGTAGTAGTAATGGTAACAGACGGAATTATGGATGCACTTCCGGTAGGTGAGCAGGAACTTGTGTTGGAGACGATTATTAAAGGAACAGAAATCCAGAATCCAACGGAGATGGCAGAGCATATTCTCGAACAGGTATTGAATTTTACCGGAGAGAAACCGCTTGATGATATGACGGTACTTGTAATTGGAATCTGGAATGTGTAGCATCCGGAATATGAGGATAGGCGGCAATAGGTAAGAAAGTCGGAAGCTTGACTTTGAACAGAAAATTCATTATATTTGTACTGGAATCTAATAATGATAATAGAGCAGGAATACTGCATAGATGACAGGATCAAAGTTATGGTAGAAAAAATTAGAGCATATGTAGAGAAGTATCATATGCTGGAACAATCAGATATTGTAGTTGCAGGCATATCAGGGGGAGCAGACTCGGTATGCCTTCTTTTCGTATTAATGGATCTGCAAAAAGAGATTGGGTTTCAAATCCGTACAGTGCATGTGCATCATGGTTTGCGGGGAGAGGCGGCAGATGCAGACGCAGCTTTTGTGAAAGAGTTGACAGAACAACACAAAATCCCCTGTACAATTTATTACTATGATGTGGAATTAGAAGCGAAAAAACGGAAACAATCTACAGAAGAGGCAGGGAGAGAGGTGCGCCGGGAAGCATTTCAAAGAGAGCGGGAGCTGTATGGCGGAACGAAAATTGCGCTGGCGCATCACAGCGATGATAATGCGGAGACATTTCTCATGAATCTTATCAGAGGGAGCCGGCTGCAGGGACTTGGAGGTATGCGTCCGGTATCCGGCAGCATGATTCGGCCTCTTCTGTGTGTCAGAAGAAAAGAAATTGAAATGTACCTGGAAGAAAGACAGATATCCTACTGTACAGATATAACTAATTTTGAAAATATTTACACAAGAAATAAACTTCGCAATTGTGTAATACCGTATTTGGAAGAGGAGATTAATCCGGCAGCAGTAGCGCATATGAATCAGACAATGGAACAGCTTTGGCAAATCAGTGATTATATGAATGCACAGGTAGAGAAAGCATTTGATGAGTATGTGAAGATTAATGAGAAGGAAGTAAGAATCCACATAGCGGCAAGAGCGGCTCTCTCGGAAGTTATTTTTCATATGCTCTGCCACCGTGTGATTGCAAAGGCAGCAGGGAGCGAGAAAAATATTGGACAAAAACATGTAGAACTGTTAAGTTCTATGTGGGATCAGCAAAAGGGAAGCAAACTGTCTTTGCCATATCGACTGGCAGCTGTGCAGGAAGAAACGTTCATTTGTATTAAGAAAATGGAAGAAAAGAATCTGCAAGAGCGAAATGGAGAAACAGGCAGTATAGAAGTTTCGTATCCGGTTATTCCGGGAATGCAGTTAAAAGTAGAAAATAGTGTTATTACTGCAAAATTAATAGAAAAATCTTCCGCAGATGCTGTAAATGTACCAGATAATATATATACGAAATGGTTTGATTATGATATAATAAAAGATACTGTAATAGTCAGAAAACGGCGTCCCGGAGATTATATTATAATTGATAAGTCCGGGAAAAAGCAGAAATTGAAATCTTATTTTATTAATGAAAAGATTCCAAAAGAAGAGAGAGACCGGATCTGGCTTGTTGCACAGGGAAGTCATGTGCTGTGGATAGCGGGATATCGCAGAGGATGTGCGGCATATGTCTTAGAAAAAACAAAAAGAATTTTAGAAATCACGATACATGGAGGAGAAAAAGATGTCAGAAACAATTAGAGAACTTATTTCAGAAGCTGCACTTGATGCGAGAATCAGAGAGTTGGGAAAACAGATCAGTGAAGATTATGCAGGAAAACAGGTACATTTAATCTGTGTTTTAAAAGGCGGAGTATTTTTTATGTGTGAACTTGCTAAGAGAATCACTGTCCCGGTGTCAATGGATTTTATGAGTGTGGGAAGTTACGGAGATGGAACAACATCAAGCGGTGTTGTAAAGATTGCAAAAGATCTTGACGAAAGCCTGGAAGGAAAGGATGTTCTTGTTGTGGAAGACATTATTGATTCCGGAAGAACATTATCTTATCTGCTTGAGATCCTTGCTAAGAGAGGACCAAAGAGCATGAAGCTTTGTACACTGCTTGACAAACCGGATCGCCGTGTCAGAGAAGTGAATGTAGATTATACAGGCTTTGTGATTCCGGATGAATTTATCGTAGGATATGGTCTGGATTATGCACAGAAGTACAGAAATCTGCCGTATATCGGTATTGTTGAAGGAATTGAATAGGAAGGAGCAGCAAATTGGACAGTAATAAGAACAGAGGATTTGGGGGTGCGACCTTTATTTTGTTCCTGGTGACGCTGTTTGCAGTGTTCTGGTTTACAAATCAGGCGCAGAACAGAGATCGGGAATTTACTTATCGCGAATATCAGGAAGCTCTTGAAAATGGAGATATTCAGCGCGCAGTAATTAATCAGGACCGTTCTATTCCAACGGGGCAGATCGTCTTTACGCTGGATGACGGAGAGACAAAAACGCTGAATGTGTCTAATGTCAATGAAGTGCAGGAACAGTTGGAAGAGGAGAAGATTGACTTTATTGTTACGAGTGTTCCGGAAGAAAGCTGGATTACGACAGTACTTCTTCCGATGGGAATCTCTATTGTGGCAGTACTTGTTGTATTTTTGTTGATGAATCGGCAGGCAGGCGGCGGTGCGAATGCGAAAGCGATGAATTTTGGAAAGAGCCGCGCCAAAATGAGTACAGATAAAGATAAGAAAGTTAATTTTGATAAAGTTGCAGGACTGAAAGAAGAGAAAGAAGAGCTGGAGGAGATTGTTGATTTCCTGAAAGATCCGACAAAGTACACACAGCTTGGAGCAAGAATTCCGAAAGGAGTGCTTCTTGTAGGACCTCCTGGAACAGGTAAGACATTGCTTGCGAAGGCAGTTGCAGGAGAAGCAGGTGTTCCGTTCTTTAGTATTTCAGGATCTGATTTCGTAGAGATGTTTGTTGGTGTTGGAGCTTCCCGTGTCCGGGATTTGTTTGAAGATGCGAAGAAAAATGCTCCATGCATTGTATTCATTGATGAGATTGATGCAGTTGCAAGACGTCGTGGTACCGGAATGGGCGGCGGCCATGACGAACGGGAACAGACATTGAACCAGATGCTTGTTGAGATGGATGGTTTCGGAGTCAATGAAGGCATTATCGTAATGGCGGCAACGAACCGTGTCGATATCCTTGACCCGGCAATCCTTCGTCCGGGAAGATTTGACAGAAAAGTTGTTGTAGGGCGTCCGGATGTTCTTGGACGTGAAGAGATTTTGAAAGTGCATGCGAAGGGAAAACCGCTTGGAGATGATGTGGATCTGAAACAGATTGCACAGACAACAGCAGGATTTACCGGTGCAGATCTTGAGAATCTTCTCAATGAAGCGGCAATCTATGCGGCGAAAGACAGCCGTCCGTATATTACACAGGCAGATATTCGCCATTCTTTCGTGAAGGTAGGAATCGGATCAGAGAAGAAGAGCCGTGTGATTTCTGATAAAGAAAAGAGAATTACAGCTTACCATGAGGCGGGTCACGCGATTTTATTCCATGTGCTTCCGGATGTCGGACCGGTATATAGTGTTTCTATTATCCCAACCGGAGCAGGAGCAGCAGGATATACGATGCCGCTTCCGGAGCAGGATGAAATGTTCCTGACAAAAGGAAAAATGCTGCAGGATATTACAGTATCATTAGGAGGCCGTATTGCTGAGGAGAAGATTTTCGGCGATATTACAACGGGAGCGTCACAGGACATTAAACAGGCAACAGCGACAGCGAGAGCAATGGTAACGAAGTATGGTATGTCCGAACGTCTCGGAACGATCAACTATGATGATGACAGTGATGAGGTATTTATTGGACGTGATCTGGCACATGCAGCGCGCAGCTATGGGGAGCGTATCGCAGGAGAAATTGATGCAGAAGTGAAAAATATTATTGATGGATGCTACCGTCATGCAGAACAGCTTCTGGATGAGTATATGCCGGTACTTCACTCTTGTGCAGAGCTTTTGATGGAGAAAGAAAAGATTACGAGAGAAGAATTTGAGGCATTATTTGAAACTCCGGACAGATCAGAGGGATAGCGTATGAATAAAGAGGCACTTTATAGTGACGGAACAGGCAATTATATAAACCCGGCAGAGCCACAGGCGGATGAGATATTAACCATCCGCTTTCGTACTGCTAAAAATGATGCAGACGAAGTGTGGCTTGTGACGGAAAAAAGCCAATATCCGATGCACAAAGAAGTAAGCCGGGGACTTTTTGATTATTATACAATTAATTATCAGCTTGGAAAAGAACGCTTTCGTTATTGCTTTGAGATTAAGAGTGGTGCTGAACATATTTATTATCATCAGTGTGGTCCTTCCGATAAGATTATTGATGATTATTACTTTATGGTGGCGCCGGGCTTTTCTACACCGGAGTGGGCGAAAGGTGCTGTCATGTATCAGATCTATGTGGATCGTTTTTGTAATGGAACGCCGGATAATGATGTAGAAACTGGAGAATACATGTATCTGGGGGACAAGAGCATACGGGTAACAGACTGGTATCAGTACCCTGCCAGCATGGATGTAAGAGAATTTTACGGAGGCGACCTTCAGGGGGTAAGAGAGAAATTAGACTATCTTCAAGGGCTTGGAGTAGAGGTCATTTATTTCAATCCGATTTTTGTGTCACCGTCGAATCACAAATATGATACACAGGATTATGACTATGTAGATCCGCATATTGCCGTCATTAAAAATGATGGTGGGAATCTGCTGCAGGGGTGGGAAGGAAATAACCGATCTGCTGAAAAATATCGTGTAAGAACAACAGATCGGGAGAATCTGGAAGCCAGTAACGAATACCTTGCAGAACTGATTCAGGAAGTCCACAAAAGAGGAATGAGAATAATTCTGGATGGAGTCTTTAATCACTGTGGCTCTTTTAACAAATGGATGGATCGGGAATAT
>OLOG01001861.1_pt1 | contig 11297 bp, 9 predicted proteins | sample 1672351 | NCBI WGS metagenome assembly OLOG01 (sample SAMEA3136674, study PRJEB25190) | human gut metagenome | biome: human gut; feature: human-associated habitat; material: faeces | place: Austria | collected 2013 | reverse complement strand
AAGAAATGCGCGAAAAACATATCCGCAGACTTTCTAAAGGAAAATGTGACCCGGAAAGCGGTGTGATCTTTTTGGATATCATCAGCAATCTGGAGCGGATCTCCGACCATGCGGTGAATATCGCAGACTATGTAAAAGCGGAGTCGGAGGCTGGAATCCCGGCGATCAGGATCTAAAGCTGACGTAGCGCGCGGCAGTGTAATTCATGACAATAGAATGCTCGCAGAGCGTGCATTCTATTGTTGCATGGCGTGTCGGATGAAGATGTAATCGTGCGGCGCGGCAGGGTACAAAACGCACGGCAGCGCAAAACGCGTAGCAACGCGTTTATAAGAAAAGGAGAATCCGGAATGATCTATATTATAGAGGACGATGAAAATATCAGAAATCTGGTTCAGGTGGCACTGAACGGTTCCGGCTATGAGACTGCGGCATTTGAAACTGCGGAGGAAGCACTTGGCGCATTTAAAGTAAAAGCTCCCCAGCTGGCGATTTTTGATCTGATGCTGCCCGGAATGGACGGACTGGAAGCAATCCGTAAAATTCGTGCAAACGATGCATGGAAAAAGCTCCCGGTGCTGGTGCTGACGGCGAAGGACAAGGAATACGACAAGGTAGCAGGACTGGATGGGGGCGCAGACGACTATATGACCAAGCCCTTCAGCGTGCTGGAGCTGCTGGCACGGGTGCGTTCCCTGCTGCGCCGTACCAAAGAGGAGGAACCGGAACAGCCGAAGCTTTTCGACTGCGGTGCCCTGCATCTGGATCTGGAAACGCGGGAGGTAAAGGTAAATGGAAGTGAGGTTCTTTTAACCTACAAAGAATATGAGCTGCTTGTTTATCTGGCAGAAAATCAGAACCGTGTGGTATCGCGGGATGAGCTTTTGGATAAGCTTTGGGACTGGCGGGCGGACGTGGAGACAAGAACGCTCGATATCCATATCAAGACCCTTCGCCAGAAGCTGGGGGAAGAGGCGGGACACTACATTAAAACGGTGCGCAGCGTCGGCTACCGGTTTATGAAGCCTCAGGAATAGGAAAGCAAAAGGAAAAATGGGGAAATGAAAAAAATTATGATAAAAAATCCGGTACTGGTCCGCTTTGGCATGATCTTAGTATTGGCGCTGGCGATCAGCAGTATTGTTTCGTCTTTTTTTCTTGGAAGCCGGATGCGGCAGGAAAATGTGGAGATGATGGAAAAGACGATTTCCGTAGTCGAATACACACTCAATACGGACAAACCGTTGCAGGAGCAGCTGCAGAAGGTTCATGCCTCTGCACTGGATGCGAATGTCCGGGTTACGATAATCGCAAAAGACGGGACAGTGCTTGCTGATTCTGATCTGAAAAATGTGGACGGTATGGAAAATCATCTTGACAGGCAGGAGGTAAAGGAGGCACTTGAAAAGGGTGAGGGCAGTTCGACCCGTTATTCTGAAAGTCTTGGTCAGGAGATGCTGTATGTAGCAAAGCTTTCAGAGGATGGAAAGGCTATTATTCGTATGTCGATTCCCTACACCGGCCTTTTCCGGTATATGATCGTAGTGCTTCCGCTTCTGCTTGTCGGAATGATAGTTGCGTTTGCTGTAAGCGTTGCAGTTGCGGCGAGATATTCCGGATATATCCGCTCTGATGAAATCAAACGGCAGATGGTGCAGATGGAGCGGGACCGTAAAATTCGCCAGGAATTTTTCAGTAATGCCTCCCATGAGCTTAAAACGCCGATTACGTCCGTGCGGGGCTATGCGGAGCTGTTGAGTCAGGATTTTGTCAAGGATGAGGCGACCAGGAAGGATTTCCTTGCGAGGATTTTAAAGGAAACAGAGCATATGACAAGTCTGATCGATGATATCCTGATGATCTCGCGGCTGGAAAGCAAGGATGCGGAGGTAACGCTGAGTAAGGTGAATTTAAAAAGCGTGATGGACGAGGTCCTGGAATCCCTGACACCACAGGCGGCATCCTGTAAGGTGGAAATTTCGGGCTCGTGTGGAAATGTGATCCTCCAGGCAAGTCTGCAGCAGATGCGGGAGCTTTTATCAAATCTGATCAGCAATGGCATCAAATACAACCATCCGGGCGGACATGTCTGGACAAAAATCTGGCAGGAGCCAGAGGCAGTATATATAGAAGTAAAGGATGATGGCGTAGGAATCGATCCGGAGGATCAGAAACGTGTCTTTGAACGCTTTTTCAGGGTGGACAAGGGAAGAAGCCGTAAAATGGGCGGAACCGGACTGGGACTGTCGATTGTGAAGCATATCACGGCGTATTATGGGGGCAGTGTAAGGCTTACCAGTGAGCCTGGAGCCGGAAGTACATTTTTTGTCGAAATTCCGATGTCCGGAATAAATAAAATGTAAAAATATTGTCTAAAAAGCGTTAATCTTTTCGGCAAAAACAGAGGAAAGGTTGACAATATCTGGTTTTAGAAGTAAACTAATCACTAAATTCAGGTAATTGCTAGATAATGATATGACAAGGAGAATGGATACCTGGGTGTTAAGGAGGAGATCATTATGAGAAAAAGCACAGTGAAGAAAACTGTAACAAAGGCACCCGTTAATAAAAAAGAAACCGTAAAAGCTGAGACTGTTGCGGCAGTAAAGACCGAAGAACCCAAGACCGAGGCTGTTGAAGCAAAGGCAGAAGAAAAAGCAGTTGAAGCAGAAGCAACAGCTGCAGCTAAAGCAGAGGAAAAGCCCGCAGCAAAGAAAACAGCTGCAAAGAAGACCACAACAGCAAAGGCAACCGCTGAAAAGAAAGCACCTGCAAAGCGCGCAACAAAAGCAGCTGCTGTAAAGACTGAGGTAAGCGTTCAGTTTGCAGGCAAGGAATACACAACTGAGAGACTGGTTGAGATTGCCAAAGATGTATGGCAGTATGACCTGGGCAACGCACCGGAAGAGTTCAAGAGCGTTGAGCTGTATGTAAAGCCGGAAGAGAGCGCAGTATACTATGTGATCAACGGTACAACGAGCGGAAGCTTCGGAATCTAAGTGTCTGAGCAGACACCGCAATTGAAAACAGGCGCTGCCATAATCTGAGCGGGCGCTGCAGAGTCAGAACGTACATAATACACAGAAATAAGAACAGCCGTATCGGGGACGAATCATTCCCGGTGCGGCTGCTTTTTTCATAAATTCTTCATTCCGCAGGCGCTTTGCGCCGAAGGAATCGCGAGGCGAACGTCCAGTTCGGCTCTGCGATCCTAGCTACTTTGTGACGCCTGCGGCACAAATAGCTGTGCGAAAAATAAGCGATCACGCTTATTTTTCACACTATCTTCACAAGTATTTTGGGAAAATCTGTTGACAATAGAGTAGGGGAGTGGTAATGTAATCATCAGAAGGTGTTAGCACTCCAATTGATTGAGTGCTAACAAATCAGAAAGCAGGTGAGAACGTGGAACTCGATGAAAGGAAAAAGAAAATTCTGCAGGCAGTTATTCGGAACTATCTGGAGACAGGAGAGCCGGTGGGCAGCAGGACAATTTCCAAGTATACCGATTTGAATTTAAGTTCCGCGACCATCCGCAATGAGATGTCCGATCTGGAAGAGATGGGCTACATTTTACAGCCCCATACCTCTGCAGGACGGATTCCTTCTGATAAGGGTTACCGCTTTTATGTAGACACCATGCTGGGTGAGCGGGAACGTGAAGTGGAAGAGTTAAAAGGTCTGCTTCTGGAAAAGGATGAAAAGATGGACACTCTCTTAAAGAGAGTGGCGAGAGTGCTGGCGACCAACACCAACTATGCGGCGATGATCACCACACCCCAGTATCAGCGCAATAAGCTGAAATTCATCCAGCTTTCAAAAGTAGATGAGCATCAGCTTCTGGCAGTTGTTGTAGTAGAAGGCAATGTGATCAAGAACACGATGCTTCAGGTCGAAGAGGATCTGGATGATGCGACACTCCTGAAACTGAACATCCTGTTAAACACCCATTTAAACGGGCTGTCGATTGATGAAATCAATCTTGCGATGATTTCGGAGATGAAGCAGCAGGCAGGCGTTCACAGCGGCATTGTAAGCGGAGTGATTGATGCAGTTGCCGAAGCGATCCGGTCGGATGAGGATTTAAAGATCTATACCAGCGGAACCAATAACATCCTGAAATATCCGGAGCTGACGGACAATCGGGAAAAGACCAGCGAGCTGATCAATGTATTTGAAGAAAAGAAAGCGCTGGGAGAGCTGGTTCAGGATTCCCTTTCCGAAGAGAATAACACCGGCATTCAGGTTTATATCGGCAATGAGACGCCGGTTTCGTCCATGAAGGACTGCAGCGTCGTAACTGCAACCTATGAGCTGGGAGAGGGCATGAGAGGTACGATCGGAATCATTGGTCCCAAACGAATGGATTATGACAAGGTCATCGGTACCTTAAAGACACTGATGAACGAGTTGGATACTTTATATAAGAAGTAGAAAGGGTGACAGGCGTGGCAGAAGAGAGAATGGAAGAGGAAGTAAAGCAGGACACATCGGAAACCGAAACGCAGGAAAAACGGAATACGGAAGAATGTGAAGAAACTGCGGAGGCTTCCGCAGAAAATACAGAAACCCAGGAAGATGGGGAAGCTTCTGAGGAAAAAGATAAAAAAGGCTTCTTTTCCGGAAGAAAAAAAGAGAAAAAGGAAGATGCCGTAAAGGCACAGATCAACGAGCTGCAGGATAAGGTAATGCGGCAGATGGCTGAGTTCGAGAACTTCCGCAAGCGCTCCGAAAAGGAAAAGTCTGCGATGTTCGAGACAGGCGCAAAGAGCGTGATCGAAAAGATCCTTCCCGTTGTAGATAATTTTGAAAGAGGACTTGCAACCGTACCGGAAGACGAAAAGGATGCTCCTTTTGTAGACGGTATGAACAAGGTTTACAGGCAGCTGCTAACAGAGCTTGAAAACCTTGGTGTAAAACCGATCGAAGCGGTCGGCAAAGAGTTCGATCCCAACTTCCACAACGCAGTGATGCAGGTGGAAAACGATGAGCTGGAACCCGGAACTGTAGCACAGGAGCTTTTAAAGGGCTACATGTACAGGGACACCGTGGTACGTCACAGCATGGTCGCTGTTGTGCAGGAATAAAAGCCTGCAGGCAGCTTTTCATAGATTTGAACAGAACATAAGACATTGCTTGAGATAGCCGATAAGGCAGAAGGAGAAAAGTTATGAGTAAGATTATTGGTATCGACCTTGGTACAACAAACAGCTGCGTAGCAGTTATGGAAGGCGGCAAGCCTACCGTTATCGCAAATGCAGAAGGAGCAAGAACAACACCTTCCGTAGTTGCATTCACAAAGACCGGTGAGAGACTGGTCGGCGAGCCTGCAAAACGTCAGGCAGTTACCAATGCAGACCGCACCATCGCTTCTATTAAGAGACATATGGGTACGGACTACAAGGTAGACATCGACGGAAAGAAATATTCCCCTCAGGAAATTTCCGCTATGATCCTGCAGAAGCTGAAAGCTGACGCAGAGAACTATCTGGGCGAGAAGGTATCCGAAGCAGTTATCACTGTTCCTGCATACTTCAACGATGCTCAGCGTCAGGCAACCAAGGATGCCGGCAAGATCGCTGGCCTCGATGTAAAGCGTATCATCAACGAGCCTACCGCAGCAGCTCTGGCATACGGACTTGACAACGAAAAAGAACAGAAGATCATGGTATACGACTTAGGCGGCGGTACATTCGATGTTTCCATCATCGAAATCGGCGACGGCGTTATCGAAGTTCTGGCAACCAATGGAGATACTCATCTGGGCGGCGATGATTTCGATAACAAGATCATTGATTGGATGGTTTCCGAATTTAAGGCTCAGCAGGGCGTAGACCTGTCTAAAGACAAGATGGCAATGCAGAGACTGAAAGAAGCAGCTGAAAAGGCGAAGAAGGAGCTGTCCAGTGCGACAACAACCAACATCAACCTGCCTTTCATCAGCATGAATGCAAACGGACCTCTGCACTTTGATATGGATCTGTCCAGAGCAAAATTTGATGAACTGACAAGCGATCTGGTAGAGCGTACTGCAATTCCGGTTCAGAACGCATTAAAGGATGCAGGCATTACCGCTTCCGAGCTTGGCAAGGTACTGTTGGTCGGTGGTTCTACCCGTATCCCGGCTGTACAGGATAAGGTAAAACAGCTGACCGGTCATGAACCCAGCAAGTCCTTAAACCCTGACGAGTGCGTTGCACTGGGTGCTTCCATCCAGGGCGGTAAGCTGGCAGGCGATGCAGGCGCAGGCGATATCCTGCTGCTGGATGTAACTCCTCTGTCTCTGTCCATTGAGACAATGGGTGGTATCGCAACCAGACTGATTGAGAGAAATACAACCATTCCTACTAAGAAGAGCCAGATCTTCTCTACTGCAGCTGATAACCAGACAGCCGTTGATATCAACGTTCTGCAGGGTGAGAGACAGTTCGCAAAGGACAACAAGTCCCTTGGACAGTTCCGTCTGGATGGTATTCCGCCTGCAATGCGTGGCGTACCGCAGATCGAGGTTACCTTCGACATCGATGCAAACGGTATCGTAAATGTATCCGCTAAGGATCTGGGCACAGGCAAGGAACAGCACATCACCATCACTGCTGGTTCCAACATGTCCGAAGATGATATCAACAAGGCAGTGAAGGAAGCTGCTGAGTTCGAAGCACAGGATAAGAAGAAGAAAGACGCAATCGACACCAGAAACAGCGCAGACTCCTTCGTATTCCAGACCGAGAAGGCTCTGAATGAGGTTGGCGATAAAGTAGACGCAAGCGCAAAGGCAGGCGTTGAAGCAGATCTGAATGCACTGAAATCTCTGCTGGAGTCCACCAAGGATCAGGAGCTGACAGACAGTCAGGTAGCTGACATCAAGGCAGCTCAGGAGAAACTGATGCAGTCCGCTCAGGCAGTATTTGCAAAGGTTTATGAGCAGGCGCAGGGCGCAGCTGGTCAGGCAGGTCCTGATATGGGTAATGCAGCAGGTGCAGGCAGCAATGCAGGTGCAGGCAGCAATCCGGATGATGATGTTATTGACGGAGACTTCAGAGAAGTATAAAATAATACCCGGTAAATCGGCACAGTGCCAGATGACGCTGTGTCGGACCGGAAGAATGTACAATGGGGGCCGGATTCTTTCAGGCCCCTATCCGTGTGTAAACGCATATCTGCAACCTATGCAGGACGGATGCTTTGCAGTATTTTTGCATATGCTGCAGATATGCGTTATATGAAGATAAGCTTTAATAGAGGAGTTTGAATTATGGCGGAACAGAAAAGAGATTATTACGAAGTCCTCGGTGTTGACAAAAATGCCGATGACGCCGCTCTCAAAAAGGCATATCGTGCTCTTGCCAAGAAATATCATCCGGATATGAACCCTGGAGATAAAGAAGCAGAAAAAAAGTTTAAGGAAGCATCCGAAGCATATGCTGTTTTGAGTGATCCCGAAAAGAGACGTCAGTACGATCAGTTCGGACATGCGGCATTTGACGGTGGCGTCGGCGGAGCTGGCGGCTTCGGCGGTTTTGATTTTAACGGCGCAGATTTTGGAGACATTTTCGGGGATATTTTCGGAGATCTCTTTGGCGGACGCAGAGGTTCTGCCGGTGCAAGAAGCGGACCCATGAAGGGAGCAAACCTGCGCACCAGCGTCAGAATCACCTTTGAAGAGGCTGTATTCGGTACAGAAAAAGAAATCGAGCTGACGGTGAAGGAAGAGTGTAAGACCTGTCACGGCACAGGCGCGAAGCCGGGAACCAGCCCGGAAACCTGTCCGAAGTGCGGCGGCAAGGGTCAGGTTGTATTTACGCAGCAGTCTTTCTTTGGAACAGTCCGCAACGTTCAGGCGTGCCCGGACTGCGGCGGTACCGGTAAGATTATCAAAGAAAAGTGTACCGATTGTCACGGAAGCGGTTTTGTTCCGATGAAGAAACGGTTTGCAGTCACGATTCCGGCAGGTATCGACAACGGTCAGTGCAAGAGACTGGCAGGACAGGGCGAACCCGGTATCAATGGCGGTCCGAGAGGTGATGTCCTGGTAGAAGTTATCGTTGGACAACATCCGATTTTCCAGCGTCAGGATACCAACATCTACTCCACTGTTCCGGTTTCCTTTGCAGTGGCGGCGCTGGGCGGCGAAGTTGTCATCGATACCGTGGATGGTAAGGTGATTTATGACGTCAAGGCAGGCACCCAGACTGATACGAGAGTTCGTTTAAAAGGCAAGGGCGTACCGTCTCTGCGCAACAAGGATCTGCGCGGCGATCATTATGTAACTCTGGTTGTACAGACTCCCGAACATCTTTCTGCAGAAGCAAAAGAGCTGCTGCGCAAGTTCGACGAAGCGACAGAAGACAGCTTACATGCGGCAGAACGCATCAACAGCGGCGAAGCTCCGCATAAAGAAAAGAAAAAGCGCGGATTTTTCAATAAAGACAAATAAGGCGAGTGGACTGTAACATGTAATTCAGGAAGTGGCAGGCGTTTTGTGCATTTTGCGGATGCACAAGCGCCTGTTTTTGTGTTATAGTAAAAAACTGAGTTAGTGTGTTTTCGGGAGGTGTTTCAGATGAAGTGGAAAAAATTTAAAATAAAAACCGTGACAGATGCAGAAGATATTATTATCAGCACCCTGTACGATATCGGGCTGGAGGGTGCGCAGATCGAGGACAAGGTTCCGTTGACTGCGCTGGAAAAGGAGCAGATGTTTGTAGATATTCTGCCGGACGGCCCTGCGGACGACGGCATCGCATATCTGAGCTTTTTTGTGGAAGAAAAAGAGGACGGCAGTCTGGAATTAAACGGCGAGCCTGTAACCGAAGCGCAGATCTGCGAAAAGGTGAAGGAAGAGCTGGATGGTCTGCGCATGTTCTGTGAGATCGGGGAAGGCAGCATTGCGGTAGATGAAACCGAGGATATCGACTGGATCAACAATTGGAAGCAGTATTTCCATCAGTTTTACATCGACGATCTTCTGGTAATTCCGTCCTGGGAGGAAGTCAAACCGGAGGATCAGGGCAAGATGATCCTGCACATTGATCCGGGCACGGCGTTCGGAACCGGTATGCATGAGACAACGCAGCTGTGCATTCGTCAGCTGAAAAAATTTATCACACCGGAGACAGAGCTTTTGGATGTGGGAACCGGCAGCGGTATTCTGGCAATTCTATCTCTGATGTACGGCGCAAAGCATGCGGTCGGAACAGACCTCGATCCCTGCGCAGTGGATGCAGTTGCGGACAATATGGCGAATAACGGCATCGCACCGGAGCAGTTTGAAATGATGATCGGAAATATCATCAATGACAAGGCGGTCCAGGATCAGGTGGGCTATGAAAAATACGATATCGTCGTTGCGAATATTTTAGCGGACGTTCTGGTTCCTTTGACACCCGTGATCGTAAATCAGCTGAAAGAAGGCGGCATTTACATCACATCCGGTATCATCGATGATAAGGAAACGGTTGTAACGGAGGCGGTAAAGGCAGCAGGCCTGGAACTGCTCGAGGTAACATATCAGGGCGAATGGGTCAGCGTGACCGCACGGAAGAAGGAAACGCAGTGCGCAGGATGAAATGCAGCGCGCTGATTCATGACAATAGATGCTCGCAGAGCGTGCATTCTATCGTTTAAATGCAACACAGGTTGAAGCGTGTCGTACAGACGAAAAGAAACCAAAAGGGGCGTCAGGAATCAAATGTATCAGTTTTTTGTGGAGCCTTCCCAGATCCAGGGCAATCGGATTGTGATAACGGGAAGCGATGTCAACCATATTAAAAATGTGCTTCGGATGAAGCCGGGCGAAGAAATTGCAGTATCCAACGGCACAGACGGCAAGGAATACCGCTGCGGGATCGAAGAGCTTCTGGAGGAGGAAATTATCTGTACGCTGCGGTTTATCAAAGAAGACGGGCTGGAGCTGCCTGCGCGGGTGACCTTTTTTCAGGGGCTGCCCAAGGCGGACAAGATGGAATTTATCGTTCAGAAGCTGGTGGAGCTCGGCGCATACCGGATTGTGCCGGTGGCGTTGAAGCGCAGTGTCGTTCATCTGGATGAAAAAAAGGCGAAAGCGCGGCAGGCGCGCTGGCAGTCGATCGCAGAAGCAGCAGCGAAGCAGAGCAAGCGCCGGATTGTGCCGGAGGTTGGGGCAGTCTGCACTTTAAAGGAAGCGCTGGAACAGACGAAGCAGATGGATTTAAAACTGATTCCCTACGAGCTTTCTGAAGGGATGACGCGGACGAAGAAGCTGATCGAAAGCGCAGCACCCGGTCAGGAAATCGGTGTGTTTATCGGTCCGGAGGGCGGCTTTGAAGAGGCAGAGGTAGAGCTTGCGATGCAGTCCGGATTTATGCCGGTGACGCTGGGCAAACGGATTTTGCGGACGGAGACAGCTGGGCTGACCGTGATGGCGTGGCTGATGTACCAGTTGGAAGACTCCGGCATATCATAAAGCAGGAAACGGTTTGCCCTGTGGCGACCGGGTTCAAACGGATTTTTTCGAGATTTTGGAAAAAGCAGGTGAAAGGTTATGGAATGTTATCTGGACAACTCGGCTACAACGCGGTGTCTGGACAGCGCGGCAGCGCTGATGGCCGGGATTTTATGTACGGACTACGGAAATCCGTCCAGTTTGCATCATAAAGGGGTGCAGGCGGAGGAATATGTCCGCCATGCGCGGGAAGTGATTGCAAAGACGTTAAAGGTTACGCCCAAGGAGATCTTCTTTACCTCCGGCGGGACGGAGTCGGATAATCTGGCGCTGCGCGGTGCAGCGTATGCAAATGCACGGCAGGGCAAGCATCTGATTACGACATCGATTGAGCATCCGGCGATCCTCAATACGATGCAGTATCTGGAGCAGCAGGGCTTCGAGGTGACGTATCTGCCGGTCGATGAAAACGGAAAAATCCGTCTGTCCGATCTGGAAGCGGCGATCCGTCCGGATACGATTCTGGTTTCGATCATGCACACGAATAATGAGATCGGAGCTCTTGAGCCGATCGCAGAGGCTGGCGAGCTGATCAAACGCGTCAATCCGAACACGCTGTTCCACGTGGACGCGGTGCAGGGCTATGGCAAGGCAAAAATTCTGCCGAAACGGATGAAAATCGACATGCTGTCTGTTTCGGGACACAAAATCCACGGACCGAAGGGAATCGGATTTTTGTATGTCGGAGATCGCGTGAAAATCCGTCCCATCGTGTTCGGCGGCGGACAGGAGCGGGGACTGCGTTCCGGCACAGAAAACGTTCCGGCAATCGCAGGCATGGGAAAAGCGGCAGAGGAGATGTATCAGAACCTGG
>OLOG01001856.1_pt1 | contig 11321 bp, 12 predicted proteins | sample 1672351 | NCBI WGS metagenome assembly OLOG01 (sample SAMEA3136674, study PRJEB25190) | human gut metagenome | biome: human gut; feature: human-associated habitat; material: faeces | place: Austria | collected 2013 | reverse complement strand
AAATCACAACTAAAACTGCTCCTTTTGACGTAGCCATGGAACTTTCACCTATCAAAGCTTTTGGCGTTGCAAATTCCCTTTCTTTATTGGAAAACGACACTTTAATTATTGGAGCTGATACTGTAGTCTTTTGCGATGATGAAATCATGGGAAAGCCATCTGATTATGATGATGCATTTCGTATGTTAAAGAAATTACAGAATAAAACGCATCAGGTTTATACAGGCGTAACCTTACTTCATTACACATCCAGAAATTCATCTCCGAAAGTTAAATCTTTTTATGAAAAAACAGCTGTACATGTATGCCCTATGACTGACGATGAAATAAACAGTTATATTAATACAAAAGATTCTTTTGATAAAGTTATGGAAGAAAGATTTCATGCAGTACTGGATCAAGAGCCGATGAAAGGAAGTTCTAAAACAGGATTTCATGTATGGTGCATAGGAATGATTTGCTTGTTGGTGGGGAGTTATATGTTTATTATTGCACCGTATTACAATGCAGATCCAGGAGCTGGACAAAAAGTTAATGCAAATGTATGTGGCTTACTGTAAATGAAAGTGGAGAATACGTAATACATTTTTGGGAAAACGGAAAGTTAAAGGAAGAAGTGGTTGAAAAGAATATGATTTCTACAATGGAAGCGGAAATGGGGGTGAGAGAAGAGTGAAAAAAAGAATAGGTGTAGTATTAATGGTTTTAGCATTAGGTGGCATGGGAATGATAGCTGGAGCAAATGAAACGACAGCTGCCCAGGATGCTGAAATTGCGCAGGATGTGGAAGGCAGAATAGCAGATCACATAGAAATGCAGTATCGTTATTATAATGGGCATTTACAGTGCCGTAGATGGAATGCGACGCAGGGATATTGGGTTGACCCATATTGGAGAAATGTAACCTAATCCTCACAGAGCACTTTAGGAATTTTTTCTTTCCTAAAGTGCTCTTTTCCGTTGACGAATAATATGGAAGTCTGTACAATAGAAATAATAAAAATGGTTTACAGATACAAGAGATAGAGCACTGCTATGATTATAAATGAGCAATCTTATGATGCAATAACAAAGAACAGATATTTTCAGAGGGATTACTATGTTGGAGTACACGATATTAGATGACGGAAAAGCGGAGGTTCGGATAAAGAAGGAGCTTTATCCGTTAAAGGCGGTTTACAGGACTGCATATTTATTCATGGATGATTATTATATCGGACTGGATATGGATGAAGCGCATTTTATCATACGTTTTACCGGTAAGGATGGACGGATTGACAGTGACAGGGTGGGAAGGCTTCAGAATGAGCTGCTGAATCAGTGCCTGAAGCTGGCGGTTGGTCAGGATACACAGGAATTAAGAGAACTGATTGTGACGAGAGCCTTGTACAGTGCATTTATCCCGGAAGAGGATACAGACGAGTCTGAGGAAAAGGAAGAAAAAGCAGACGAGCCAGATCGATATGATTTAGATGAGATTGCGAAGGCGTGGTACGATGAATAGAATGACTCTGCAAAAAGAAATATATCCCAAAAGTGCAATAGAAGAGGCAATACAGGCTTTTAGCCGGATCGCGAAGATCTATATGGAAGAGGAAAAGGAAAATTACTACAGCCTGACTTTTGAACAGTGCCTGGCAGATCCACAGCGAACCATGGATGAGTTTGGCAATTACGTTCTGGCAGAGACCATAAGGGCAGCCGGAGGTATGTATGATTGAAGGGATCATGATGCTTTATCTGCTGGGCATTTGTCTGGTGGCGGCGGTTACAGACTGGAAAAAGGGGAAGATCTACAACCGCTGGCTCAGCCTCGGCATGATTCCGGCCAGTATACTGGTTGTTCTGTATTATTACGGACATCGGGAAAGTATCCGGCTTTTTCTGATGAATCTGCTGGCAGCCATTGCCATTGCCATTATATTCTATGCATTAAAAATGTGGGGAGCGGGAGATTCCAAACTATGGATGTTTTTGAATTTCCTGTTTCCGGCCGGATGGTACGTGACCACAGACAGCATGCTGTTCCCGTCTATGTTGATTTTTATGCTGATTTTTCTGGAAGCTTATCTGTATATCTTTCTGGAATCAATATGGTACCGGTTTTTTAAGAAGAAAAAGGGAATTCAACTCCAAAAAGAGAAATTTGATTCACAGCAGGTCTGGAATCTGCTGTTTTCCATTTCATTTTTATCTCTGGTATACACACTTTGTGCTTATTTTATGGGAGAGTATTATGAGAGCAACCGAATCTTTTTCGCAGTGGTGGGAGTACTGCTGACCAGTCAGCTTGTGGCAGTACAGTTCCGCGGAAAGAAAGTACTGACCGTGATCCTGTGTATTCTGTATGTGGCAGGGGCAGTGATGTCGGGCGGTATGCGAATGAATGATCTGGGACTTACGATACTTCTGGTACTGGTATCTCATTTCAGTCTGAAGTTTGCAGAAAAGTATAATTACGAATGGGTAAAGACCAGTGAAGTAAAAAGTGGTATGATTTTATCCTGTTTTGCGGTACAGCAATTTTTATGTTCCAGAGTGAAAGGGCTGCCGGAAAGCACAGATGAGACAACGAAGTCCCGTATTACCCAGGAACAGGCAGAATCCATTCACAGATGGGAAAAGTCCAAATACGGAAAAGAATATATTATGGTGGTACGTTATATTCCATTTGCAGTGTTTATACTGGCAGGGCTGATAACGTATCTCGTGGGAGTAGTGATAATAAAATGACAGAAGAAAAAGCGGAATCCAGTGCACTGGTTTATGTGACGAATCAGTGTAACTCTAACTGTATTATGTGTCCGGATTCTGTAAAATTGCGGACCAGACCCAATGAAGTCACCAGGGAGAATCTGCTGGAACAGATAAGTGAGATCAATCCGGAAGCAGAACATGTGGATATCACTGGTGGAGAACCAACACTGCTGAAGGAACAGCTTCCAGAACTGATAGAAGCAGTATTTCGTCAGGCACCGGATGCGGAAGTACTGATGTTGTCCAATGGGAGGAGTTTTGCTGCCGGAGGATATACAGAACGGTTTTCAGCATTTGCTCACAGGCGGCTCAAAATTGAGATACCAATCCATGGGGATTGTGCAGAACTGCATGACAGGATAGCAGGATGTCCGGAAAGTTTTGTACAGACAAGAGCCGGGATTCACCATCTGCTGGAAGCAGGTGTGGAAGTGGGGATTCGGATTGTGGTATCAAGACTGAATTATAGCAGACTAAATGAACTGATCCGGTTTATCAGCCGGGAGTTCCCGGAGATAAAGTATGTGAATCTCATGGGAATGGAAGTGCTGGGAAATGCCTGGAAAAACAGAGAACAGGTGTGGATCGAATTTGATGAAGTAAAAGACAGCCTTCAGCAGGCGGTGGAACAGTGTTTTGCCTGCGGAATCATCCCAAGTCTGTACAATTATCCGCTTTGTCTGTTTGACCGGAAATACTGGTATTGTTACCGAAACAGTATCAGTGATTATAAAATACGGTATTTTGAGGAATGTGAGAAATGCACAGAGAAAAGCCGGTGTGGTGGATTCTTTGCATCCACATACCGCTATACCAGGTATAAAGTCAGGGTACAGGTATGAAAAAGAATTTTTTTAACTACAGAGAGATGAGACAAAAGGTCTTGCTGACCAATGATCTGGGGAGATATGTATTCCTCTCCAAAGAAGAATTTTATCGGTTTCTGAGAGATCAGCTGGATCCACAGGAGGAGATCACCCAGAGATTAATGGATGAATTCTTCTTATATGATGGCAGTGAATATGAGTTTGTAAAACGGGCTGGAGAAGCTTTTCGAATGTACCGGCGGAATCTGTTTCAGGGAGCGGCGCTGCATATCTTTGTGCTGACTAAGCAGTGTAATCAGCAATGTGTGTATTGTCAGGCGTCTACAGAACTGGAGCGTCATACGCAGATGTCAGGGGAGACAGCCGCAAAAGCAGTGGATATTGCACTGCAGACGACGGCACAGTATGTGACCTTCGAATTTCAGGGCGGGGAGCCGTTGATGAATTTTGATACACTGAAGTTTATTGTAGAGTATGCAGAAGAACAGAATCAGAGTTGTGGAAAGAATCTGGAGTTTTCGGTTGTAACGAATCTGATGCTGTTAGATGAGGAGAAACTGGAATTTCTGACAAAGCACGGAGTTTCGATCTGCACATCGCTGGACGGAGATGAGATCTTACATAATAAAAACAGACCTTATTTTCAGCAGAATACATTTGAGATTCTGAAAAAGAAAATACAGATGATTCAGGATAAAGGTGCTTCGGTGTCAGCCATTCAGACAACGACCAGGGATTCACTTCCCAGATATCGGGAGATGGTAGATCAATATCTGGCATTCGGATTAAATCAGATCACCATACGTCCGTTGACGCAGCTGGGGTATGCAGCGAAGAACTGGGCTAAGATCGGATACACAGTGGACGAATTTCTGAATTTTTACCGGAAATCCCTAGACTACATTATAGAACGAAACCAACAGGGAACCTTCATTCTGGAAGGACATGCGCGCATGTTTCTTTCGAAGATATTCTGCAGAGATGCAGGCAATTATATGGAACTGCGCTCACCATGTGGCGGTGCGATAGGTCAGCTTGCCTATTATTATAATGGAAAGGTGTATAGCTGCGACGAGGCGAGAATGCTGGCAGAGATGGGGGATGACAGTTTCTGCTTGGGAAATGTGGAACAGGATACCTACGAAAGCATTGTAAGTAATCCTGTCTGTAAGACAATTGCGAAATCCTCCTGTCTGGAAGGACTGGCAGACTGCGATGGCTGTGTGTATCAGCCATATTGTGGAACCTGTCCGGTGATCAGTTATGCAAGATATCAGACCGTTTATCCGTCCATGCTTCAGGAATATCGATGCAGAATCTATAAAGGAATACAGGACATTCTCTTTGAAAAACTGGAACAGCAGGACGAGGAAGTAGTAGAGATATTCAGACGATGGTGTGAGTAAAGAAAGGAGAGAAGACAAATGAGAAAGGGTATGAAGAATCTGCTGAGAGTAATGCTGCTGAGTTTTCTGGTTCTGTTCGGAATACAGCAGCCGTATCAGGCTCAGGCAGCATCAGGAACCATAAGGTATGAAGATGGAGAGCGCTATGTTGGAAAGTATAATGCAAAAACAGAGCGAAAAGAAGGAAAGGGAAAATATTACTGCAACAATGGCTGTGTGATTACCGGTACCTGGAAAAATGACTACCTGACAGGAAAAGCTACCGCTGTTTATCGCAATAAAGACAAATATGTTGGATACTTTAAGTATGATCAGCGCAATGGCAGCGGCACCTATATCTGGAAAAATGGAGACAGGTATAAGGGATCGTGGAAAGACGATGTCATGAATGGAAAGGGCAAGTATACCTGGAAAAATAAGAATTATGTAACTGGAACCTGGAAGAATGGCAAACTGAATGGCAAAGCTACTTTAAAGATTCGTAAGTACAAATATTCCATTCGGGTATCAAATGGAAAGCTGAAGAAAGTATACAGCAGAAAGAAGGCGTAGATATGGATAAAGACAATATTTTTCCAACGATCAAAAAAGGTCTGGAAGATTTTATTCAGGAAGAAGAAGGAAATATTTCCAGATCAAAAGTGGCCATGATCGGCTCTATGATGGTGATTCTTGGTGTGATGCTGGCAGATGGAAGCGTCTATGCGGCACACCGGTCTCATAGTTCCCATAGTTCTCATCGGTCTCACAGCAGTCACAGTTCCCACCGTTCAGGAAGCCACAGCAGCCACAGCTCCCACTCATCAGGCAGTCATAGCTCCCACTCATCAGGCAGTCATAGCTCCCATTCTTCTGGAAGCCATTCATCCGGCAGCAGTAAATTAAAAGTGTCTCTTCCGAAGATGCAGATACCGCAGTCTACACCGGATATGTATTAGATAGTTTAATGAATCAGGAAGGTCTCATATTTGCGGGACTTTCCTGATTTTTTAGTTCTTATTGGTTACAGCCGATATTATGGTTTGATTTCTAATGGAAGGATGGTACGATATCCAGCCCTGGTTTCAGAAATTTCAATACGAACGTGATATACATCTTCAAGTAGGGATTCTTTTAATACCTCAGAAGGGGATCCCTGTATCAGAACTTCACCAGATTTTAGTAAAAGTATCTGATCTGAGAATCTGGAAACCAGTGATAAGTCATGCATGACAACCAAGGCAATGACATGATTGGTTATACAATAATCTCTTGTTACCTGAAGAAGTTCAAGTTGATGATATAAATCAAGGGCAGATGTGGGTTCGTCCAGTAAAAGAAGTTTTGGCTTTCCAATGAGCGCCTGTGCCATTGTGACCATTTGTTTCTGTCCACCGGATAATTCGGAAAATATCTGATTCGCCAGATGCTCAATATGAAGAAGTTTCATAATCTGTTCAACCTCATCCAGTTCTTCTTCAGAAACATGCCATTTCAGGGAACGGACTTTTCCTAATAAAACAATTTCCATAGCGGTTAAAGGCGAAGAAGCCTGTGCCATTTGCGGAACATAGGCAAAAGCATCCTTGTTAAATGATTTGCCGTTATCGATCAGAGAAACGGTTCCAGTATGATGAATCATGCCGGCAACAGATTTCATAAAAACACTTTTCCCAACGCCGTTTATTCCTATAACGGAATTAATGGTTCCTTCTTCAAAGTGAGCGTGGATATTTTTCAATATTTCTCTGGAACCGAAGTGAACGCTCAGGTTATGAACATCAAAAGTCAGCATTATACTCGCCTCCTTATGATTAGATAAAATAGGAATAGTACCCCTATAATATTGGTGATAATACCAACGGGCATAAGTTCTCCTGGCCGCAGTATTTTTGAAAGAATATTTGCAGACAGCAGTAATAAGGCACCAAACAGTGCAGTTAATGGTATTAGAAAACGCTGATCATCACTGACATAGCTGCGTGCAATGTGCGGTGCCACGAGACCTATAAAGCCAATGGATCCGACGTAGGATACGGCAGCAGCGGTTAAACAAGAGGAATAAAAGAAAACACTGAGCCGCAATTTTGAAATATCAATACCAAGACTGCTTGCCCTTTCTTCTCCGGCAGAAAATGCTGTCAGTTTCCAGCTTGTTTTCATAGTCAGAAGGAAAAATAGCAGGAATACGATTCCGCAAAAAAGGTTTCCGCTCCAGGAAGATTTTGAAAGCGAACCAAACATCCAATGCATGATCTCAGATAACTGGTCACGATCTGCAATATACTGCATGAGAGACTGTAAAGCATTGAAGAGGAAAGTAACAACCATTCCAAGCAATATCATTCCTTTGGTGTCAGTATTCAGTTTTTTGCAGACAAAATAGATCATGCAACAGGCACCAAGAGAAAAGACCAAGGCTGCAACGGAAACATTGATCCAATGAAGTGGCGTGAAGGGAAAACCAGTAACAATGCTTAGTGATGCGCCAAACGATGCGGCCGAAGAAATACCAAGGGTATAGGGACTGGCCAGGGGATTGTGAAGGATTGTCTGCATTTGTTCTCCGGCCAGTGCAAGAGAAGCGCCTACTACAATACATGCGATGGTAAGTGGCATTCGAACCTGCCAGACAATAGAATGATACTTGCTGCTTGCGGAAGGCCCTTCTATCAATATACGTAAGGTTCCCCCAATCGAGAGAGAGGAGGAACCCGTCATAATATCCCAAACCATGAAGATAAGTATCAGAGCCAAGGTAATTCCAAGTGCCAAAAATCTTTTTTTGATTAGTTTGCGATAAGAATCTTTCATTTTACTGCTCCGGTACATAATGATAGAAGAAGACACCATCAGTTGGAAGGTCCGGCATATATTTCTCTGAGAAATCAGCCCATTCCTGAATAGGATCAACGTCTTCGAAGTATTCTGGATATAAAATTTTGGCAAGGTATTCAGTGAGGATAGAATCTCGCATGGTTCGTACCATACCATTATCCAAAAAATAAATATTGCCTTCTTTGACAGCTGTCAGTGTTTCAAATCCAGGTCTGGAAGAAATCAGATTTTCGCAGGAGGCAAGGGTCTGGTCTTCTGTGATGTTATAACCGGTTAATACAATATCTTTTGTACTGTCTTTTGCCTCTCCACCAACGACAAACCAATATTCAGGGTCTTTTTCAAGAATATATTCCTTATCGAGAACACCGTCTGTATCTGGATCTTTTTCGAATACCTCATAGGAAATATCATCGGCACCGGCAATATTCAGATAACTTCCAAGGTAGGAATCAGGACCGTTTGATGAACCAATTTCAGAAAAAGAACTAATGGAGCTGCACCATTCGTGGAAGGTGGTTTTTTTACCGTTTTCAGTAGCTTTGGCAACACGATCTCTTACGAAATCCAGACGCTTATGATAATCATCCAGAATTTCATTGGCTCGATCTTCTACCTGGAATAACTTGCCAAGGATTTCAGTTGATTTGTCTTTAGCGTCTTCGGAAAAATCAGAATAGTTAATTACGACGACTGGGATACCGGCATCTTCGAGTACTTTGACTTTGTCTTCACCGAGACCGTTGTACTGATATGCACCAAGAATAGCACAGTCACAGTCTGTTTCAATCAGTTTCTCGAGATCAAAATCATCGCGGAGAGTAGAACCAATGTCTATCATGTCTGCATATCCTGGGACATCCTCACGATAAATATCGCTTAACGTATTATAGTATCCTTCTGTGTCATAGAGTGAAGTACTTCCTACTTTAGTAAAAGCGTCTGGGCCAACGATGGTAAGAAAGTTTTCATAATAAAAACCCAGATAAGCATTTTCGATAGGAAGGTCTACAGTCACTTCTCTACCCAATACGTCCGTGACGGTTACAGAGTCATCTGCGAATGCAGTTATTGCTGACAGAGAACAAGCGGCTGCAATACCAAGTGTGATGGAATACATTAGTTTTTTCATTTGTTTTGTCCCTTTCTTTCAAGTAATTGTCTAATTAGTATGTATGTGACTGATGTATTCCATATGGTTTCTGCGTTGAAATGGCAGACCATGCATATAAAATTTTTGAAAAATAATACCCCAAAAGAATAACTTTTGGGGTCATAAGTGTACAAAAATAAATCATATATGCTAATAACCTGACCCAGAAGATTATATGAGCACAAGATTCTCAGCAGGTCTCCTGACTTATGAAGTATAGTCTGTTATCCCCTTCTCACAGAATATTTGCTGCTATCGGCAGAAATCTGCAATGGATCCGGATAAAGACACTCCAAATACAGTGATCGGCTCGCTCAGGATTCACACCTGATTCCCTATTATCTCTCAGAAAAACTGAGAGCACTGAAATCCATATGATACATCAACAAAAATAATATAGCATTAGATGTATAAATGTCAATATGATTTTATTTTCAATTGATGAACTAGGGTATTACGTTAGGAGATTTTTTAATTTTTTTATTATAGCAGTTTACGTATACCTTGGTACGGGGTAAAATAGTAAATCATAACATCCCACAGGAGGTAATGCCATGCTTACAAACTGGAACCCGGCGCAAATGCCGGAAAAAGAGGAATTAAAGACGCGTTTGTCAGATGCGAGAAATCAGTTATACGATCTGCAGATGAAGATCAAGGAACACAAGGTACCGGTATTGGCATTGTTTGAAGGCTGGGGCACTGCAGGTAAGGGCAGTACCATTGGCAAGGTAATCCGCAATATTGACCCGCGTTTTTTCAAGGTTGTTACCATGTCAGAACCGACCGCGGAGGAGCAGCGATATCCGTTTCTGTATCGTTATTTTAAGCATATCCCGGAACAGGGAAAGTTCACATTTCTGGATTCCGGATGGATGGAACAGATCTGCAGGGAGCGTCTGGAGGAAAAGAATGATGAGAAGGAATATGGCAGCAGAATTGAGAGTATCCGCCGGTTTGAGCGTCAGCTGACAGACAACGGATATCTGGTGCTGAAGTTCTTCATGCACATCGATCAGGAAGAACAGAAAAAGCGGGAAGAACGCCTTCTGGAGCATAAGGACACCAGATGGAGAGTGTCAGAGTTTGACCAGTGGGAGAATGCACATTATAAGAAGTGTGTAAAGGTATTTTCCCAGTACATGTCGGATACCAATGCGTCCGCATCACCATGGTATATCGTAGATGCCAGTGAGCGGAAGTGGGCAGAACTGCAGGTGTTGGAGACCATGATCAGCAACATTCAGGTGGCACTGCAGAATCAGGCACATTCCGTACCGATTCTGCAGAATGTATTTCCATTGGAGCAGATTCCACGCCTGTCCGAGATCGAGCTGAAGGATAAGGAACTGGAGGAAGCAGAATACAAAACAGAGCTGAAGAAGCTGCAGAGTGAACTGGGGGAACTTCATAACCGGTTATACAGAAAACGAATACCGGTGATTATTACTTATGAAGGCTGGGATGCTGCAGGAAAAGGCGGAAATATTAAGCGCATCACGGAAGCACTGGATCCGAGAGGATACGAAGTGCATCCCATTGCCAGTCCCGAACCGCATGAGAAAGCAAGACATTATCTGTGGCGTTTCTGGACCAGACTGCCAAAGAGCGGTCATATCGCAATCTTCGACAGAACCTGGTATGGACGTGTCATGGTAGAACGCCTGGAAGGATTCTGCAGCGAGAATGACTGGCGGCGTGCCTACAATGAGATCAACGAGTTTGAGAAAGAACTGAAGGAATGGGGCGCTGTGATCATAAAATTCTGGGTGCAGATCGACAAAGATACCCAATTAGAGCGCTTTGAAGAGCGGCAGAACACACCGGAAAAACAGTGGAAGATTACCGACGAAGACTGGAGAAACAGGGAAAAATGGGATGCCTATGAACTGGCAGTGGACGAAATGCTGCAAAAGACGAACACATCCTTTGCCCAGTGGCATGTACTGGAATCCGTAGATAAAAAATACGCCAGAATCAAAGCACTGAAAATCGTAATCGAAGAAATCCAAAAAGCACTGGGCGAATAAAAGATCAGTGCAAAGTGTGAAATGAGCGAAATACAAAGCAAAGGCATGGTGAGGATGAAGTACAAGAATTATGACGTTGAGTTAATCCGCAGCAGCCGCAAGACAATTGCCATTGAGATTCATCCGGATCTTCGGATTAAGGTGCGGGCGCCCCTGCGGACACCGCAGTATCGAATTATGGAGTTCCTGAAGGAAAAAGAGCACTGGATTGATCAGCATCTGGAGAAGATGAGGCAGAGACAGGAAAGTAACGCAGATCAGATGTCCCGAACTTCGCTTTCCGAAGAAGAAATAAAGCAATTAACAGAACTGGCAAAAGAGGTAATCCCAC